>Ga0180438_10002851_pt1 | contig 27235 bp, 33 predicted proteins | sample SS_ome_12_FD_132455 | JGI IMG/M metagenome (GOLD analysis project Ga0180438, IMG submission 132455) | Hypersaline lake sediment archaeal communities from the Salton Sea, California, USA - SS_3_D_2 metaG | ecosystem: Environmental > Aquatic > Non-marine Saline and Alkaline > Hypersaline >... | reverse complement strand
GGCCGCATCGACGATGCGGTCGTCGTTTGCCAGCGCCGCCGTATGCGAAAAGGCGATCTCGGCGCTGGCGTGGGCAGTGTTGGATTTGTGGACAATGATCGGTTTGGACGATGATGCGGTCAGCTCCATCAGCCGGCGGCCCTCTTCAATGCTCTCCAGGTAGAGACAGATGATCTCGGTCCCCGGATCATCCAGCAGAAATCTCACATAGTCCACTTCGTCCAGGTCGGCCTTGTTGCCCATACTGACGACCTTGTTGACTCCCGGCCCTGCCTCGCTGAGCAGGGTCAAGTAGGTGATGGAGACTCCACCGCTCTGGGCCAGCACCGAGACCGGGCCACGCTTGACGGATCCATGGGCCAGCCGGATGAAAGGTAGACATAGCCCATTTTCCATGTTGAGCACGCTGATGCAGTTTGGCCCTACGAAGCGGATGCCCCGGCGCCGGGCCACCGTGCACACCTGTTCCTCCAGTTTCTGTCCGGCCTCCGAAAACTCGGCGAAACCGCCTGACTCGATCACCGCGTGGCGGATTCCCTTTGCCCCGCAGTCGTCCAGCAAGTCGGGCACTGCTGCCGCCGGTGTCAGAAATACGGCTAGATCCACCCCGTCGGGCAATGATTCGACCGACGTCAGGATCGGAATGCCGTGCGCGCTGCCGCCACGCAGCCCGACGGCGTGAATGTCGCCCCGGTAGCCAAACGCCTGCAGGTTGGCGATGATGTTGGCTGCCAGGTTGTCAGGCCGCTCCGAAACACCGATGACGGCCACGCTATCGGGATAGAAGATCTTGTCCACCGCTGTGCCTCCCGCCGTGACGTAGCTGTGTTGTGTCTGCTCAATAATGCAGGGGCTGGAGGGGGCGGACAGCTTTGCTGCCCACACTCCCTGTCTTCCCCTACCTATTGAGAAGGTGCGCTGCATCGATTGCCGTCGATTGTATCAGAGAGCGAAGAAAACGCCAACTGGGACTTCAGAAGTCCGGGGCTTTGTGGTAGAATAGATAGTGGTGGGATCTGGATGCTGAATGCTGGGCGCTGGTGAAGCGATCGAAGATCCGTGCAGCCTGGCCACGCATCGGGCTGGGCGGGGGTTCGGTGTTATCAGAGAAAGGGGGGACGGGATGTCGGTTATCGATTATCTGCGACACAGCGAGGTGTTTTCCGGACTTGTGCCGGAGCAGATCGAGCGCATCGTCGCCTTGGGTCAGGAGGTCGTCTACAACGCTGGCGACGCCATCATCCGCGAGGGGGATCCTTCCGACGAGATGTACGTCGTGTGTGGTGGTATGGTCGAGGTGGAGGTCTCCAGGGGCACGATTCCCGACGTACCCGGAGCGCCCCGACTGACCCCTATCGCGCGTCTGGGGCAGGGGCAGGTGTTCGGTGAGATGGCACTGGTGGATCGCGGGGCACGCTCGGCGACGGTCTCCTGCGTGCAGGACGGCACCGTGCTTTATGCCATCCCCCGCCAGGCCTTCTGGGATCTGTGCGATAGCGATCATCATATCGGTTACGTCGTGATGCGCAACATTGCCGCCGACCTGTCGTTCAAACTGCGGCATCGTAACCTGCAGATGCGGTTGGCTGGAGGCGAGAGATGATCTACAAAGTGAGCTACGTCGTCGTTGACCGGCCAGACCTGGGATCGATCGTCAACCTGGATGCACCTCCGCGCGTCGGCGACCGGGTGGAGTTGGGCGATGAGATCTGCGAAGTCGTCGAAGTCATCGACCTGATCCCACCCCGCGAGGACTTCGCCTACCTGCACGTCACCTGCCGGCTGGTGGATGAGGGGGCATAGCAGCAATGCGGTTCAGTGGACCACGCTCAACTGAACCGCATTGGATGTAGCTCCCCTGACCCTCGGCTCTCCATAGGTGACGTTGTACACGCCGAACGTAGTGACAAATGGTCACTTGACAGGGAGAATGATTCATAGTATTATATGCGTCGAGATGCATATAGTGAGAATCGTGCTATGAAGGAAATCTCGTATCGTAAAGCCGCGAAGATGTTTCAGCTCCTATCTCACCCGGCTCGGCTGCGCATTCTGGACGAGCTGCGGAGGGGCGAAGCGTGTGTGTGCCACCTCCAGACAGTCCTGGGACGCCCTCAGGCTTACGTCTCCCAGCAGTTGCGGGTGTTGCGGGAGGCCGGGGTGGTGGCGGACCGCAAGGATGGCCTGCTCGTGTACTACAGCGTCGATGACCGGCAGGTGGATCACTTGATGGAGGAGGTTCTGGGACCGGCGGGGGAACCGACCTGCGTACCGGACTGCCCGTGCCCCCATTGTCAGGAAAGGGCCGGGTGATGCCGCGGCGCGGCTGGGCTGGAGAACGGCCCACGTAGCGTGACGACAGGCCGTGTGAGCCACGGCTTTTTTTTCTGTGCACAAATATGCAACATCGTGCATATAAAATGTGCATACATCTAGGTGATAAGGAGAAGCATACTTGAGTACTCTGGAATATGTGGCATCATTGTTGCAAACGGGGCTGGGCAGCCTGGCCGCCTACCTGGCGGCCCACGTGCTGCTGTGTCTGCTGCCGGCGTTCTTCATCGCCGGCGCCCTCTCGGCGTTGATCCCCAAGGAGGCGATCACCAAATATCTGGGGCGCGACGCGCCCAAGTGGATTTCCTACCCGGCGTCGGCGGTGGGCGGGTTCGTGCTGGCGGTCTGCTCGTGCACGATCATGCCCCTCTTCGCCAGTATCTACAAGAAGGGTGCCGGACTGGGGCCCGCGATCACGTTCCTGTTCGTAGGTCCCGCCGTCAACATCCTGGCCATCTCGTTCACCGGTGTGCAGATCGGGATGGACATCGCGCTGGCCCGGATCGCCCTTTCTATCGTGTTCGGCGTCGGCATCGGCCTGTTGATGGCCTGGTTCTTCCGCCAGGACGACGAGGCCCACAACAACGCCACCAACGGCGGGCGTGCCTTCGCACAGGGCGCCCGGGTGCCGGGCCGGACGTGGGTGTTCTTCGTCCTGCTGCTGGGCGTGTTGATCGCCGGCACGCTCCAGGTGGGGTTGCTGACGAACAGCTACGCGACGTTCACCGTCCCAGGTGCGTGGGCCGGTGCATTTCAGGGCTGGCTGGATGGCGTCGTGCCTCCGAATCCATCCCTGGGCATAGGGGGTGTGAGCGTCCACGGGGTGTTCCTGCTCGGCCTGCTGGTTCTCATCGCCGTCGCCGCCTGGCTGGGGCTCAACCGGGTGGACGAGGGGTTTACCCCCTGGACGGCTGTGGCGCTGGGGCTGATCGCAATGACGTTGGTCGTGGCGTCGTTCAAGGTGGTGGCGGTCCCTGGCGGCTTGAGCGTGGGGGTCACTGGTAAGCTGATCGCGGAGATCCTGCTCATCGCCGCAGTCTGGTGGATGGCCGCCAACCGCTTCGAGTCGTACGAGGTCCAGGAGTGGTTGTGGGAGATGTGGCGCTTCGTCAAGCAGATTATTCCGCTGCTGTTGGTGGGTGTTTTCGTGGCCGGGATGGCGCGGGCCATCATTCCCGCGACCTGGATCCAGGCAGCCGCCGGGCGCAACACGGTGTGGGCCAACCTGGCCGGCGTGCTGTTCGGCGTCTTCATGTACTTCCCGACGCTGGTCGAGGTGCCGATCGCGCAGACGTTCCTGTCGCTGGGCATGCACCGTGGCCCGTTGCTGGCCTACCTGTTGGCCGACCCCGAGCTGAGCCTGCAGTCGATTCTCATCACCAACTCGGTGATTGGCAAGAAGAAGACGGCCGTGTACGTCGTGCTGGTGACGATCTTCAGCACCCTGTCCGGCTTGATCTTCGGTTGGTTCATCCAGGGCCTTTCCTAGGCCTGTGAGTACACAAGATGCCGCATACAAATCTGGATGGAGGCAGTGAGTGAAGATGAGACAAAAGGATTCACAAATGGACGACGATGAGATTCGACGGACAATCCGTGACAAGTACGGGAAAATCGCGACTGCCACGCCGGTCTGTTGTTCGTGCACGCCTTCCTGCTGCGGTGAACCAGGCGACGTCCCTACGTTGGAAGATATCACCGTCGTTCTGGGGTACTCCAAGGAACAGCTAGCTGCAGCCCCCGGCGGCTCCAACATGGGGCTGGGATGCGGGAACCCGCACGCCATCGCATCGTTGAAAGAAGGGGAGACCGTGCTTGACTTGGGCAGCGGGGGTGGATTTGACTGCTTCCTGGCAGCCCAGGCAGTTGGAGAGACGGGGTGCGTGATCGGCGTGGATATGACGCCCGACATGGTGGGCAAGGCCCGCAAGAACGCGGCCGATGCGGGATACAGCAACGTGGAATTTCGCCTGGGCGAGATCGAGAATCTGCCCGTAGCCGATCATACGGTGGACGTCATTATCTCCAATTGCGTCATCAACCTTTCACCGGAGAAGCCCAGGGTATTTCGAGAGGCATTTCGGGTCTTGAAACCCGGCGGCCGCCTGGCCGTATCGGACGTGGTGGCTACGGCTCAACTGCCTGACGAGATGAGACAAGACCTTGAGCTTTACGCCGGGTGTGTAGCAGGTGCATCGTTGATAGACGACTTGGAGTGCATGCTCGGCGAGGCTGGATTCGTCGATATTCGCATACGGCCCAGGGATGAAAGCCGGGAGTTTATCCGTGATTGGGCACCGGGTATGCGTGTTGAGGATTTCGTGGTTTCGGCGACGATCGAAGCAACGAAGCCATTTTGATGGCATGATTCTATCTGAGGAGGCTTTTGAAGTGGAAATCAAGATTCTGGGCATGGGATGCCCAAAATGCAAGCGGCTGGAGGAACTGGCTCGCGAGGCGGCCGGTGATCTGGGGGTCGAGGCGACGTTTGTCAAGATCAAGGACCTGGACGCGATCATGGCGTACGATGTGATGAGCACGCCGGCCCTGGTGATTGATGAGGAGGTCAAGTCTGCGGGCCGCATTCCGGGCAAAGAGGATATCGCGGAGTGGATCCGCGCTGCGCAAAGTTCATAGGCTGAAACAAATCTGTACTGAATGGAGGTCACCGTGCAGCCAGAAGACTCGGAGGGCCGAAAAGGACCGTGCAGTTGCATTAGGGATGGCTTTGCGGCGGTGCCGCCGGAGCTTCGGCCACAGCCGAAGAAGAAGAGCAGCCTGCGCAAGGTTACCTGTCCAGGGTGCGGACTGGCCTACTGGACCAACCGGGACAGCAATCTGTGTATGGAGTGTGAGAAGATGGGCAGGGAGGAATCCTAAACACGCCGGGCTGGAGGTGGTGTTGTGAGTGCTATGTATGACGTGGCCATTCTTGGCGCAGGGCCAGGTGGTTACGTGGCTGCGCTGCGGGCCGCTCAACTCGGTGCGCGCGTTGTCCTCATCGAAAAGGAGCGCGTGGGCGGGACGTGCCTGAACGTCGGCTGTATCCCGACCAAGGCCTTGACGACATCCACCGAACTGCTGGTCAAGGCCCACCAGGCCGGTGAATTCGGCGTTTCCATCCCCAGCGCCGAGCCTGACTTTGCTTCGTTGATGGCCCATAAGCAGGCGGCTGTGGATGGGCTGGTGAGCGGTGTAGAACAACTGCTAAGGAAGCGCAAAGTCACGCTGGTGCGGGGTGAGGGACGTCTCGTCCGCCCAGACACGCTGTGTGTCACAGATACCGCAGGGCATGCCGTGGAGGTTTCAGCCCAGCACGTGATCTTGGCCCCCGGCTCCGTTACGGCCCGGCCGCCCATCCCTGGCCTCGACTTGCCAGGTGTAGTGACCAGCACGGAGGCGTTGGACATCGCCGATGTACCGGAATACGTGGTTGTCGTCGGCGGGGGCGTGATCGGGCTTGAGTTCGGGTGCATCTACGAAGCATTGGGCAGCCAGGTAACTGTTCTGGAGATGATGCCGGCGTTGTTGCCCGGGGTGACGGATGAATCGCTTGCCAAACGACTGGCGCTTATCCTGCGACGGCGCGGGATGGTCATCCACACGGGCGCAGCGGTGGAGGTGATTGAACCGGCAGAGAACGGGTTGCGGGTGATCTTTACCGGGACCAAAGGGGAAGATGTTGTCGAAGGTGAGCGCGTGCTAGTCGCCGTGGGCCGCTGGCCGAACACCGGTGACCTCGGACTGGCCGAACTTGGCGCAAAGATGAATGGCCGCGCTATCGCCGTAGATGAGCACCTGGGGACGAACCTTCCCAATGTGTGGGCCATCGGCGATGCAGTCGGTGGAATGATGCTGGCACACAAGGCGATGGTCGACGGCCGCGTGGTGGCCGAGAACGTGACGGGGGGCAAGCGCGCGGTGGACTATCGCTCGGTGCCCAACGTGATCTTTACCCGCCCCGAGGTCGCCAGCGTCGGCCTGACCGAGGCCGAGGCCCGCGCCCAGGGAGCGGACGTCAAGGTCACGAAGTTCCCGTTTTCGGCCAACCCGCGGGCCCAAATCCTGGGTGAGACCGATGGGCTCGTCAAACTGGTGTGCGAGGCAGACATCGGGCGCGTGCTGGGTGTCCACTTGATGGGCCCACACGCCACCGACCTGATCGCCGAAGGCGCGCTGGCGGTGCAGGTCGGTGCGACGGCGGACGATCTGGCCTGGACCACGCACGCCCACCCAACCCTGTCCGAGGCCATGCTGGAAGCTGCTCTGGGCTTCCGCGACGCGACGATTCACTTTCACTCGAAGAGGTAAGGAGGAAATCATGTCTGAGGTTCTAGAGTTTACCATAGACAAGTTCACGTTCAAGATCCCCACCGACCGGTACTACCACCGCGAGGGGGTTTGGGCGCTGGCCGAAGGAGACCGCGTGCGGATCGGTCTCTCGGACTTTTTGCAGCAGTCGAGCGGCGACGTCGCCTTCGCCGAGGTCGAACCAGAGGGAACCGACCTGGATTTCGGCGACGAGATGTCCACGATCGAGACGATGAAGACCGACGTCGTCCTGCCCGCGCCCGTTGGTGGCACGGTGACGGAGATCAACCCGGCGATGGAGACTGCGCCGGAGATGATCAATCAGGACCCGTACGGCGCAGGCTGGCTGGCGGTGATCGAGGCCGAAGACTGGGAGTCCGACCGCGATCGCCTGCTGGACCCGCAGGCCTACCTGGCCCTGGTGAAGGAATTGGCCGAGGAGGAGATGAAGAAACTATGAGCAACCGAGGGCAAAAGGTGGTGATCGTGCCGTGCAGCGGCATCGGCAAGACCTTTGGCAGTGTGAGCCGCGAGGCGGCCTACGAAGTGACCGAGGATATGCGCCCCGCCGACACAGAACTGGTGCCGCTTTCCCTCTTGGTGTTGGGGGACGCGGATGCGCGTGAAGCAGTGTCCGAGCATGGGGCCGTGACGATCGACGGCTGCAAGCTGGCCTGTGCGACCAAGATGGTGCAGGAGAGCGGCGGGATGGTTGCTCAGCAATTCACCGTGCTCGACACCTTTCGCCGCCATCGCCAGTTCAAGTCGCAGGGCATCGCGGAGCTCAATGAGGGGGGCAAGCGACTGGCCCACGCGCTGGCAGGGGAAATCGCAGCCGCCGTGGATGGCTCTTGTGAAAACGGACGAGGGAAAGAAGATGCCTGATCTACCGAAGAAGAAAGTGGGAATCGTGGCTTGCTCCGGCGAGGAGCTTCCGGAGGGCACCGTGACCCGGCTGGCTGCGCTGAAGGTTCTGGAGCAGTTGCGCCCGGCAGACACGGTGACCATCTGCCTGCCGCTCTTTCTGGCCGGGGGGGAGGGGGATCGGGCGTTCGCCCGTTTCTATCCAACGGTCGTCGTCGATGGCTGCGACAAGCGTTGCGCTGCCCGGGCCACCGAGATGTACTCGGGCAAACCCGCCGCCGGCGTCGTCGTGACCGATCTGGTGGCTGAATGTGCGCTGGACCAGCCGGAAGGCAAGCGCAGGCTGAACGAGGCGGGTCAACGAGCTGTCGAGGTCACGGCGGAGCGGGTGGCCGTCCTGGTGGACGATTTGCTGGGTAAACCGGCGGGCCATTATTCCTCAGAGGGCGCCATTCTGATGGCGCGCCAGCGTGCCGAGATGGTTGCAGAGGCCGAGGTGTCTCAACCGGAGGCACAGGAGGAAGTGGTGGCCACCTGTTCGTGTGGGTCGGGCATTCCAGTGCAGAAGGTCGCCGTCGACGGGCATGAGGTCACGTTGATCGCCCTGCCGGCCATCTTCCAACAGTTCCACCAGGCCAGCAAGCAGCCCGGCGAGGAGACGGTGAACGAACTCCTGGAGGTGGTGAAGATCTACAACGCCGTCCCAGGCGAGCAAGAGGATGCATACAGGGTGGCCCTGCTGCGCGAGTATGCGCAGTTCTACGAAAAGCAGGAGGTCTCGGCATGAGCCGCACAGCGACCTACCACACCACGGTCGAGTGGAAGGGAGAGCACTGGGGACACGTGCGCATGGGCAACGGCCCAGAGATGGACTTCTCGGCCCCGCCTGACGCCCACGGCCACCCTGGCGTGCTCACGCCCGAGGATGCCTTCGTCGCCGCGGCCAACACCTGTGTGATGATGATGTTCATCTGGGCGGCTGAGCGCTTCAAGCTCAACCTGCTGTCGTATGAATGCCGCGCCGAGGGCACCAAGCTGATCGAGCTGGACCGGACGGAGATCTTTACCCACGTCCGTCTATGGCCGACCATCCAGGTATCGACCGGGGAGGAAGACCCGGCCGTCGTCGAATCGCGGGTGCATCGCGCCCTGAAAGGTGCGCTGAAGTACAGCCTGGTCGCCAACTCGATCAAGTCGGAGATCGAGATCGAGCCGACGATCGAGGTGTTGCCGTAACGTACACAAAACATACGCAAGGAGACGCAACAATGACACTTAACATCAAAGTCCTGGGGCCTGGCTGCTCGAACTGCCAACGGGTCGAGCAGATGGCGGTGGCAGCGCTGGAGGTATTGGCGGAGCAGAATTCTTCGTTGGAGGCGACGATTCAACACGTCACCGCCCGAGAGGACATTATGAAATATCCTATCATATACACTCCCGGCTTGGTGATCGACGAAAAGGTGGTCTGCGCTGGCCGCATCCCCACGGTGGACGAGGTGGTGGGCTGGCTGCAGGAGGCGACCGGCCGGGCGGAATAGGGACGCGCTGATGTCCTACCCATGCGTTATATGCGGCGCCGCCCTGTACGATACGGACACGGTGGCCCCGTGCTCGTTCTGCGGGCAAGTGACCCCGGCCGCGTACCTGTGTCCCAACGGGCATCACGTCTGCGAAGAGTGCCAACTGGCCCAGCCGCTTCAAGTGGTGGAGCGGGTGTGTGAGGGCACGCGGGAGACCGACCCGGGTACTATCGTGAACCTGATCATGAAGCATCCCGTGATGGCTATGCATGGCCCCTATCATCACGTGCTCGTGGCCCCTGCCGTGCTGGCCGCTCTGTCCAACAGCGGTCAGCGGGCGCTCAAACCCGGGCGGCTGGCCTCGGCGCTGAAGCGCACGGCGGATATCCCCTTCGCGGCGTGTGGCACCCGCGGGGATTGCGGGGCAGCGACGGGCGTGGGTGCGTTGGTCTCCATCTTGACCGGGGCTTCGTACCTCAAGGACCGGGAGCGATCGCTGGCACTGCGGGCGACCGCCGAGGCCCTGCAAGCGGTCGCCGAGGGTGGAGGCCCGCGTTGTTGCAAACAGAGTGTCTACCTGTCCCTGGCGGCGGCGGCAGCCTTCCTGGAGCGTGAACTGGACCTGAAATTGCCTTTGACCATCCGCTGCGAGTTCGCCGGGCGCAACGAGGCGTGTAAGAAGGAGAGATGCCGGTACTATGAGCCCTGAGTGGCGTCTGCTCCGGGATGGCATCACCGGCGCCCACCATCACTTCGCGGTGGAGGAGGCGCTGGTGCGGTTGATGGACGAGGGATCGTCACCGCCGACGCTGCGCCTCCGGCAGGTGCGCCGCGCCGTGTTCGTGGGGGTGTACCAGGATACCTGGGCCGAGGTGGACGTGGACTACTGCCGGGCGCACGACATCAGAATCGTGCGGCGGGCCAACGCCGGCGGGGCTGTGTATCACGACCTGGGTAGCTTCTGCTACTCGGCCTTTTTCCCCCGGGCAGCTTTCCCCCAGAGCGAGGAGCAGTTGTACCGGTTGTTTGCCCGGCCGGCCATCCGCACCTGCGCTGACTATAACGTCATGGCTCACTTCCACGGGAGGAACGACGTATTGGTGGGCGAGCGTAAGATCTACGGCTCGGCCCAGATCGCCTGGTACGACGCGTTTGTCCAGAGCGGTACCTTCCTGGTCAACATGGACTTCGACGTGATGGACCGGGCGCTGACGCCGCCGGCCCTCAAGTTCGCCGACAAGCCGGCCCGTTCGGTCAAGGAGCGGGTGACCTCGCTGGCACGGGAGCTGGGGCGGGAACTGGATACAAACGAAGTGATGGAGCGTTTCGCGGTCAAATTCGCCCAGATTCTGGGCATCCGGCTGGTGCCCGGCGAGCTGACCCCGCGAGAACGCGAGTTGGCCGGCGAGCTGTTGGCCGTGAAATACGGCACCGATGAGTGGAACTTCGGCACGCGGCAGGCGCGCGGGGTGACGGTGTCGGCCAGGGCGACGAGTGGAGTGGTCGTCCTCTCGGCCGACGTGGGGGATGGCAGCATACGCCAGGCCCGCATCCGGGGTGACTTCCTCGTCAGCGACCGGGCCAAGGTGGGGCGTTTGGAACAAGCGCTGGCCGGTCACCGTCTGGAGGATGCCCAGGCCGCGGTGCAGGCGGCCGAACTGCCGCTCGACGTGAAGGAGACGCTGGTGAGGTTGCTGACGGAGGTAGTTCAGGAAGGCAGGACAGGCGCGAACAGGATGGACTTGGATCAGTGATTATGGATGAAAAGGTCAAACTAGAGATCTACATCGCCCGGCCGCCGACGAGCAAGTGCCGGGAGGTCGTGGCCGTGATGGAGAACGTGGTGCGCCTCTATCCCGACCAGGTGCGCCTGGTCGTGTTTGAACGGGGAGCCCCGTGGTCGGAGGAGCCCAGCCGGGCGTTGAAGTACGCGCTACAGAAGGCAGCTACCGTCCCGATGTGCTTCGTGGCGGGGAAGCTGGTCGTCGGGGGGAAAGTGCCTGGGTCAGACGAGGTGGAGCGGGCGGTAAAGAGGGCGCTCAATACCGGCTAACCGGACCAGGACGGCCCTTCTGGCGAGAGATAGGCGGGAGATACTCAATGCGCAGAGTGATCATGGATGACCAGGGGAATATCAGGCTGCCTGCCCAAATCTGCGACCGCTACGGATTGGGGGAAGGGGACGAACTGCTCGTGGAGGACACGGAAGCAGGGCTTGCTCTCCATCCCCTCCGCGCCGACGTGCGTAAACTCTACCTGGAGGTGACCACCCGATGTAACCTCCACTGCCGCACCTGCGTGCGCAACGTCTGGGGCGCAGACGCACCTGGTGCGCAGCCGCTTGAGGACATGCCGCCGGCCACTTTCGATCGCATCGTTGCCCAAGTGAAGGATCTCCCTCAACTGCGCGAGGTCGTCTTCGGCGGCTATGGCGAGCCCTTCGTTCACCCCCGTATCCTGGATTATCTGGCACAGGTCAAGCGCATGGGGCTCAAGGTGACCGTCAGCACCAACGGCACGTTGTTGGACGAGAAGCGGGCCGAAGCGCTGGTGGGGCTGGGCGTGGACGTCGTCACCGTCTCGCTCGACGGAGCCGAGCCGGACACCTACGCCGGCGTGCGCGCAGGAGCTGACCTGCGGGCCGTGCTGGACAGCCTCCATACCCTCAACGAGATCAAGCGCAGGCGGGGAACTGCCTCTCCGCACCTGGGTATTGAGTTCGTGGCTCTGAAGCGAAACGCGGCCGAGTTGGCGAAATTGCCAGACCTGGCCAGGCGGCTGGGGGCCAACCGGATCATCGTCACCCACGTCCTGCCCCACACGCCGGAGATGGCGGCTGAGGCGCTCTACAGCAGAGATGAAACCCCGCCTTTTCCCATTTCGACCGGCTGGGCCGTCCACAGTGGTGATTGGCTCCTGTGGGGGACGATGGAGTTACCGCGGATGAACTGGGGGGCCGAGCGGCGTTGTCGTTTCATCGCCAGCAACGCGCTGGTGGTGGGCTGGGATGGTGAGGTCAGCCCGTGTTATGCCCTCTCCCACTCCTATCCCTACTACATATTCGGCCGCCGCAAGGAGGTGTCCCGCTACACGATGGGCAACGTCAACCAGGCCTCGCTGGCGGAAATCTGGAACTCCGACGACTACGTCGGTTTCCGGGCGGAGGTGCGGCGCTTCCATTTCCCGTCGTGCGTCGACTGCGACCTGCGCGACACCTGCGACATCACGGAGGCCAACGAAGGCTGCTGGGGCTGGTGCCCCTCCTGCGCCGATTGCCTGTGGGCGCAGGGCATCGTCCGGTGTCCATAAGCGTGGAGGATCGGTGGGGCGGCTCGGCATAAGTTCGCACTGCTGGCGACGGCGGACGAGCGCGTCAACTGACTGAAGGATGACCCCATCCTCGTGATCGGCTCTAGAGGAAATCGAGATGCAGAAAACAGCCCGCCCGCGTTGGTTCTGGTTGACCCTGGAAGGGTCAGAGATTATCGAGATGAAACAGATCGTGCTGGATCGCGACATTCCGGGAGCGAAGGCCTTCTTTCGACGCGTGGTGATACCCCAGATTCGCGAGGAAGGCCGCGATGCCGCCCAACGGCGCGGTATCCCGCTGGACGTAGTTGAGGAAGGCAGGGATGATGGGTGCCTATCTGGATAACGCGGCGACGAGCTGGCCCAAGCCGGAGGCGGTATACCAGGCGGTGGATCACTTCATGCGGGAGGTGGGCGCCACGCCTGGCCGGGGTGGCCACTGGCGGGAGGAGGATGCGTTGCGCATCGCCGATGATGCCCGCGATGCCCTGGCTTGCCTGTTCCACGCCCCGGACCCTCAGGGGGTGGTCTTCACACTGAACGCCACTCAGGCGCTCAACATGGCGCTGAAGGGCTTGTTGAAGCCGGGCGACCACGTCGTCACCTCGTCCATCGAGCACAACGCCATGTGGCGTCCCCTCAAGGCATTGGAACGGCGCGGCGTGGCTGTCACGGCCGTCCCCTGCGAGCCCGATGGCACGTTGGACCCGGCAGACGTGGAGGCGAGCTTCCGCCCGAACACCCGGCTGGTGGCGATGTTGCACGCTTCCAACGTGCTGGGCACTGTATTGCCTGTCGCGGAGGTTGGGCAGATCACCCATCGCCATGGCGTGCCCTTCCTGGTGGACGCGGCCCAGGCCGCCGGGGCGTGTCCGCTCGACGTGGATTCGATGCAGGTCGATCTGCTGGCCTTTGCAGGGCACAAGGGGCTATATGGCCCGCACGGTACCGGTGGGCTCGTCGTGCGGCCCGGTATCGATCTGGAGACGTGGGTCGAGGGCGGGTCGGGCACCCAGTCCGCGATTGAGACAATGCCCGCAGCGCTCCCCTCGCGGCTTGAGGCAGGCACGCAGAACATGGCCGGCATCGCTGGGCTGCTGGCCGGGGTGCGCTTCGTGATCGAGCAGGGCGTGGAGTCGATTCGCGCCCACGAGATGGCGATGGCGGAGTTGCTGATCCAGGGGATGCAGACGATCCCGGGTCTGGCGGTCCTGGGTCCGCGCGATCCGGCGCGGCGCACGGCGGTCGTCTCGGTGACCGTGGAGGGACACGTGGTGGACCAGTTGGCCGCCGTGCTGGATAAAGTGTTCGACGTGGCAACGCGCGCGGGGCTGCACTGCGCACCCCAGGCCCATCGCGTAGCCGGAACCCTGGAATGTGGTGCGTTGCGCTTCAGCCCCGGCTACTTCACCACGGTGGAAGAGGTCCAATATGCTGTGGGAGCCTTGCGGGAAGTCTTGTAGGAGCGGAGATGTCCAAGTTGCGCATTGAGAAGACACTAATCATCTTGGACGAGAACGAAGTGCGCCGGGCGTTGCTTCTGGCCCAGAAGGACGACCCGCAGGAGATATTCCGCTTCGTCAAAGAGGTGGTTGCCAGGAAGGTCGAGGCATCGTTGCGCAGGCGCTGTGGTTGACGCGTGTGGCGGAGTTGGACGCGAGACGATGATCACAGGCCACGAAGGCCATTGTTCGGTCTGGAGGAAATCGTACGATGAAGTCGATCTACATGGATCACAATGCTACCACACCCCTGCGGCCAGAGGTGCTGGAAGCTATGCTGCCATACCTGAAAGAGCAGTTCGGCAACGCTTCCAGCATACACGCTTTGGGCCGGCGGGCAGCGATCGGCATCAATGGGGCGCGGGAGAACGTGGCCGGCGCGCTGGACTGCCGACCAGAGGAGGTGGTCTTCACCGGCTGCGGAACAGAAGCCGACAATTTGGCCATCAAGGGAGTCGCCCACGCCCGCCGGGAGCAGGGAGACCACATCATCACCAGCCAGATCGAGCATCACGCGGTGTTACATACGTGCCAATACCTGGAGAGGCAGGGTTTTCAGGTCACCTACCTGCCTGTGGATCAGGTTGGCATGGTTGACCCGGGCGACGTGCGCAAAGCCATCACTGACCGCACAGTGTTGGTCACCGTTATGCACGCCAACAACGAGGTGGGCACTGTCCAGCCTCTGGCTGAGATCGGCCATATCGCCAGGGAACGGGGCGTGACTTTCCACACCGACGCGGTGCAGACCTTCGGTAAGCTGCCCATCAAGGTGGACGAACTGGGAGTCGATCTCCTCTCCCTCTCGGCTCACAAGCTCTACGGACCGAAGGGGGTGGGCGCGTTGTACGTGCGCCAGGGCGTGCGGCTTGACTCCTTGCTGCACGGTGGTCACCACGAGCGCAACCGCCGCGCCGGGACGGAGAACGTAGCAGGTATCGTGGGGCTGGGCCGGGCGGTGGAGCTGGCTGAGGCCGAGATGGAGGAAGAGGCCGGCCGCCTGGCGACGCTGCGGGACCAGCTTTGGGAAGGGATCGCGGCCAACGTCGAGGGCGTGCGGCGCAATGGCCCTCCTGCGTCCCTGCCCAGGGCAGTCCCTACCCAGGCCCTGCCGGGCACGCTCAACGTCTGCTTCGAATACATTGAAGGGGAGTCCATCGTCCTGAGTCTGGATATGAATGGAGTGGCCGTCTCCAGTGGCTCGGCCTGCACCTCGGATGCTCTGGAGCCCTCCCACGTGCTTCTGGCCATGGGCGTGCCGCCGGCCATCGCCCAGGGATCTGTCCGCTTCAGCCTGGGGCGAGACAACACCGCCGAGCAGGTTGACCACGTTCTGGCCGAGCTGATACCCATCATCGAGCGACTGCGGGCCATGTCGCCCTTCTCGGCACAGGAGTCTTTCACTGCCAAGGCTGGGCCACGTAGGAGGAAGTGAGATGGAGTATAGCCAGAAGGTGATGGAACATTTTATGGACCCCCACAACGTGGGGGATATGCCCGACGCCGACGGAGTGGGCACGGTGGGCAATCCAATCTGTGGCGACGTGATGAAGATCTACCTCAAGATCGAGAACGACCGCATCGTGGACGCCAGGTTCAAGACCTTTGGCTGCGGGGCTGCGATCGCCACTTCCTCGATGATCACCGATCTGGTAAAGGGCAAGACCATTGAGGAAGCCCTGGCGGTGACCAACAAAGCCGTCGCCGAGGCGCTGGATGGCCTGCCGCCGGTTAAGATGCACTGCTCGGTGCTGGCGGAGGAGGGTGTTCGGGCCGCCATCGAGGATTACCGCTCGCATGGCAAACAAGGTTGAGTGTACAAGAGAGACCAACCAGTCGTCATCGGGGAACGAGCCATCTCTCTCGCTATGGGGTGACTGATGAGTGACGACCATCTGCTGTGGCGCAGTTTCACCATCACGCACGTGTTGGATTGTATCGCCGACCGGATCAAGAACCGGATCATCGCCGAGCTGTCGGATGACATCTCGCCGGTTTTCCCGTATCTGAACGCCATCGTCACTAATCTGATGTACGTTCCTGGGACCAGCACAGTCACCATCAAGCGGGAGTGGCGGATTCTCACCTTCTACCCGCACGTAGCAGTGATGGCCAAAGTGGATGGACCTGAAGACGCCGTCGCCCAGCTCAATTGGTTCAAGGACCTGTGTAACGACACCTGGCGTCGGCGGGAGGAGATCACCCCTTGCTACGAGCGGCAGAGTTTGTTGGGGCCATTGGACATCTACCGGCTGTTGCCGAAACTGAATTGCAGGGAGTGCGGTGTAGCCACCTGTATGGCGTTTGGCTTTGGACTATTGATGGGCAGCCGGCACTTGTCTGAGTGTCCTCGCCTTCAAGAGGACAAATTCTTCGAGGGCGGCCGGCGGCTGGCCGAGTTGTTGGAGCAATGAATTGGCAGAGGATCGTGTCGACAAATGGTTTTGGCAAATAAAGTGACCAGAGATTTTCATCACACGGAACGTCGCTTCGTGCTGTCGCTGGTGTTGACCGGCCTCATCCTGGTCGCCGAGGTGATCGGTGGACTGTGGACCGGCAGCCTCGCGCTTCTGTCCGACGCGGCACACGTCTTTCTGGATGCGTTTGCATTGGGGATGAGCTACGTGGCGCTCCGGCTGGCCGCGCTTCCGGCCGACGACCGTCACACCTATGGCTATCATCGTTTGCAGGTGTTGGCTGCGCTGGGCAACGGCGCGACGTTGCTCCTGGTGGCCGTTGAGATACTCCGGGAGTCCTGGGATCGCTTTCGGCATCCCACCCCGGTCCTGGCGGGGCCGATGTTGGTCGTGGCCGTGGTTGGGCTGGTCGTCAACCTGGTGGTCGCGTTCGTACTACGGGAGCACGACCACCATGACCTGAACGTGCGCAGCGCTTTCTTGCACGTCCTGGGGGACGCGTTGGCCTCCATCGGGGTGATCGGTGCCGGCATCATTATCGCTCTGACCGGCTGGACGCTGGTCGATCCGGTGGTCAGCGTGTTGATCGGGGTGATCATCCTGGCTGGATCCGGGCGGGTGCTGCGCGAATCGGTGCACATCCTGATCGAGGGAATGCCCAAGGGCTTGACGGCGACCGGGGTGGCGGAGGCTATGGGCCAGGTCGCAGGCGTTGAAGAGGTGCACGACCTGCACGTATGGACGGTCAGCCCTGGCTACGTGGCCCTCAGCGCTCACGTCGTGTTGACCGACCAATCGTTGAGCCAGTCGCAGAGCGTGATGGACGGACTGAAGCGGATCCTGGCCGAACGGTTTGACATAGAGCATACGACCGTTCAGTTCGAGTGTGCCAACTGTGGACAGGGCGCGGTGACGTGCCGCAACGGAATTGTGCAGCGGGATACGTTGGAAGTTCTAACCGGAGGTGAGAACTGTGGTGTATAAAGAGTTGGGGCAGCAGGTGGAGGACTTGAAGTCCCGGTTGACGCCCGTCTTTCTCGAGAGCGAGGTTCGCGCGCTGTTGCGCCAGGGCGAGGACGTGGGCGGTGGCGTCAACGCCACGCGGCTGGTCAAACATCTGCTGGGCAACCCACAGATGAGGGACATGGAGGCCGTGTGGGCCTACGATCGCCTCAAGCCGGCGTTCCATGCCGCGTTTGAGCAGATCCCGTCGCTCTATTACTTCGAAGGCGACTGATGAGCGGAGGATTGTATCTTCCCGGTGGGAAGATCGCGCAGATGAGGCTGTGATGGCGAAACTGAGTTGTTGTCAGATCCTGGTGGGGCATAGGCCGGCCGGGATGCACGGGCTGGCCGAGATCTTCGAGGAATTGTACGAGCAGGGGCGCCGGTCGGAGGAATCGGAACTGGGGTCGGAGTTGGTCGAGCGTGCCCGGATGCACAACTACATCCCCAAAGCGGCGACCGGCGACTACGCGCAGGCGTTGCTGCGCGAATACCGCAAATACGTGGACCAGCGGGCAGGCGGCCGCAAGCCGCAGCCGGTCGACTATGGGACGTGGCGCGGCTATCCGCGTGAGCAGATTCCCTGGTTCCCGACCGTGGCGGCCGAGTTGTGCAACGGCTGCGGCGTGTGCCTCAAGCTGTGCACCTTTGGGGCGCTGGCCTCCACGCCCGACGGCAAAGTCGAAGTCGTGGAGCCGTTCAAGTGTATGGTGGGATGCAGTTCGTGTGCCGGCATCTGCAAGCCCAGGGCGATCACGTTCCCGCCGCGCGCGGTGCTGGATGCCTTCCGGCCTAGATAGACGCCTGGCAGCTACAGGCGCAGCTTGGCCGCCGGTGGGATGGACGATCCCGCCATACCTTGCCCGCCCGAGCCGGACCCCCTTGCGATCTTCATCCCCGGGTTTGCTCGGGGATCTTGGATGGGCGGGGCGTTTCCAGGCCGGCCAGCGCCCGTACTGCCTCCACGTAGGCGATGACGTTCTCAAGGGGGGTGTCCCACAGGATGTGATGGCTCGTCTGCAGGATGTAGCCCCCTCCTTGGCCCAAGGTTGCTGCCATCTCGCGGATCTCCGCCCGTACCTCCTCCGGCGTGCCGAAGGGCAGCGTCTGTTCCACGTCCACGCCGCCGTAGAAGGTCACCCGATCGCCGAAACGCTGCTTCATCTCCTGGCGGTCCATGGCGGACGGTTCCAGCGGGTTGAAGATGTCCAAACCGATCTCAATCAAGTCGGGGAAGATGGCCTGCATTTGGCCGTCGGAGTGTTGGCCGACGTAGACGCCGGCGTCCTGACATCGCTGGTATATGATCGCCATACGGGGCTTGATGAAGCGTCGCCACATGGCGGGACTGAATATCATCCCCTTCGTCGAGCCCCAATCGTCGGCGAAATAGAACCCGTCCACCCCGATGGCCAGTTGCTGGTCGATGATCGGCAAGTTCCACTCGAACAGGATGCGATCCAGCAGATCCTCCACGAACTCCGGCCGGAGAGCCATATCCATGAGAATCTCGCTCATGCCCCGCAGGCTCCAGGCCCGCTCAAACAGCGCCATACCCAGCTTGCCGAAGATGAAGGCCTTGTCCCGCCATTGGTCGGCCAGCGCCTGGGCCTGGTTGAAACGGCCCTCGCGGTACGGGTCGGGGAAGGTGTAGCCGTCCAGGAGCCGGTGGTCTTCCGCCATAGGGTAGGCGACGGGGTGGGGCATGCCGGAGGTGCGATCCCAGACGCATCCGAACTCGTCGGTGTGCAGTGCGCCTTCCTCGTCGAGGCTGGTGCGCACGACGCCCCCGCTCGGTGTCAGCGCCGTCTCCTGGATCTCCTCAGCCCACGGGTTGTAGTTGAAGTCCGTGCCGATCTTGACGATGTGGTTGCCGATGAAGTCCGCCACTTCTGCGCTGTCCTTGAGGCCGTAGTGTTTGCGGACCGTATCGTAGACCATCGGTATGGCGTGAAAGTTGTATGGAACGAAGTCGGTCTCTTCGTGCTGGATGGCCTGCAGCACGCGCTCCCGCCGGTGTGAGGGCGTGCCGTATTCCCAGATGTTCATATTATTCATGGCTTCCTTTACTCCTCTGTCAATCGCCCCCGCTGGTGATCTATCGCTCCGCCGTCCAGGGGGGACCTCTTTATTATCACGAAGTGAGCGTGAAGTCAAGTCCCGTCGTCGCTTGACAGCTACAGGCGCAAGTGGTATATCTTGTCCCAAGTCGATAAGGAGAGTCATCGCACACCAGGTGAAAAGAACTGCGCTGCTGCTGACGCTGATATCGCTGATCTGGGTAAGTCTCCTGCCTCCCGCAGCCCGGGCCGACGAGCCGGTGGTGCGGGCCGTGCTGTTCTGGGCAGAGACCTGCCTCCATTGCCACGAGGTCATCGCCGAGACGTTGCCCCCGTTACAGGAGCGATATGGCGATCAATTGGTTGTAAAGACCATCGAGGTCTCCGACCCTGCCCGCTATGCGCTCTGGCTTGCGGCGATCGAGGCGTTCCAGGTTCCGCCCGAGCAGGTGGGGGTGCCGATGCTCCTCATCGGAGACTCCGTTCTGGTCGGCTCGTACGAGATTCCGGAGAAGCTGCCTGAGTTGATCGAGCAGCACCTGGACGCCGGTGGGGTTGACTACCCCGCCATCCCGGGTCTGGTTGAGCCGGACGGTGCCACCGCTCCCTCCTCCACGCCGACCCCGCCCCCGGTGGTCCACGTCCTGTTCTTCTACGACAGGATGTGTGGGGAGTGTGTGGTTGTACAGAAGGAGATCCTGCCGTCCCTCCGGGAGAAATATGGCCCGCAACTGGTGATCGAAGAGCGGGACGTGGAGGGCTCGTCCAGCAATTACAACCTGCTGCGGGCGCTGGAACAACAGCTTGGTGGTGCCGACGGCGCCATGCCGGCCGTGTTCATTGGACAAGAAGCGCTCTACGGGGAGCGGGCGGTGCGCGATGGGTTGGCCGGCTTGATTGAGGAATACCTGGCGCAGGGCGGGGTCGACTGGCCCAAAGTGACGCCGTCGCCCACGCCGGTGGTAACGCCCACGGCCGGCGAGGATGGCAGCCTGCCTGCCGTTCACCTGGCCTATTTCTACCAGCCTGGCTGCCGGGAATGCGACCGTGTGCAGTTGGATCTGGACTACTTGCAACACCAATATCCGCAACTCGTCGTCCACGCTTTCGACGTCACCGCGGAAGCTGCCCTGTCTGAATGGCTGGGCGAGCGAGCCGGGGTGCAGGAGGAAGAGCGGTTGGTCGCCCCGGCCGTTTTCGTTGCGGACGAGGCGCTGGTGGGTGAGGATCTGCATACCCGAAATCTGGAAGCGCTGATCCGCCGCCACGCGGCTGCTGGAGCCGAGGCAGCGTGGGAGGCACGGGAGGCGTCTCAAGATGAATCTGCCACCAACATCGTCGAGCGATTCCGCTCCTTCGGCCTGCTCACCGTCCTGGTGGCGGGGGTGGTAGACGGGCTCAACCCGTGTGCCTTTGCCACGGTCGTCTTCTTCATCTCATATCTGGCCTTTGCAGGCCGGCGCGGGCGCGAGGTGCTGGCCGTAGGGGCAGCCTTCGTGTTGGGCGTGTTCCTGACCTACCTGGGCGTGGGGGTCGGCATGCTCAAGTTTCTGGCGTCGTTGCCCTTTCTGAGCCAGGTGAGCCAGTGGGTGTACGGGACGACGGCGGCTCTGTGCTTGTTCCTGGCGGCGGGCAGCGTGCACGACTGGTGGCGGGCCCGCAGCGGCAAGCCCGACGAGATGCGCCTGAGACTTCCTACCCGTCTGCGGGCCCGGATCAATCGGGTCATTCGAGAGGGGGCCGGGGCGCGGGCCTTCGTGCCGTTGACCTTCGTCACCGGGGCCGTGGTGTCGGTCATCGAACTGACCTGTACGGGTCAGGTCTACTTGCCGACCATTCTCTTCGTGCTCGGTGTGCCGGAGCTACAGGTGCGGGCTGGCGTGTACCTGGTACTCTATAACCTGATGTTCGTTCTACCGCTGGTCGTTGTCTTCTTGCTGGCCTACTTCGGCACCACGTCGCAGCAGTTGGGCCTGTTCATCCACCGGCGGGCGGCCGCGATCAAGCTGGTTACGGCAGGGCTGTTCGTGCTGCTGGCCGGATGGCTGGTGGTGGGCTTGATCTAGGCGCGTGCTGCGTCCTCCCTGCTTCCCTTTTCTCTGCGTTACAGGTATACTTATGTTGGGCTCGGCACAGTGGAGGCACGTCGCAATTTGACCTGTAGAACGAATCCGTGTATAGTATGCGACGTGAAACAAAGCAGGAGCAGTACGTGACACACGAACTTGTTCTGATCGTAGACGACAGTCACGAGACGCAGCGGCTGCTGGTCGAACAGGTGATTGAACCTGGCGGCTATCGGCTCCTGGCTGCCCGCAATGGAGAAGATGGAATTCGGCTGGCTGTACAAGAGCATCCGGACGTCATCGTCCTGGACATGCACGTGCCGAAGTTGAACGGCCTCGAAGTGTTGCGGGTGCTTAAGCAGCAGAATCTGGATATCCCCGTCATCTTCACGACCACCGGCGAGTCCGCCGAGTCGGTTGTACAGGCATTCCGACTGGGAGTGCGCGATTGTTTGATCAAGCCGTTCGACCCCCAGCGCATGCAGGAAGCGATCCGGCGCGTCCTCGCCGCCACCACGGCGTCCGAGGAGGGAAGTCGACTGGCCCCGCGACCGGTTGGGGCCGAGCAGGTCCGATGGACGGCCGTCTTGCAGGCGGCGCAGGACGTGATCGTCGTCGTGGATGAGGAGAACAACGTGCTGTTGTGCAACGCAGCCGCCCGGGCTGTGTTGAACCTGGGGGAGTTAGTCCGGCTGCGCCGCCCCGTCGCCGAGACGATCCCACATCCAGCCCTGCTCAGCATGTTCTCCCAGATACGGGAGACCGGTCAAGAAATTCGCAGCGAAGTGCCCCTGGACGACGGACGTACGTTTAACGCGCAACTCACACCGGTCCCGGGGGTCGGGTGCGTGTTGGTGATGCAGGACATCACCCACCTGAAAGAGATGGACCGTGTCAAGTCGGAGTTCGTGACCGCCGTCTCCCACGATCTGCGCACCCCGCTGACGACCATCCAGGGCTACATTGAGCTGTTGCCTCGGGCAGGGTCGCTGACTGAGCAACAGGAGGAATTCATCCAGCACGTCCACCGAAGTCTGGACACGATCACTGAACTGGTCAACAATCTGCTCGACAGCGACCGCCTTGAGGCTGGGCTGGATCTGGAAATGCTGCCCTGCGACCTGTTGAAGGTGATCGAAAAGGCGATCGAAGACTTTCGTCCGCAGGTGGAGCAGAGGAAGCAGGAATTGCGGTGGGACCTGCCCGAGACGCTGCCGTTGGTATTGGGCAACCGCCATCGATTGCGTCAGGTGTTGGACAATTTGCTCACCAATGCGCTGAAGTACACCCAGCAAGGTGGATGGATCGCCGTGAGTGCACTTGAGGACAACGGGCACGTGGTTGTGCACGTGGCGGATAACGGCATTGGTATCCTGCCGGCCCAGCAGCCCTACATCTTCGACAAGTTCTACCGGGTGGAGTCGGAGGAGACCTTGCGGATCACGGGCACCGGCCTGGGGCTGTCGATTGTCAAGACCGTGGTCGAAAAGCACAATGGGCGGGTGTGGGTCGAGAGCAAGGCCGGCGTGGGCAGTACCTTCAGTTTCGTGTTACCTGCCTTGAACACTTGACCCACATCTCCCTCTACTCCTTGGGCAGGACCGTCGTCCTGTTGTCGCGGGTGCTCCATCAGGAGCACTCTTCGTGTTTTTGGTGCCCGGGTGGGGTGGGGCTAGAATTGACTTCCCCTGCATTCCAGGGTAAGATAGACGCCCAGGAGGGATGACGTGGCGCATCGAAAAGGCGGTCGAGGATCATCCACACGGGACGGGGCGGTGAGCTCGGTTCCGGCTGCCTCACGTTTGGTCGTTGTCGTCTCTTGTATTGCGGCCATCGGTGCGATGGTTCGCGGGATTGGGCAGGCGAGGTTGCCTGGCGACGTTGCCCTGGCGCCCACTCTGAACCCTGCGCCCGCCGTTGCCATGTCCGATGATCCAGCGCCGTCCACTGGCCAATCGGTCGGCTTGTTTGCCACACCGTCTGCCAATCTGGCATCTCCTGGTGCTGCACACGCCGACGCCGGCGATGGCGCCGTCGTTGGCATCGTCGCCGGTCACTGGGAAAACGATACAGGGGCTATGTGTCCCGATGGCCTGACGGAAGTCGAGATCAACCTGGACATCGCCCGTCGGGTCGTCGCTGGCCTGCAGGCTCTCGGCTATCAGGTGGACTTGCTGGAGGAGATGGATCCACGGCTGGAAGGGTACCGGGCCGACGCGCTCGTCTCCATCCACGCCGATTCCTGCGTGGACTACCCGGATGCCACGCCGCCGGCCAGTGGGTTCAAGGTGGCGAGCGTCGAGGACAGCATGGTGCCGGAGGCGGAGGCCCGGCTGGTCGCCTGTCTGGCGCAGTGCTACGCATCCCGCACGGGGATGTTTTTCCACGCCAATAGCATCACCTACGACATGATCTACTACCACAGTTTCTACGAGATCGACGGCCAGACGCCGGGTGCGATCATCGAGACTGGCTTCATGTTCAACGATCGCTACATGCTCACGCAACAGCCCGATTTGGTGGCCCAGGGAATCGTGGACGGCATTGTCTGCTTCATCGAGGGTGAAAGACAACAGTGAGCGGGTGGCCTTTGAGTATCAGAATCGCATGGAAGACCGTGTTGCTGATCTGCTTCAGGAGGGTCGGGATGCGGCTCGCGCTGGCAAGAGCGCCAGGGCGCGCCGCATATTTCGCGCCGTATTGGCGTCCGACCCCACCGACGTAACCGCGTTGCTGTGGTTGGCCTGGCTCAGCGAAGATCCAGACGCCAGCCTGGCCTACGTCGCCCGCGCGCTGGCGCTCGAGCCCCGTAACCCCCGCGCCCACGCTGCATTGCGCTGGGCGCGCCGGCGTGCCACCGCAGTCCCGTCCCCGCAAGCACCATCTCTGTCTGCATCCGCTGTTTCATCGAACTCCAACCGCCGGTCCAGTCATCCTGCGACTGTGGTTGTCCTCGGCCTGCTGGTCGTCCTGCTCGGCATCGTGTTCGCCTGGTCGGTGTTGGACGATCTGCCGGCTGTGGCCGCGTTGCCCGTGGCTCCCTCTGCGACGGCAACCGCCACGACCGTGGCCAGCCTCTCGCCCACCCGCACGGTCGCGCCCAGTGTCACTCCTACGTCCACACCCCAACCGACGACGACCTCCACCCCGACACCCACGCCAACACGGCCTCCGGCCAGGACGCCCGCACCTACGCTGACGGCTACGGTGCGCTCCGTCCTGCCCACGGCGCCGCCCCTGCCGCCCACGGCAACGATGGCTCCGTTGTCCGTTCAAAGCAACTTGCGCTGGATCGACGTCGATCTGACGCACCAGAGGCTCACCGCCTACGAGGGACAGACGATGGTACGCACGACGCTCGTCTCGACGGGGTTGCCGCGCACGCCCACCCCTGTCGGGCAGTACAAGATCCAGATCAAACTGCGCTACGACACCATGAGCGGCCCCGGTTACTACCTGCCCAACGTGCCGTACACCCTGTACTTCTATCGGGGCTACGGCCTGCACGGCACCTACTGGCACAACAACTTCGGCCATCCCATGAGCCATGGCTGCGTCAACCTGCCGACGCCGGAGGCCGAGTGGCTCTTCAACTGGGCCGAAGTGGGAACGCTGGTGAACGTCCACTACTGAACCAATTCCCCCACGTCTCTCCCCCGCTTTGCTGGTCTGAAGCCACGCCTGCCGTCGAGGTGAACCCGCCAGGCATCGAGAGAGTATATATTATTGGGGCGTTCGTCGATGGTTTTCAGCCCTTGAAGTTAGCGTCGAAGGGAGGCCCATGGTACAGTACATCGTCCGCCGGCTGTTGACCTTGCCGGTCATCGTGTTCATCGTCACGTTTATCCTTTTCATCCTTATGCTCCGGGTTCCTGCCGAACAGCGCGTTCAGGTCTACATGCCTGCCTTGAACCCACACCTGACGGCGGAGGAGTACGCCCAAACGGTCGAGGTGATGATCGAGCGGTATGGCCTCGACAGGCCCGCCACAGTCCAGTACGTGAACTGGCTGCGGAACCTGTTTGTCGGGCAGTGGGGCTTCTCGCCCACCTGGAAACAACCTGTCCTTGAGGGAATCTTGCAGCGGGCGCCGGCGTCCACGGAGCTGGCGTTGTTTGCTATGCTGCCCTCAGTCGGCCTGGCGCTCGCCATGGGCGGCCTGGCATCCCGGTACCGTGGGCGTCTGCCCGACCACGCCATCCGTGCTGCGGCTTTCATCGGGTGGGCGTTTCCGCCGTTCATCCTGGGATTGATCCTGATGAACGTCCTGTATGCCTGGCTCGGCTGGTTTCCACCGGAGCGCCTGAGTGTGTGGGCCAAACGGGTCATTGAGGTGGAGAATTTCCGCACCTACACCGGGATGTACACCGTCGATGCTGTGCTGAACGGAGATCTGAGGGTGTTCATCGATGCCGTCCGCCACCTGGTTCTTCCTGGTGTGACGGTGGCGATCACGCAGTGGGCGCTGCTTACGCGCGTCATGCGATCCTCAATGCTGGAGGCATTGCAGCAGGACTATATCACCACAGCCCGGGCCAAAGGCGTAAACGAGCGAAGAATCATCGACTTGCACGCCCGCCGGAATGCCATCCTGCCGGTGATTTCGATCGGTGGGGTTGTGACCTCGCTGCTCATCAGTGGTATCGCCGTGGTGGAGATCATATTCAACTTTCGCGGGCTCGGGCGCGCGGCGATGGAGGCGGTCTGGCACTCGGACGTCCCGGCCGTCGTGGGCTTCACGCTGTTCAGTTGCCTCATCATCGTGGTCGTCAGCCTGGTCACCGACATTCTGTACGCCTTCGTCGATCCTCGAGTGAGGCTCTATTAGAGGCACATACCCATGACTATGAAGCACCTTCTTACCAACGTAGAGTTTCTGGCCGGTGGCTTGATCGTGCTGGCGTTCGTCATCGTCGCCCTCGCGGCTCCCCTCATCTCGCCATCTGTGGAGGAGAATCCGTACCTGATTCCAAAAGACGGTTTCTCCCTCGTCCCGCAGCCCCCCAGCCCAGACCACCTCCTGGGCACGATGCAGAATCAGTACGACGTGCTCTATGGGCTCGTGTGGGGAACCCGGACGGCGCTCCGGGTCGGCTTGATGATCACACTGGGACGGGCGCTCGTCGGCGTCATCGTGGGCATCGTCTCCGGCTATTTCGGCGGGTGGTTGGACTCGATACTGATGCGCATCACCGATGCCTTCCTGGCGTTCCCCACCGTAGCCGCCGTTGTGGTGATCCTGGCCATGTTTGGCGGTGGGAGCTCCGGGATCCAGACTGGGAACACCACCCAGCTCATCATCCTGGGGCTCACGTCTTTCGGATGGATGCAATATGCCCGCCTGATGCGCGGAAACGTGCTGACCCAGCGGTCGCGGGAATACGTCAAGGCAGCCATATCGATTGGTGCCGGGGACGGACGCATCATCTTCCGTCACGTCCTGCCCAATGCAACCCAGGGCCTGTTCGTCCTCATCGCCTCCGACGTCGGCGCGATGGTCGTGACAGTGGCGGCGCTGACCTTCATCGGCTTCGCTGGAAGCGAGGTCATGGCTGACTGGGGCGTGATGCTGCAATACTCACGCAACTGGATCATCGGGTCGCCGGCCAACGCCTTTGAGTTCTGGTACACGTATCTGCTGCCCAGCGGGGCGATCGTGCTCTTCTCGATCGGCTGGGGTCTCATCGGCGACGGCCTGCGCGACGTCACCGATCCCCGCAGGCGCACCGTTCGCCGGTCTCGATCTCAGTATTGACCCAGCCCCTCCAACACCCCTCCCCCCTCCCCTTTGTTTCCCTTCCCCCTTGTTCCCTCCCCCCTTGTTTCCCTTCCCCCTTGTTCCCT
>Ga0180438_10002850_pt1 | contig 27240 bp, 49 predicted proteins | sample SS_ome_12_FD_132455 | JGI IMG/M metagenome (GOLD analysis project Ga0180438, IMG submission 132455) | Hypersaline lake sediment archaeal communities from the Salton Sea, California, USA - SS_3_D_2 metaG | ecosystem: Environmental > Aquatic > Non-marine Saline and Alkaline > Hypersaline >... | reverse complement strand
GGTCGGAACGGTGATCGGGTTGCCGTTGGTGATGTCCTGGTCACTGGTCTCGTCGGTGACCGCCAGCACCTTGGTGTTGGTCACGTCCACGATCGCGACATGCAGGTCAGGGCTGGACGCTGAAGCCGAAGCAGACCCGGATCGCTCTGCCACGTCCAGCTGGCGCCCGTAACTACCGAAGTTTGCCAGAGAGAAGTTTCCAGCGATCATATCTATCGTCATCACCTTGTTGGAGTCAACAGTCGCATACGCCTGCCCCAGGGTGTAGGAGTCCAGGAGTAGCATGTCGACGTTGCTGGCCCCGGCCTGGTCGATGATGTACTGCAGGCCGTTGTCGAGTACGTCAGGGTGTAGATATTTGGGCATTTCTCAGTCCTCGGTTACTTGCCCTGGGCTTAAGCAAAGGTTATGGCGGAGGAAGCTTTCACCCTACCATTCGGAAGGATGACTATCAAATACATCGTTGGAGTCCCAGTATCCTCGATGTCAAGATCAAAAACACCGGTATCATCGGATATCACGCACCCTACCTTGTCGGTAGTGGAGTCCCAGTCTTCAAGGACGATGCCATCAGTACCGATAACGACAGGCATGGTTGTGGGCTCGGTGACCAGCATGCCGTCGCCGTCAGCATCTCCGGACAAGTACCAGTGCACGCACCCCCGGTCAGACAGATTCTCTGCGTTGGAGCCAAGCAACTGGACAGCCACATTGATGACGTCGGTGGCCTCACTTCCAACAGTGATCGTGCAATCACTGATCCAGATGTCATTCTCAAGTACAGCGTGCAGGGTGTCAGACCTCCTGTCGCCCTGGAATCTACCTATGGAAGCCATCAGGTGCTACCTCCCGAAGCCAGTAATTCTTCAACTGTTGAATCCTCATGCGCATCGAACCACTTTGCGCCGATGTCGTTGGATAACGCCTTTCGATACTTTCCATTGAAATCTTTTTCTGATAATGGAGCAGTACCTGCACCTATGCATGGCGAGGATGTTTGTAAGGTGTAGTCGGAGTTTAGTTTGGGGTCTGCCTCTAAACTGTCAATTTCTAATTGACTTTCTGCCGCTTGCAGCGCCTCTATATCAGTATAGCTGGTAGCTTCCACTCTGAATAGCGAGGCGTAACCGGGGTTGATGAAGATATTATTGCCACTGATTGTCTTGTCTGCCGCAACTGTACCAGTGGAGCTCGCATTGCCGCCTCCATAATCGATACACCATGTAGCTACATTACAATCGAATATATTGTTATAAATTTCTACAGAAGTTGCATCGTCTGCATCCATATTAATGGATGGCGAAGTATTACTACGCTGTATAAAAGTATTATTATAAATCTTTCCATAAGAAACTGGCTGAGTATAATCTAATACAATACTGCAATCTATAAGTATATTATTGTGTACAGAACAAGTAGGATTCGCTGGACCAAAATGACGAGTTGTCAAGTCTCCCATCTGTATTCCATCTGTATTACAATTCTTTATTAAATTACCATATACCTCGATATCACCAGAGTCTGCTCTTATCCCCCAACCATTAGCTTCAGTAATTATATTATTTCTAATAATATGACCAGTCCCACCATAGAGATCTATTGCTTCTTCTCCAGTTAGACATGTAAACAAATTGCCTTCCACTATCCAATAGCTGGAATCACCTACAGTACCATATTCTTTAGAAACTACAGCATCATTTGTTCCTATATCTTGATAAAAATGGCAATTTGATACTAAAACATTATTTATTATACCGTCAGTAGCAGAAGAAGATTGAACCCCATTATTAGTATATCCAGTTAAATAAGAATTCATAATTTTTATACCATCTCCTCTTGCGAAAATAATTCTATTCACATTGCCTGCTCCGTCAAAATGGCAATTTTTTATTGTAAAAGAATTAGTATTGGATGTAGAAGAGATAATAGCAACTGTATTGAAACTGTCAGAAATAAAACTTAAATTTTCAATTAAACAATTTGTTGTTCCATCGTTTAAAATTACAGCAGTACTTTGACCTGAAGATCTTATTATAGGTTTCTCTCCGTTACCATAAGCCCCTAATGTAATATTGGCTACAGAAATAGCTCCCGCATCTTGAGGAGATGAATTAGTATCTGTGCCTCTCTTTTGTAGATAGACATTATTCGCACCCCAAGTGACATCTGCCCAAGAATCAAAAGGTTCAGCTTCAGTTCCTGACTGAGTGCCCGTCCAATCAGGATCAATATAATAAGTAGCCATCAGAATGACCTCCTCTTCTTGCTTGTATTAATTTTGGGCCATACGGCTCCTATATGATTGCCCCAGTTGGGCCTGGAATAGGCATCGTAGGGTGACAATGGGATGGTGCCTGCATTTAGACACGGAGAGGTGGAGGCGGGGTAGTAGCTATCATCCAATATGGCGTCTTCATTCAAGCCATTGGCATCTGGTGAAAGAGATGAACCTTGCCAAGCACTAAAACTATCATAATTATTTCCATCCGCACCTACATTAACCATATTCCAATGGTTTGTGTAATCGCCTGATGTTAAATAATATAGATTATTATCTATTAAAGCCCCAGTAATTGTCACAGTATCATTTATCAAGAAGAACTGTGAACAATCAATAAATATATTATTTTTTATTTCTAGTGTATCTATTCCAATATGTCCAAATCCAAATGTTATTGCTGCAGTAGCGGCATTTCCTTCACCATCATTCATGAACAGGTTATTGTAAACCCTGAAAGAATCGTTTGTGGTACCGGCTGTGTTAGTAGCCCCGAGTCTAATGGCAGAAAGTTTACCTGAGGTAGGAGAGCCGGCGTATGTAGTCTTGTTGTACCCATCGATGATGTTGTTGTAGAAATATAAGTCAGTGCCATAATAAGCCGTCACTGGGCATGCATAGGTGTTCAGGAATACGTTACCGCGAACGTACGTCGGCAGCCCGTGGTTCGAGTTATCCAGCGAATACCCGTCTATGCTCATCTGAGAGTCTGCGTCTTCGCTATTATGTCCGCACGCATCTAACAGATTATTTTCGATGGTGCACCCGCCGCCCTGTATAACCATCGCTGAAGCGTCAGACCAGCCCTCATATCCACATAGAGTCATTTTGCAATTCCTGACGGAACCATAGTTAGCGTTCATACTTATGGCCCGTGCCTTGCAGTAATAGAACGAAGAGTTATTCACATGCACATTTGTGTTTATGGTGGTGATGCCTTCATTGGTTGCATTGGAGATTCTTATTCCCTGTCCTACTTTTCTTACATGACAATTGGAGATCTGTATATTATGACAATCCTCATAAATCTTTATGGCCGTCTCTTCTGTGCCACTGTTAAGAGCTACCATTTCGCTCCAAAGATCACAATTTCCAGTAACTGTTATATTTTCTATAGAAATATGTTCACAGTTATTTAGATAAATTGCGTACCCACCTGCATTCTGGTAATCGGATCCTCCAATTGTCCAATTCAATGAAGAGGTTCCAACAATACGAATCGGGTTGGACGCGGTGCCGCTGAGATTTTCCAAAACCAGTTTGTTATCCGCGATATCTCCCGACAAAAATAAAGTATCGCCCGCTGAGAGGCTACTATAGTCATTATTTACAGGCCCTATAAATGGAGAACCCTCAGTACCTGAACCACTCGTTTGGTACTCGTATGCCCTGATATAGTTAAACTCTGCTGTTAGTGCGTTACCAGCATTTATTCCTAAAGAAGCAACTAAAGTGCTGGAAGTTTGATCAGTAAGATATTCTTGAGGGACTATACCAGAAGTATTAAACAAGAAACTATTAATATCCGGCGGAGTTCCCCCGACCAGGAGTGAGAAGCTGCCGGACGTAAAAGAGTGTATACCAAATATAACCCGGTGCATGACATTATCGGTTAGATCTATTGACTGTTTGGCACTGCCTGTGGTGGCCGTAGCCACAAGCCTGTTATTCGTCGCATCGTATGACCATCCACTATCTAAACTCCAAGCACTTCCATCAGCAGATGTAAATTCCCCGTCTGTAAAAATATTTGAGCTAAGCGTATTGGAACCACTTACGTATATATCAGCCATTAGTTAACCCCCGAAATGTAAAGCCCACCATTCAGGGCATATCGTTTAACCGCCACATGTGTGGCCCCACTAGGCACGCGCATCACTTCAGTACCTGCCTCGAAGAACATCGATGTGTTATCGGCCGTGACCGTCGCATCACCAAATTCTATAAAACAATCCGTCATTGCGAAGATTCTCACCATACGCCCGGCTGGCAGTGCCAGGGAGGAGGAGCCTGCCTGCACCGGTATGACAGCGTTGGTTGTCAACTGATGCTTGTACGTCGCACCAAGCCCTGTCACGCTAAGCAGCCCCGACTCACCCGCCCCCTTGACCGCCACATGGGTAGCCCCCGCCGGCACCCCGAAGATCTCGGTACCGTGCGCCATGTAAATTGACTTCGTCCCGTCGGCTGTCACACTCTCGTCCCCGAACTCCACAAAGCAATCACCCAGGGCATGCAGTCGTACAGCGCCTGAGTTGGTGGGCAGGGCAGAGGAAGTGCCTGCGATGGCAGAGAACTCTAAAGATACTGATTCTACTGCTGCTGGTGGAGCTTCTACCTGAGAAGTAACTTCAGCCAGTGCATCTTCAACATTAGTAGCTTCAAGATTTTCATCATAGTCTTCAATTGCAATCTGTGAAGCACCTTCACCGTACTGGGAAGACCCTAGTACAGGTGGGACAAATCCGCCCTTGGTGTCGGCGTAACTGTCCGACCAGATGGCGCCTATGTCATAGTGTGAAGATGCTAAATATTTACCAGAGTAATCATAGCTTGATAAAGGTTTTACACCTGCACCTATACATGGTGATCCTGGTCTTAGATTATAGTTGTCGTCTAGGAGTGGGTCTGCTTCTATATCTGAGGCATCTGTTAAATATAGGGGTACTGCTTCATCTAAATTATAGTAACAATTATTACTAGCTGTTGGCTCTATCGTGCCTGATCCTTCGGTAAAGTTGCCACCATTCATAAAGATATTATTCTTAATTACTGTGCCGGCACGAATATCTTGAGCAGAAGTACCACAAGCAAATATAGTAGTCGTAGCAGGATCAGTTAAATCGAATATATTATTATATATTTCTAGATTATCAGTTTGACCTAGTGTCATTCCAATAATAACTCCACTATCATAAGTTAATGGTGTTCCATTATTATTTCCATGTCTAATAATATTGTTATGAAAACTACCATAAAATTCCATATCACCTGCAGTAGGTGCACCTATAGTCAATCCTTGGGTACAGTCTTCAATTAAATTATTATAAATATCATATCCTGAAGCTCCTTCATGGAAGGTTAATGCTTGTCCAGGACCACCAGTTTGGTCTAATGTAGATGTACCTTTCCTAAAGTGTTTAAAAATACAATTTCTAATAATATTACCAGAGCCACCACCCTTTGCATCAATACCATTTTCACCACAATAATCACCATAAGATGGGGCAGTCACTACATTTCCCATGTAATCTCTATACTGATAAGGTGAACTTATCTGGAAGGTACAATTTTCTATAATATTATTACTAATATCATAGTCAGAATCACCGTCTACAATACTTACAGCAATCCCATCTCCACCGATATCTGTAAAGGTACAACTTTGTACTAGACTATTTTTTGTGTGTGTAGCAAATCTAATAGCTACAGAATCCGAACCGGCAGTTCTAGATCTAATATTGTCAAATGTACAATTAATAATATTGATGTTATTTCCAGCATCAATTAGAATTGCAGACGTACCATTATCTCCTGGTTTATTAACATTTCTAAAATTACAATTTTTTATTGTGACATTAGAAGCTAGATCCATATCAGCGGCAGTAGTATTTTCATCCCCAAGCTCTATAAATTCTGAGTTAGAAGCGCCTTCCCAATCTATATTCTCAAACCAGAAATACCCACCATCAGCACTAGGTGCAATTAACCACTTGCCTCCTGCCTGATCTTCATTACCATAATTTGCTCCACAGATAATGGGATTATCTCCAGATCCATCGTTATAGCCTTTAATGTATGCAGGATTTGTGGCAGTAGCACCAGTCATAAAGTTTTTAGAAATATTGCCGTTATTATAACAAGCTTGTAATTCTACGTTTCCAGCATCTGCTCCAGTACTACTTCCTGCCAAACTGCCTCCACCTGCAGCAAGTGTTAGAGTCGTACTAGTTACTGATGCTACAGTAACAAAGGTATCATTTACTCCTGCCGAAGGCTCGGAAGTACCTTTTATACGGACAACATTTCCTGCTTTAAATGAGGCGGTAAAGTCAGTACCAGAAGAAACGATAGTGTCTGCACTAGCTCCATTATCATTAAAAGTAAATTCTCCGGCACCACTAACTTTCTTACCAGGTACTAACCATAATGTTTCACCACCAGTAATATTGTTTAAATTAGTTAGGTTAAGAGATCTTTTTGGCCCAATAGTGCCAGATACATATGTAGGAGATGAGCCATCCCAAGTATCATCACCAATATTACTTACATAGATACTAGCCATTAGAATTGTCTCCTAGTAATTGTCATTTCTTCCTCTGGCCATACGGCTCCTATATGATTGCCATCTGTCATGTTGTATCTACCATAGGCGTCTTTATCGCTAATAAGTACAGTTCCTGCGCCTATGCAAGGTGAATTCTGTGTTGGGTAGTAATTGTCGTCTAAGAGTGGGTCTGCCACAACATTACTACCTGAATTTGTAAGTGTTCCGGTGCCACTTACAAAATCATAGGTCTGATCAAAACAGTTATAACCATATTCTAGTTCCCCCGAATCCCCGGAAACAAATGTATCCGTTGATGCACAATCAATAAACACATTATTATAGATTTTCAATACGTTGTTTGCGCCATCGGCTCTTATGACATAAAAGTCATTAGTACCGTCTGTACCTCCAATATCTCTTATAATTGTATTATTATAAAACCTGTTTCCATCATTTTCATTTGCAACAAATACACTGAAGCTATGTTGAATATCTATTAAGATATTGTTGTAGATGTCGCAATCAGAAGCGCCCCTGGAAGATATAGCAGTGAATTCGTTAGTTGTGTCCCCGGAAACCCCTTGAATGTTACGAAGGACGTTATTACGAATAATTTGACTGTGGCCACCTACATACCCAGTTCCAGAACCAGCACCGAGTGTTATGCCGGACGTACCGGTAGAACCGGTTCTGGCTACGGAAGCAACGCTATCGAGTATATTTCTTTCACAGATCACCTTTGAAACACACTTCAAGTCAATCCCGTTTTCACTCCAGCCATTAATGACATTATCAGATACCGTGAGTAAATAATTCATATCGGATTCTTCATTATTTACATTGGAAAACCCAATACCATCTCCAGTACCATCATGTGAATCTGCAAAAGACCAATTATGGAGAATATTTCTTGAAATATAAGAAGGGGTGGTGGACGAAAGTAATCGCTCTCCTGCCACTGCACTGGTATTTCTGAACCAAAACCCAACACCGGCACCCACGACTTCGTTATCTGTAATCTGTAATGGGAAACTGGCACCGGAATCGATGGCATAAAATACCCCATTTGCGGTATTCGCTTGGCCTTCAAACTTACAATTTCTTACGGTCAGCCCCACAACATTGCTGTAAACTTCTATGCCTTTCGTATTCCCGGTATTGGCAGAACAACTCTTTATGTGCATATTGCTGATGGAAAAGTTTCCGGCTTGAATATGTAAAGAACGGCTGCCTGTGCCCCCAGTATTATCCCATACTGGTCTTGGCATCGACTCATCACCATAAGCGTCAACCGTAATATTTGGTACAGTGATTATCCATGCCCATGTCACGTCATGAACACTGCCTCGTTTAAATAAAACTGTATCGCCATCAACTAATGTAATATCATTAACGTTATCATAAGGAGAGCCTTCCGAACCATCTCCCCCTGAACCATATTGATGATCAACATAATAAGTAGTAGCCATCAGTTAACCCCCGAAATGTACAAACCCGAGTTTGTTGTATATCGCATAACGGAGATATACGTAGCCCCGGAAGGTACGCGCATCACCTCGGAACCTGCCTCGAAAAACAGGGATTTGTTATCCGCCACAACTCCCTCAGTCCCGAACCTGATGTAACAGTCCGAGAGCGCCGTCAGTCGAACCATTCGCCCGGCCGGCAGGGCCACGGTGTTCGCGCCTGCCGCAATCGCCACCTCGGTACTGGTGGTCAGCGTATACCGGTACGCCGAATCAAGACCCGTCACATGCACCAGCACAGGTGCGCCAAACCCCCGGGCTGACAGGGTCGCCTTGCCGCTGGCCCCGAACACCTCGGTTCCCCGCGGCATAAAGATTTCCTCGTCCTGGTCGAACCGGATAACGCAGTCCGCCGAGGCCCGCACCCGTACCGCTCCCGAATTGACAGGAAGCGAAGTGGACCCGCCCGTGATGTAATCAGCCTCGATCGAGGCATAGCCGGAGGGTGCGGCCGAAGGCATGGCAAACTTCGCCACCTCCTCGATCGCCGCCTCGGCCTGGGTCGCGGTGAGCTGGTCATCCGCATCCTCGATCCCGACCGTTGCCGCCCCGTCCCCATTGGAGGTAGAGGCCAGGGTGGAGATAATCTCGGCCAGAATCGCCTCGACGGTGGTGCCTGTGAAGTTGGCCGCAGAGTCCTCTACACCGACAAGCGAGGCGCCCTCCCCGTTCGCCGTGTCCGCATACCGGGTGAAGATCTCCGCCAGCGCCGCCTCCACATTGGTTGCGGCGAAATTGCCCGCCGCATCCTCGATCCCCACATCGGATGCACCCTCGCCGGTGGCGGTATTGGCCAGCGCTACCCAGTTGGCGTAGAGCTCGGTGAAGTTAGCGTTGACTTTGGAGAAGGCGTCAAATAAATTCTCGCCTGTCCCGTCACCTGCGACTGTTCCGTGATCAACATCCTGGCGTGCCATTGGACTGTCACCATCCTTTTAAATTGCCGGTCTGATACCCGGAATCTAACACCCGGGCGCACCGCCCGCAACCTCTATGGCGCGGGCGGCAGACGCGGCGTTTCCCGGTTTTCCAGCAACTTATCGCACTCGAGCAGCACCACCGGCTCCTCATGATGGTCCGCCTGGTGCAAGGCCACCTGGTTGAGCGCCATGCACAGCGCATGCCCGTCCTGGGCGGTGAAGCGGGGCCCGGCCTGGATGAACCCGCGCATATCCTCGAAAAAGTCGTGGTGCGCCTGATCGGATGTCCACTGGTGCCAGAGCGTATAGAGAATGGCGACGACGGCCGCCATGGGCAGTATGTAGGCTCGCCGCTTCATGCGCCGAAGAACTTCTGCAACGCAGGCATGAGCTGGATGAGCGCGATCGCCCCGACCAGTGTGTAAAGAATACGCTCCATGATCCGTAACCGTTGCTCGTGGTGGTCGAATCGTTCGTCATGGTTCTTCACGATCTCCTCCAGTGCTCTTAGGCGCCCCTCCCTGAGGCCGGCTTCATAGTCATGTTCCCGGCTACCGCCGTCAGCAGGTGGCATAGGCCTACTCCTGGTACGTTATTTTATGGCGCTCAGTTCTTGTTCCAGTGCGTCGAAGAAGGTTGCCCGGGCCTCCTCCGGCAGACCTTCCACCGCGGCGACGGTGGCCGCCTCCAGCGCACGCTGGCGGTCGAAATTGAGTACCCGCTCGTGGGTCTTCATGAGGGTCTGCAGCAGGGTATTGCTCGCGGTCACCACCTCCTTCAGTTCTCTCGATGGCGTGCCGGCCTTCACCCGGCCACCCGGAAGGATGACGGAATCGCGCATGGCCCGCACGGCCACGATCTGGGCCTCGACTTCGGCGGCGAGGTCGAAATCCGCGCCGTAGGTGACCGTATTGTCGGTGAACCGCGGGGCGAGCAGGTTATACAGGGCGATCGCCTGGTCTTCGGTCAGCTCGGCGGGCGCCATCAGGATCGCGGCCACCTCCGATGACAGATCGGGGCCCATCTCCTCGTCAAATGCGTGAATGCCGCTTTCCATCTGCCCATTTTGGCGGTAATCGTTGATTTTTGTCAAATTTTCGTCAGAATTGCACTAATTTACTCATTTTGGCGCCGATTTTGGTCATTTTTAGTTGTTTTCCTGGCATTTACCACGTTCTGGGGCCGTAATACAGGCGCCTGTCAATAGGGATAGTGGCTGGTTTGACGTCTTTCCAGTTACGCCGACAGTGGATGTCAGCGACTATGTGAGGCTTTACCCCGTAGAGCCTGGCCACGGCGGCCTGTATGACGCCGGGCTGTGCGGCCAGGTACTTGATTTCGGCAGCTTGACGTCGGGTGATTCGGGTGTATCTGCGGTTGCGGCTCTGGGTGGTGCGGTCAGCCCAGCGGCAGTTGTCAGGCGTGTAGTCCCCATTGTTGTTTATGCGGTCGATTGAGAGGCCTTGGGAGGGTGGTGCCCCCATGTCTTCACAAAAACTGTCAAAGTCGTTGGCCCAACGCTCACAGACCCGGATACCTCGACCACCGTAATTCTTGTACCCGGTTGCATTGGGGTTGTAGCAGCGGGCCAGCATCCCGCTCCAGGTCGAGTATAACGGATGAGCAGAGTCACCCTGTGTTGGCCCACCATGAAGGTTCAGGGTCGCCTGTTCTTTATGTAGGCAGCCGCAGGAGCGTGCCGCTGCGGAGCGTAGGGAGGCTGTGACTGTACGGTGGTAATTGCCACAATCGCACAGACAGAGCCACAGGACTTGGCTGTGTCGGCGTTGCCCGTCATCGCCAATGACTTGCAGGCGGCCGAATCGTTTACCTTCCAAGTTTAATTTTTTACCCATGACGGGAGTCTATCTTAAAATTTGGTTGACAGGAACCATGAAAGGTTCGGGGAGCTGGGGGATTGTGAGAGGGGGGTCCGAACATGTCAGAAAAATGACGCGCCAAAAAGTCGTCCCCCGGGTTTCCCCTTATAAAACAACAGGTTACTTGACACTTGAGGCCTGGTCTAGGGTGTAAAAAATCCCGATTTTGTATGATTTATCGACATTCGAGTAGCCTGTCGCTTATGTGACGTAAGTCATTGATATGTAAAGACATTCCCTGGTGGTGCCAATATCCTGGCGTCGGGTTTCTTTACTCATGCAACTACCATGCCACTATAGAAAAGTGTTGTAAGCTGTTGATATGTAAGGAAAAGTAAAAACATGGCACGCCTTCTGCAATAGTACTGGCATGGCACATTACCTTATATATACCGGCGACAACAAACTGACATCCCGCGCGGGTGTCGGTTTTCTGTCATGTGCCAGCCGGACCCAATTTGCGACATGTCGCGAATTGTCCTCAATCCAATATGGAGAAAACATTATGTTTATTGGTATCAAGCAATCAGTCACGGACTTAACCAAAGCAATCAACGACACCCGTTCGGGTTATGGTGCGATAACCGATCAAATTAGCAAAATCTACTCCAGCGCGCCTACCGTTGGAGAAGTTCAACAGATATTGCAGACTGTTGCTAATAGCGAGTTTGCACCTGATTCATGCAAGGATAACAAGCCTTTGACCGCGGAATGGTCAACATTCCGAAAGACTTGTCAGACTGTCGGCGAATCTTTGCCTGAGATGCCGTATATCGTCCGGTTTGGTACAAAGTCCGGCAGTCGGTACGTCACGGTGACGGCAGTTACCCGCGACTGGATAGCCGCACAGGATGAGCGAAAGAAACAGGATGAGCAGCGCGACAAGGCACGGCAAGCGGATGATAAGGCAATGGCCGAAACAGTCGCTAAGATGCAGCGCGGCAAGCTTTTGTCCGAATCACCTGAAACGGTTTACAAGGAAATCAATGACTTCATTGCCAGCCGATATGGTGATGGTGAAGTAGCCGGTATCCTTGCGGGATGTGTGCAGGCCCGCAAGCTTACAGCCGAACAATTAGGCCTGACTGTTAAGAAAGCAAGCTAAGCGATAACACGCAACCACCACCACCGACAGGCCCGTCCTGTCGGTGGTTTTGCTGTGCCTGTGTCCTGGGCAAATTTGCGACATGTCGCAAATTTTCTGAGTACATAGCACGCCACCACCTCCCCCCTTTATTGACCCGCCCATGACGGGCCCGGAATTTTTACGGGCACCACCCGGGCCGGGAAATTTTCGGGGCGGGTGGTAAGGCTAGTGTTGTGCTGCGTCAACCTGGCGCCGCCTTGTTGCGGTGGCCTGCTCTTTGTAGTTCACAACTTGACCCTTCCCGCCGGCCTGTGGTGAGTCGTAAGCCACAGTAAGCACAAGTCCGTAGTGACAGCTACGGTGGTACTTGTGCTGTGCGCCAGGATTTACAACCCTGCCGTTGCCGGACAGTGCAAACCCAAACTGACTGACACTCCCCCGCACCACCGTGCACCGTCCCTGCCAGGGCACCCTGTTATAGGGGTTGTACCAGCAAGGTCACCGGTACAAGCGGGAGAAAGTGAGAGGCTGGCCACGGGGGTATGAAGCCCCGTAACTTTGCCATTTACACCGGCTGAGATTACACCCCCCAACTTCACAGGCGCAGTCACGTCAGCGGCCCATTCCCCGGGCCGATTAACAGCCGCGAATAAACGCCGCACCTACCACCCTGCTATTCCTTGACAGATCCACACAGGCCTGGTGTACACGCCTAAAGTGGGGTCAATGCAATGGGAGGTGCCAGCATGGGGACATACGCGCTCACAGCCTGTCAGGCGCTATACAAATCGACAGGCAACCGCATCCCGGGTCAGGGTGGTCCTGGCCCGGGATCCTTTCTAAATGCGGGGATTAGCAGCTGGGTGGTAGTCTTTCTAAGCTAGCTGCTGTGATGCGAGCTAGCTTACCTGAAGTCAATTTAAAAGTCAAGCCTGGAGGGCAGGTGAAAAAATAAAACGCAGGGGATCAATGACTTAACCCCCTAAATGTGACGATATTTTGAAATATGGTTTTGAGAAATATAATCACAGAGGAAAGTTATTATATATCATATAGTTAGTTATAGTTATATGATATATGATAGATATAGTATATATAGTGTAGTGTTAGTACAAGTTTCTTTCTCTGCAAAACGCAATTGTAAAGTAACAAAGAAGCCGCTTCTTTGCTTCTTTGTTTTTCACATATCGGTAGTGATTTCCTGACCTGGCGATTTTGGCCGTTACTCAGGCCATATATCATATTTCTGAACGTAACCACCCTGATTCTCAAAGAAAAACGTCGGTGATAATATATCATACTAGAGATATTTATCACATCTGGCCCTGTTTTTATACCTCAATAATAAAGTAACCCCTAAATTTAAGGTAAAGCATATAACAGCAAAACCTTATTTAGACTGAGTCCTAATTGCTTCTTTCGATTTTCAGATTTTTGAATTGTTTGTTAACTGGTCAAAAAGTGATCGATTTTTAACAATCAATTGAGAAATTTTTGTGATAATTATTTGACCCTGTTTCCCTGTTTAACCACCCCCAATTTACCCCCGGATCACCCCTGCCGGCCACCTGCAAAAAGGCCCGGCCCCGCGGGGGTGATCTATCCTTGAACGGCCCCTGCTTTTGAAGGGCCACCACCCACGAAGGAGAGAAGCAATGAAGCACCCCGCCTTTTCGAACCGCGAACCGATTGTAATCGCCCCCGGGCGCATCGATGTGAACGAACTCGACCACCAGATCGACACCCTGTTGGAACTGCTCGACACCTGCCAGCCTGCCCAGCAGAAAGCGGTGGAAGGCACCCTGCACCTGTTGCTGAAAATCAGCGAGCAGGCTAACCGCTTGGCATAACCCACGAACGAAGTGAGCTCGAGAGAAATAGATAGAGCGAACCTTCGAAGGAGTAACACCATGAAGCACCCCGCCTTTTCGAACCGCGAACGAAAGCCTCCCGCAGGCACTACCACGGTGGTCGCTACCGACTGCCACCTGACCACCTACTCACTGGGTGAAGGCCTGGGGGAATTCACCCTTGAAGCCCTGTGGCCGCACCTGCTGCAGCAGAAGGGCATGCATGTCAGCTGGGGCAGGCCGGACGCAATCCTGACCCTGCTGCCCGGCAACTCCCTTTTCAGGTTTTGGCAGTACTTCACCGCCGAAGAGCTGGGCCTGCCCCCTTCGGAAACCCTGACCCTTCTACACAACATGGAGGATTGACCCATGAACCGCAGAACCTATGTACCCATCACCCTGCCGCTGATGACCAATACCGTCACCCTGCGCCAGCAGATCGCACTGGTGGAGGAACGCTACGAGTCCACCACCGGCCACGAGCGCAAGACCTGGGGCGCAACCCTCGGCCTGCTGCGCCATGCCCTGAACCTCGCGCAAGCCGCGAAGGGGAGGGTGGCATGAGACATCTATTCAGACCCGTACCCATGAACCACCTCAGCCCGCACCACAGGAGGGCTCACGCCGCCTACCGGCTGGGGCAGCACCTTGGCTGGCTGGCACTGGGCGCCGCCGTGGGACTGTATCTCGGTTTCCTGGTGGTGGCCATTCTTGAACGGCTGTAAGGAGCAAGCACCATGACCACCTGGTACGTGCCACTGATTGAAGAGATCACACCGGATAACTCGACCACCGTGTGTGACGATCCGTTTTGTTACTACTACTGCGGGGACACCTGCGGCGCTACCGAGCAAGAGCGCAGGGAAATGGCCGAGGAATGCGACTTGAACTGGTAACCACTCACCCACCTACCACCGAAGTGAGCTCGAGAGAAATAGATAGAGCGAACCTTCGAATGAGGAATACGATCATGACCGTAAAACTGAAGAGCTACGAATGGCTGGAGATCGAGCGTGACGGGATCTACCCGTTTGACCCTGACGAGACGAACACGCGCTGGCGCGTGCTGCTGCCATTCCTGACCACCGACCAGGTGGAAGAGATTGTTGAAGCCAACTGCCTGATGCAGGTGAACTCACGCGAGGAAGGGCCGCGCCAGGCCGAGGTCGAATATGAAGATATCTCGAAGCACTTCCTCAACAAGAGCTACGTCACCATCGCTCCCGGGGATCTGGCGCTGTACCGGCACGACGAGATGTGGCAGCTGATCATGAAGGTGCAGTCATGAATAGCGTACTTCACCAGCAACTTGAATACGCCCGCGCCAGTGAACTGGTCGTGGATATCGAACCGGGACTGCCCATGGTGTCGATGACCTGTGAAGGGCACGAGCTGTGCTTTATGCAGGAGAGTGAAGCACAGGAGTTTATCGATGAAGTCAATTCACTTTGGAACAATGAAGACTTTAACGGAACGTATGACGAGGCAGCGCTGATCTGCGCTTACCCCTATCTCGACCTGGCCTGCTAGGCCAGACCACCCGGCTCAACATCTTGAGCCACAACCACGATGGAGAAGGACCATGAACCTGAAACTCAGATACACCGATAACGGCTATGCCCGCGTTTATTACCACGAAGGGCGCTACCTGTATTGCCTGCAGTATGAAGGCGCACAGGGTATGAAGTTCTACACCTGCTCACGCGACGGGGAGCCGTGCTGTGAAGCGCGACCACCCGCCAACCTGCCACCACCCACCGGCACCACCCTGATCGACCGCCAGGTGCGTGCATGGCTTGCAAGGAGGGATCACTGATGCGTGGACTGCTGGTAAATATCTATGAAGCGAAGCGGCTGGGCAATTGCAGCAACGGCGGGATATCCGCCACCTGCGAAAACCTCGTGCTGCTGGGACCTGACGCACCGTTTGGGGCGGACGAGGTGACGCCGGCGGTGGTCATTCTTGAGAAATCGAACGGGTATGTGTACGCCCGGCCTGCCACCACCGGTGGTGAGCTGATCGAGAAGGAGGGGATGGCCGGGCCCATGATGGGTGGGTCATTCATCTATACGAGTGACTCGCGCTTTCCGTACCTCTACCCCGTTCCACTGCATGACCGGTGGGAGACGCCGCAGTACCCGGACTTTTACATCACCCCACGAAGGGAGAAGTAATCATGAAACAGAACGTTAAATTCCATGCACGTAACCGCTGGATGGCGCAGTCCCTGTATGAAGGCAACAGGGCGCTGACAAGTCATGAGAAGCGCAAGCGCGAGCGTCAACAGCGCATGAACCGCAAGCGCAAGAGCCAGAGCAGGAGGGCGCACTGATGGAATACTCCAACAAACTTGTGGAGCTGGCCGACCAGGCCCTGGTCGAGGTGTTCGGGGTCGAGTGGGTGCTGCTCGAGAGGGGCAGGAAGGAGATCCTGAAGGACTTCATCGAGGCAGACATATCGGCCAGTGAATACCTGGACAGGATTTACCGTGGAAACCTTGAGAGCTATGCAGCAACGCTGCTGGCAGGGAGGAAGTCATGAACGTTATTGAATCACCGGTACTCACACTTGACACAATTCTGGACCCGGGAAGGTCGGAGGCGTATGCCTGGCAGAACGGCGACGATCAGGTCGATATCAGCGGGCTGCGCATGGACTGGGTCTGCATTGAAGATGCGACCCGATTGTTCCCGGCACTTGAGGGGGCGGACAGGGTGCAGGCGGTTGCAAGTGAAGAACCACCGAAAGATCCGACCCAGGTCTACTACGAGTTTGCTTTTGACGGCAGCGCCAGGAGCTTGTACATCGGGCAGAAGCATGTGTCGATTCATCACGCACTTCACCGCTGGTTAAGGAGCGAGGCGAGCGAGGTGATGAAACCTTTTGCTGATCATATGGAATTCTATGGCTGGATAGAGGAGGTGAAGTGATGATTACCCTGCAACAGCAACTTGAATCAATACGCGAGGCCAAGAAGGTGCTCAACTATCACGAGGCCTGTCTGAAGACCGAAGGCAGGGTCTCTGTGATGCCTGCCTCTGATTTACTTAGTGAAAAGCAGTATGAGATCGAGCAGTTACTTGCAGGGCTGGCCGGAATCGAGGAGGGTGACGATGATCGAAATGACAAGTGAACAGACGATCGCGCTGGAGAAACTCTACCAGCGCTCGAACGATGGCTGTTCCACGTTCGAGGAGTTCGAGGAACGTGCGCAGCCGATGATTGGCGGCGATGGCTGCATCATGGTTGGTTGGTGCGGCATGTTTGTCGGCATTGAGCGCGACGGCTGCACGCATACTTGAGGCTGAGAAAATGAGACTGGAAGACCTTGTACTGGCAATTCTGCTGTGCCTGGCGTTCATCATTATACACGCAATCTTCAACTACCTGTAAGGAGGCAACACCATGACTGAAGCAATCACGACATCGAAGATCCCTGAAGGGGAACGCATGGACTTTATGTCCCGCCACTTCGGGATGCGCAGCGTACGGGTGGAGATGTACCTGTACGGGAAACTTGACCAGATCTGCGAAAAGTATAAAGGCGGGTACTGGGACTTCTACGAGCTGTCGAACGGAGGGTACATGATGTGCCTGGACGATGACACACCGGTCGATGTGAAGGTTGATAGTAATTACTACAGTGGGACGATGACGATGCGTTCCGCCTCCATTACCGCCTGCCTGTACGCCCTGAACAATGAAGCGCAAACAGGCGCTGACGCCGCAATCCGTGCCTACTACGATCTGTACGAGTATGCCAGGCAGCTGGACGAGTGGAATGAAATTTACAGTGCAATTAACTAGGGGGTAAGCCATGAAGGTGATGAATAGGAGGAAACATGGAAGAACTTGACTTTGAAAAGCTGGCGCAAGAGCTGAGCCTGTACGCCTGGCTTTGCCTGGTGGATCCACCGCCGCCGAAACTTGAAGGCGAGGGCGAGGAGCAGTACCTGAGCTTTGGGTTTGTCGAGGTGTGCGTGGGTGAGGAGGAAGTGAGTACGATATTCGAGACGACCACCACCCCTGCTTTCAGTATTGGCCAGACCATCGAGTACGGAGGTGGGTACTGGGAGCCACCTGATTATGACTTCCAGGAATGGTATACCACCCGCTCTGTCTGGACGGCTGTTGAACTGGTTATCAGCATGCATGTGCAACTTCAGCTGCGTTACCGGCTTGAGGCTGACGGCATGGCTGAGGAACTGAAGGAATCCAGGGAGGAAATGTTATGAAGGTGATGAACCTGATGACGGGCGAGGTGATCGAGTTTGATGACCGCACTGCCCGCGAATACGCCCTGTGCTACGCCGCGGCGACACTTGACGAGGACGATGGATACGTCTGCGAATTCTTCAAGCTGACAGGGTTCGATCTTGAACTGCTGTACAAATTCCTGCCCTTTGTTGAAGGGCAGAAGACGCTGGCACTGGGAGACTGGTGCTGTCTCAAGCCCAGGGAGGACTGGACCTAATGTACCAGGATACGCTGTATCAAAGAGAGGCTGATAGAAAGGCGGTTGAACTTGGCGCTGTGCTGGCAGGTGAGTCCATTCATGTTACTCAGACGCTATGGAAAAGGCTGACCTACAAGTTCGCCGTCTACTACTTTAACAAGGAAGGGACCGAGGTCGGGCACTGGATAAAAGACCTGCAATCCTTCTGCGTATTCGACACTCCGAGGGTTTGGAGTGACGAGTTCAAGAAAGAGCTGAAGTTCTACAACCCAAAGGAGTTTTTGATATGAAGCAGATTTACTACGATGCATTCAGAACCGGGCTGATCCCGGTAAGCGAGCCGCGCAAGGTGCCGGCTGACGAGATGCCGTTCGGTGCCACCATGTATTACGTGCGAGTGCAGAAAAGCATTGGCGCATACGTGAAGCACGAGGTGCTGAAGGTGCACGCCTCCAGCCTGGTGCACAAGGCGAGGGTGACCAGTAGCGGGCAACAGCTGGTTGTACAGTGGCAGCCCGAGGAGCGTGCAGCATGAGCAGACCTGACAATTACGAACTGCTGGTGAAGGAGCTGGGCGATTCACTTGACCAGTGTCTGCCGGCTTGTCAAAACGAGGTCGATGACACCCAGAACCTGTGCGATACCACCTGCCCCGGAACCGACATACTCATTCCGCCCAAAACTGTCGTTATTGAAGCGGGGGACGGGGTGTGGGTGCAGGGCTGGATATGGCTCGGCGACCTGGAGAGGAGTGAACCATGACTAACACCCGAGAGGAAAATGCGGCCGCACTTGAACGCGAGGAGCGTTACCGGGCATTGAACCACCCGTATTGTGGCACCTGCGGCAGCGACGACATCCTGTTTGACGCCTACGTCCAGTGGGACAGGGAGATACAGGACTGGTCGGTCACCATGGTGACTGACAAGGGTCATGTCTGTGAGAACTGCGGGCATGAAGTGGACGTGAAGTGGACAGCTGACGAGGAGGTAAAGACATGAAGGTTAAAAGCGAAGACACTGTGCCGTATTTCTTTACCCGTGCACCGCTTAATGAAAAGGAGGAGCAGCAGACCATCGACATGGCCCTGAATATTCTCTCCAGGAGGTTGAACAAGCCCGAAGTGGCAGTTGAATCGCCGGAGAATGTCAGGTCCTTTCTGGCGTTAAAACTTACCGGTATCGAACGGGAGAAGTTCTGCCTGCTGTTTCTCAATAACCGCCACGGCGTGCTCGAGTTTGAAGAGATGTTTCAGGGCACGATCGATGGCTGCACGGTACATCCACGCGAGGTTGTGAAGCGGGCCTTGCAGTTGAATGCAGCCGCTGTCGTACTGGCACACAACCACCCTTCTGGTAATGCTGAACCGAGCCAGGCGGATATCAAGATAACCCGGCGCCTGACTGAAGCTCTGGCACTTGTCGATATCCGTGTGCTCGACCATATTGTGGTCGGGGCCGGGGAGATGGTCAGTTTCGCTGAGCGGGGCTTAATTTAAAACTTTGAAGGAGGGCTAGAAATGGAATATGAAATCGGAATACATGACATAAACGGTAAGCAGGTCGAGGTCGAGCAAGATATGGATGCGTTTGATCCGCGTGCCGAATATGATCACGTCGGCACGATGGTGTGCTGGCATGGCCGTTATCAGTTGGGCGATGAACAGCCGGGGCGTGACGTTGATCCGCAGAAGTATTACGAACGCGAGATCGAACAGCACGAGGAGGGCGGAGTTGTATTACCGCTGTACTTGTACGACCACTCCGGCATCACGATGAGCACGGCCCCCTTCTCCTGTCCGTGGGACAGTGGGCAGGTTGGGTTTATCTACTGCACCGCGGAGGATGTTGAACGCGAGTGGGGCGGTGACCTGGAGGCGGCCGAGCGCTACTTGAAGGGCGAGGTCGAGGAGTATGACCAGTACCTGCGGGGCGATGTCTACGCGGTGCTGGTCTACAGCCTGCAGCGGTGCAGTCTCGGACATATTCACCGGAAGATTGAAGACTCCATGTCAGGTCTCTATGGCCTGGAGCGGGTGGAGGAATGGATTAACGAGTATTTTCACGAAAAGGAGGAAGTGGCATGAGCCCGACCGCAAACGACCCGAAGTCCTGGCTGCAGACCGTGTGGGCAGGACTTGAATCGCACCGGGAGAACTGTGTCCCTGAAGGTGCTGACCCCATGTACGATGAAGAGTGGGACAACATCTGCACGGCCATGGCGTGGATTGCGGAGGCGGTGGGTGTTGACCCGACTGACCCTGACTTGTAAGATCGGGGAACTGGAGTACCAGCTCCAGTCCCCCTAACATTGAAGCCTTACACGGAGGCCTCCGATGCTCGAACTGAGTTTAGCGACAGCCCGGAAATATCTCAAGTACTACCACACCTCGGGCCGGCTTGTCTGGAAGATTTCTAACAGCAACAGTGTGAAGGCTGGTCAGGAGGCCGGGTGCCTACCACCTACCGGTTACCGGCAAATAAAGATAGAAGGAAAACTCTACAAAGCCCATAGGGTTTGCTGGCTTCTTTATCACGGTAGGATGCCCTCGGGCCAAATCGATCACATTAATGGCGATCCGTCAGATAATAGAATTAAAAATTTGCGCGTTGTATCCAACGCTGAGAACGGTAAGAATCAGAAGCGCCACTGTAAAAATACGTCAGGTTGTACAGGCGTGTATTGGTACAAGGCAAGCTCGAAGTGGCAGGCGGAAATAATGGTAGACGGCAGGCATATACACCTCGGGTATTTCACAGATTTTGAAGACGCTGTGTCTGCAAGAAAGCGGGCAGAGCGAAAGTATGGTTTTCATCTCAATCATGGGAGAAAGCCTTAACCCCGACAGCAATTCGCTGTCATCATCCACTAAGGAGAGACACTATGTCATTACTATACTCAACCGATAACGATCGTCCTGTTAGCCGAGAGCAGCTGGCGGCGATCCCTACCCCGCCCCCGAGGGGGCCGAGGCACCGCCCGTACCCGTTCGGCTCCTATGTCACTGATGTACATGACGCACTGGACCGGGTCGGTATTCAGGTCGGCGGCGAGGAGTATGCAGTTACGAAGGACCACCAGCGGATGTTCGGCGTAATTGAGATCGAACCGAAGGAGGGCGAGCTCATTACGGCCAGCGAGTGGAAGCTGCTGATGGGTCTGCGTGGAAGCCACGACCAGAAGATTGGACGCGGCCTCGTGCTTGGCTCACAGGTGATGGTGTGCTCGAACCTGTGCTTCTCCGGCAACGTCGCTGACTTCAATACGAAGCAGACCACCTACATCGGCTCCCGCCTGCCGGGACTGATCCGTGATGCCGTGATGCGCATCCCTCAGATGGCAGGCCGGCAGGAGCGCGTGTACAACGCCTACCGTAATAGTGAAGTGAAGCCTCGCTGGGGGGATGCCGCCCTTGTTGAGATGTTCAGGCAGGACGGGCTGAGCTCTGCCCAGCTGGGCCGGGCTGTCACGGAGTGGCATGAACCGACGTTCAAGGAGCACGCCGACTATGGCTGGAGCGTGTGGCGGCTCATGAACGCTGCCACCCAGGCACTCAAGCCGACTGGTCAGAACTTCAACGCGGATCTCATGGCGCAGCGCTCGCAGAAGGTTACGAACGTGTGCGACATGGTTGCTCACATAGACTTCTGATCTCGGCAACTTGAGATCGCAACCCATGGGCGCCCTGCTCAGGGCGCCCTTCACCCTCAAGAAGGAGGAAACACCATGAAGAAGAGAGTACTTAACAAGTCACCGCGTGAAGAGTATGTCCTGTCTGCCCATGTCTGCGAGCCGCAGGAGAGTTACTGTTACATCGGTATGATCAGTACTGGAGGTTCTCCAGCCATATTGACTCGCGCTTATGCAACGGACGGTACCGATTTGTGGGGCTTCAAGCACTTGAAGTACCCGCGCAAGCAGGACTTGACCTTCGCCTGCAAAACGCACGTTGGTTCTGTCCGGAAGGCCGTCACCTATTCACGCGAGGTATTCCAGTTCGACTCCTTGCACGAGTTCCTGGTCTGGGCTGCGGAAGTAGAGTCCAAACGTGACGGCAACCACGACTGCTAACCAATACGAAGGAGGAACAACATGAGTCATTTCACAGTACTGGTAATTGGGGACAACCCCGAGGAGCAGCTGTCCCCGTTCAATGAACAGCCGCCGGAGGGTAGCGAGTACCTTGAGTTCAACGATTGTACCGAGGAGGTAAAGGAGGCATGGGAGAACAAGATGATCCCGTGCGTGAAGATCCGGGCCGATGAGAATAACCCGCAAGGGAGGTGGGTCTGCGAGTACTCTTCGGCCGGCCGTAACGCGAAGATCGGCAGCAAGATGGACAAGCCTGCGCACGAGGTCTACAAGGACATCAACCAGTTCGCCGAGGACTGGTTCGGCTATCACCTGTCCGGCGCGTCCTGGGGCTACTGGCACAACCCGAATGCGAAGTGGGACTGGTACAGCCTGGGCGGGCGCTGGAAGGGTAACTTCCTGTTGAAGCCGGGGGCAGAGGGTATCACCGGGGAGTCTGGTGTTTTTGATAACGAGGCACGCCCGGGGTACGTTGACAGGTGCAGGCGCGGGGACATTGATGTCCTGACCATGCGTATGCAGGCGAAGGCCAGGGCTAATGCGGAATACGACCGGTTCGAGGCTGCCGTTGAAGGGCTTGAGGAGCATGCCGTTCACTGGGACGGTCTGCGTGATTCCTTCACCAGAAACCTGTCGCATACGGAAGACGGGTACCGTGAAAAGATAGACGAGGCTCGCGCCGAGTACCGGAATAACCCGTGGGTGCAGGCAATTGAAGCGGCCGGGTTCAAGTCTTTCATGGGGCCGTGTTACTACGACATGTTCTATGTTAACCAGGGCGGGCGCGAGCGCTACGTGCAGGTTGCTATGAACGAGTGCATCACCACCTTCGCTGTCCTCATGGACGGGGAGTGGTATGAGCGAGGCAACATGGGCTGGTGGGGTATCGTGACCGATGAAGCCGACGAAGATGTGTGGCATGAGCAGTACTCCAACCTGTTCAATAACCTGCCTGACGACATCATCGTCTCTGTTTATGACTGTCACATATAGGAGAGATTATGAACAAGAAGGAACTGATCCGCGAGGCGTGCGCGAAGCACAACCTGATCGTTATCGACGGTAAAGACAGATGGGTGCCGTGCTGGATGTGCGGCACGCCCATGAAATACAGGGAAGGCTTTGATTACAAGGTCGAGAAGCCTATCTGCAGCACTCAATGCGCGAACGAGAAGCGCGAACACTACGACTGAGGAGGAGAGATGTCCTTTTACTATATTGAACTTGACGGCAAGACGGTGACCCAGTACCAGGGCCCCGCTGATTTCTACAATGTTAAGAAGGAGAGCCCGAACGACATGCCACATGTCGAACGGGTGTTCGCTGTTAATCCTGACGAGAACCCGCTGTTGCATATTGACCCGGATACGGGGCGGTATGTTTACCACTACTGCGAGAAGACCACCCACTTTTAACTTTAACCACCACAAAGGAGATTTACTATGGAACTTACAGTCAACGACATTCGTGAACTCATTGGCAATAAAGAAACCAGCGATTTCGACAACGGTATCTATGAAGTCGGTAAAAATTACCTCATTCGAACCGTGACGCATTACCTAACCGGGCAGCTGGTGAAGGTCGGCGCTCAGGAGCTTATCCTCCAGAAAGCTGCCTGGATTCCTGACACTGGCCGCTATGCAGACGCTATCAAGTCTTGCGATTTCTCTGAGGTCGAGCCCTACCCGCCAGGGAATCTGATCGTCGGCCGGGGCAGCATAATCGACGCTTTCCAGATCACATCCCTTCCCAGGGAGCAGAAGTAAATGAACGCTGCACTAATGAAGGCCGGGTCCGATACTTCGCGGGAGTGGTCGTGGTCGGGGGCGTGGTCGCGGTCGTGGTCGGGGTCGTGGTCGCGGTCGTGGTCGCGGTCGCGGTCGTGGTCGCGGTCTGGGTCGCAGTATCGGCCAGGGTCGTGGTCGCGGTCGGGGAAGGGGGCGTGGCCGTGGTCTTGGTCTCGGTCGCGGTCTGGGTTGCGGCCGCGGTCGCGGTCGGGGTCGCAGTCGCGGTCGCAGTCGTGGTCGCGGTCTGAGTCGCGGCCGCGGGAGGAGAAGTAAATGAACGCTGCACTAATGAAGGTCGGTTCCGATTGCGGGAAGGTGATCCACTACTAACCACCAAGATGGAGGTAAACAATGCCATTAACACACGCGCACAAGACGGCGCTGATGCGCCCTGACAGCTGCGTCATGAAGAACCTGCGACAGCTGCACCTGGTTATCAAGGCCAAGAACGAGTGGAACGAGCAGCAGGGGCAGCCCGTTGGCCAGTTCTCTGCCGACGTGAGGCGGCTCCTGAACGACTTCTACACGCCGCTCAACAAGCACATGCGCTCCGAAGACCATGACCGGTTCACCGGCGCACTGAATCGCTACGAGGAAGAGGTGCGCGCCATCGGACATGCTCACTGCGATCTGATCGGTGAGCTGACCGGTACCGGGTTCTTCGACTTCAATGACTGGCTGCGCCTCGCGCTCAACACCCGCAGGTGCATGATACTCGATGACAGGCAAGCGCCCGTCCTGCCCCAGGCATGGTATGCCCGGGGGAAAGTGGCGCACAACGTGATGAAGCTGATTAACGAGGAGGTGAATGAAGATGAGCAATGAAACTGAATGGCTGAAGCTGATGAACGACAAGCTGGCCGGGCGCAAGATCGTCAAGGTCCGGATTATGTCTGACGGGGAGATGGAGGACCTTGGCTGGATGCGCCACTCTGTCGTGCTGCATCTTGATGACGGCAACCTGATCTATCCCTCGGCTGATGACGAAGGCAACGACGCCGGCGCCCTGTTCACCAACGACAAAGAACTCCCCACGCTTCCAGTGTTCGGCTGATTTAACCAACCAAGAAGGAGGTAACCATGACGATTGAAGCATTCGACAAGCAGAACCTGAAGAAGGTCCGCGCCGTTATTAACTCTGCCCTTGAACGGGCCGAGGAGGAACTGGGCATCGAGCTGTCCATAGGCAACATCACCTACGAAGCTGACGGCTCCAACTTCCGCACGAAGCTGCAGGGCGCTGTCCTGACCGAAGGCGGGGATGCCATGACGCAGGAGGCGCGTGACTTCGAGTTTCACGCTCCGATGCAGGGCCTCTCCAAGGACCTGCTGTTCACCACCTTCATTCACAATGGTGAACAGTACAAGATCGTCGGCTGGAAGCCGCGTTCCACGAAGTACCCGATCGCCTGCACTTCAGGCGACAAGAGCTACAAGTTCCCTATTTCCCTCGTCCAGAGGTTAACCAAGAAGGAGGTGGCATAACATGGCAAGCACACGACTGAACAAAACCCACAAGACCGAGATCCACAACGCCGTCGTCGCTGACGCAGCCAAGGATCGGCTGGAAGAACTGAAGACCCGGGAGACGCAGCTGGCGATGGCCCTGTACCTGCAGCAGATCAAGGGGTACGGCAAGCACATCCAGGCCTGCCCGTCCGGGTTCTTCCAGACGAGCGACACCCTCAGGGTGGTCTTGTACAAGACCAAGGCAGGGCTGAACAAGCAGGCGAACGGTGTCCAGTACAAGCGCACGAAGATCAGCACGGCCAATGAAGGGTTTTACAATGAGATCTCGCAGGGATACTGGCACAGTGGTGACAACCTAACTATCGGCGAGGAGGTGCGCATGCCACACGAGCTGATCCACTCTCCGGTGCGCCTGCTCAACACCACGGGCCTGGGCGCAGAGATCATGGAGCTGCAGGCCGCACAGGACAAGCTGCTGAAGGACCTGGAGGAGCTGAGCAAGACCATCAAGTCTGCGCTCAACGCGTGCAACACGGTCAAGCAGCTGGTGGATAACTACCCGGAACTGAAGAAGTACCTCCCGGAGAGTATCGGCGTGCAGCAGTTGGCGGTGGCGCACGGCAAGATCGATGACCTGATCTCCTGCACCAAGGCCGCGGACTGTGCCGAGCCGAAGGGCAAGGCGAAGAAGGCGAAGAAGGGCGAGGTGATCGCACTGTGACATCGGCCAACCCTGATCTCGCTTACGGGGAGAAGGACCGTATGCCTGTCCCCAAGTTCAAGGAACTTGACCAGTTCCTGGCAGCAGTGCGCTCTACCTATGTCGAGATGTTCGCAATGGACCCGACAGAGGAAGCGATGGACGCTGCCGACGACGTGTTCCACGGCGCAGACCTCGAGGACTATCGCGAGGATCTGAGCGCCGGGGAGTACGACGCGATTGATCTTAACCTCAAGTATTAACCCACCGCCGGGGTCGAATTGACCCGGGCATCAACCAAGAAGGAGGACTAACTATGGGATACACCCACTACTTTCCTCGCATGCGCGAAATTACTGACGAAGAATGGAGGCTGATCCAGGCCGCGGCCACCGAGGTTATCAACCAGTTCCGGACCTCACCTCACCCTTTGGCGTACGAGTTCGACGCACCTGACGCTCCGCCCTACGTATCGGGGACAGAGATCCGGTTCAACGGCGTCGGCGGGGAGGGCCATGAAACGTTCCACGTTGACCGGTTGAGCCGTGACCGTCACGACAGGAGTGACCAAGCCTATCCGTTCGGCTTCGACTTCTGCAAGACGGCACGCAAGCCGTACGATACCGCGGTCGTCGCGATCCTGACCATCATGCACCACTACGCACCGGGCGGGTGGGGCATTGACTCGGACGGTACGCAAGAAGACTGGCTCGAAGGTTTGGAGCTGGCGCATCTGGCGATAGAGCTGGCAGAGACAAAGGCCGGCCTTCGACCTGACCTTGAGTGCCCTATACAGGAGTAGGATGATGCGGTACAAGCTTGAGATGTTGTGTGTTACGGAGGGTAAGTGCATACTTACCATCCTTGCAGACCACCCGGATGAAACATGTCCGGGTATCTGTATGAATCCGGAGTGCACCTGG
>Ga0180438_10002849_pt1 | contig 27259 bp, 44 predicted proteins | sample SS_ome_12_FD_132455 | JGI IMG/M metagenome (GOLD analysis project Ga0180438, IMG submission 132455) | Hypersaline lake sediment archaeal communities from the Salton Sea, California, USA - SS_3_D_2 metaG | ecosystem: Environmental > Aquatic > Non-marine Saline and Alkaline > Hypersaline >... | reverse complement strand
GCCTCACGTGGGTTCGAATCCCACCTTGTGTAATTTGGGTTTGGGTGGTGATGGTGATTGTTTTTTTTTGAGTGTGTAAAAAAGAAAAAAAAAAGGAATTACTCAAGTTCACTAACCCATTCATCAAACTGTCTTTCAAATTGCAAGATCAATCTTTCAAAATCTTCCGATGATAAACCAAGTCCATCAAATGTTTCTTTTCTAATCTCAATTGGAATTTTATCATATTCATACATATCTACTCCTGTATGATTAGTTTGAATATGCAATATATAGTCATTTTCCTTGTATTCAACCCAAGCAACATCTTCTTCTCTGCGTTGATCATTATCTTCAACATCAACAATAAAGGGGATTGATGTTCCGTCTTCCTTAGTCATAATAAACTTAAAACACGGATATTTCTTCAAAATCCTCATTCTATTCCAAATGTCCCACACATAATACAGGTTGAAAAATTGCTTCTCTTCTGTGATTGCGACATAAATAGTCTTTTGAGTACACGTGAAGTGATCAATTGTTGTGTGAGCTTGTTGCATTATTGAGATAATAAAAAAATATAAAGAATTTTCAGTTTTTTAGAAATGGTTTTGTCTAATTGAGAATCATTCAACTTAGAAACGTCTTTGTCTCTTGGTTGAATGATCAAATTGGGAATCATTGTATTGTTTGATAATTTTTCGTTGAAAGAACTGTACACATTCTGGTCTGTCCTTTTGAACCATTGCTATGGTCAGAGCTTTTCCAAAGTCATTGAATCCAATCTTAATACATTTCTCAATGGTGTCAAGTGCAAAAGTTTCATTTGCATAACATGTGAGCATAAAGATAACAGTAGAACTAACTAGTCCAGGATCTTTCTTCAGGAGGTATTTGATTGTTTCCTCTTGTTTCAAGAGGACATCGGTTGTTTCCTTTTGATTTGGTGACTTAACAGCTCCTGTGAAAGCTGATTCCAAACATCGTGCACCATTTGCAAGTAAGACTTCAATAAGCTTAATATCACTCTGATTACCAGCATACATCAATAATTCATCAAGAATTGCACGTTGTCCCGCAAGATATCCGAAAAATTCTTCAACCATGTCATGTTCTTTGAGAACTGATATCCATTCTAAATTGAATGATAGATTCTCCATTGGACGAAATAAGTCGTATTTTAACAGAAATGCTACTACGTCGCCAAGATTTTTGTCTTCACGAGCAATATGAATTGCTGTACAAATAGTTTTATCCAGTAGAATACAAGTACATTCGTCTAACGACAGTAAAATGGTTAACAAATGCACAACAATAGTTTCTTGCATTTTCATTGCTTGTCTAAGCAATTGTGAATAAATACGCTTGTTTAATAGAATCAATTCTCCAAAATCAGAATAATATTCTTGAGAAGATGATTGAATAGCAACATAGAAAGAGTTCCAAAATACTCTGATAACTATGTTGGCGTATTCATTTGTCATGAAAGGTCTCAGTGCCTCCATGTCGAAATCCAAGATAGCAGCAACAATCGTACTTGTGGTATCCATTTTAAGAGATAACAGATGAATATAGGGAATTTCAGTTTTTTGTCCTAAAAAATTGATAAATATTCTTTATACACTCAAAAAGAACATGGATTTAAACGTGGATACTTTTCTGAGCAATATTATCAAGGAAAAACAAAATGACGATTACAGAGAGTTAGAAGAGAAATATGAGGCTTTATCTCAAAATCGTGATTCTTTGATGAGTCAATTGACTGCTGAAAAGTTGAATCATAATAAGACTAAAATGGATTGTCAATGTTCTGACAATGACTACATAGAACTGAAAACTAAGATCAGTGCTTTGAAGGCATTATATATAACAACCAAAAAGAAATATGACGATTTGGTCCAAGAAAATCAAATCATTGAAAGCGAGAATGATGTTATGCTGAAAGAGTTAGAATTTCTGAGAGCAGAAAACTATAGTCTCAAGAACAAAGTCGGTGAAAAAAGAAAGCGAATTGATCCAGTGGAAGAATTCTGTTATAATAATGGAATTTGCTACAAAACTTGTATTGCTAGAATTAATTCTAATATGCCTTTTAAGAAAGGTGCATGTAGAGATTCTTTCGAGGAAGAAGGTACTTGTCCAAGAGGAAAGAAATGTTGGTATGCTCACACTACGAACGAAATAAGATTCTTTCGCAATTACTGAATAAATAGCCTATTTTTTTATTTGTGTGTTAAAAAGAAATAAATATACACTATTTTCTGACAATACCATACTGATTCATTAATTGTCTTATTTCTTGAGCGAGTTGTGCAATTCTAAGAGAATGTTTGATGATTTCATTGGTGTTTGGATTACATTGTTTTTTGTATTCCACATCCTTTTCCAAGAGTTTGTCGACTTTCAAACAGAGTTTTTTATACTTTCTTTCGAAAGCTCGTGGATAAGGGCTAGACATTGTTTTGAAAGAAATATATAGAAATTATCAATTTTTTAAAAAGAAAAAATAAGGTGAGCCTTCGATTAAGAAGGGATTCACCCTACCAATGACTTTAGATCAATTGGAACTTTAATAATCTTTTGTTGTAAACTTCGAGCTCTTGGTACAATCTCTGTATTTCACTTTGTAAGGATTGGAGATAACATGGATTGACTGACCATGAAACTAATCCATAGTATTGTGTCGTTAAGAGCCGATGTTGACATGCAATATTATTTCTTTCTTGACTCAAGAATTCAAGATAAGATTGGTTACTCCAAATTGAGGTATTCATTGTGAATTTGAGTTACTTGTATTCAGACAATATTAGTTCAGTTTTTATGATATAAGGAAGAGGACAAAAAAAAGAAAAAATTTGAGGGATGGATATACTCTCTTGATCAAGACCAAGCACTTTAGCTAAAGTATATCCAAGGTACGCGATGAGCCACATAGTGTCTAAAGTTAGCCTAGCACCTGTACAATCCTCCCTCTAGGGGATCACTATTCCTAAAATATTTTATTGAGCCTAGACCCTTATTTTTCAGTTTTTTTACTTATTTAGATGGGATGGACTGCAGAAAACTGATTTTGAGGGTCCTGTAAGGACTTATAAAGAGAGAGAGAGGTTATGGTGTAAAATGACGTTCTATTGATTAATGGAATTATCCTCTCTGGCTTTTTTCTTTTTTTGAAAGAAAAAGGTGACCAATTAAGGTCTTTTTTTGATGATTTAGTATAAGGTTTTGACAAAGATTTTACCTATCTTTCTGTGATGTCTTCTTGATACATTATGGAACTCTAGGAAGATGTTGAAATATGATTGAATAATATCTACTCCAAGATCATAAAAATCTATTTCTTCACGGAGCTTATCAAGTGGAACAAATCCAAGTCTTTGAAGACCTTCGTTAATATCCTTGTCGGTAATCATAAAAGCGAAAAAGAGGTATATTAAGGCTTATTTTCTTCATTTTTTTAAGGAAAAATGAGGATCTCTGAGGGGCAAGAGATCCTGGGGGAGGGGGTTAGATGGTAGGTTCGATAAACCACCAATAAGGGAATTCTTCGATAGGTTCAAGGTACTGATCCTCGCTTGAAGCATTGTCTTCTCTTTGTTGTAGCCCTTGGTTAATATTATTAAAGGCATTAACTACTTGAACAGCAGTTATGAGTGACAGCTTCTTCTTAGAACAAGGTACCCAGAAGGGATCGGCGTAATCACCGTCATTGGCTTGGTGTTCTCTTAAAAATAAAGTCTCCATCTAGATTACTTGGTTGTGTATAGAGAATAAATGATCAATTTCTTTGATAAAAACTGATTTTGAGGGTTCTGTGATAAAGGACTCTAATTTACTTCTATAATGAAATACGAAGATTTTGTTACCCGTATCATCAGTTTAGGTGAGACTTATGATTCTCTCGTCTTCAGATTGAGAGAAATGAAAAAGGCTGGATCTAACCCTAGTGACCTTGGTTTGTTTGCCCGATGCCTGTTCGTAACACATTTCCCTCCACCAAACGAACGTAATCAAAGTTATTACCGAACTGTGATTCAAAGACATGCTGTAGCATGGTCTAAGACTTTGTAAGCAGGAAGTGAAGCTCTCCATAAAGGAGAGCGGAAATTTATTTTTTTTGTTGTATAGGAGTGGGTGAGGGTGAAAGAAAAAAGAGAGAAAAGACTCATTTAGAAGCCAAATGGCAATCCAAGAGACCCCATATAATTGGAATAGGGTCTTTGTTGTTGTTGCTGAATCATGAGAATTCTCTGCATGGAGAATCTGTCACGAATCTGACGACAACAATGGAGTTGGTCAGGATTGTACTTGATTCCTTGATGCGTATTAGCAACATGGTGTGCTGCGGCACAACACTCATTTCGATGAGGATCGAATGGTCTTCCATCTGTGTGATGGTAATGAACATGGGACTCTTCAATCGATGCCAAAGGACAATTCGAGGGAAGGATGGATCTCAAAGCATTTGCTTCTTCAGGAGAATTAGCATAATACTTCAGAGTATTGGTTTGATTGTTGAATGCGATATGCTCTGTCTTAAACAGAGGGTTGTAAGGCACAACAACAACGAATTGAATGGAGGAGTATCCTTGAGGGGTAATAGTGTGGGTTTGCATATTCAATGATATGGGATATTTATAATGGATTATCAGTTTTTTTGATACAGAGGAGAGGGGTACAAAAAATTGATTGTTTATAGCTAATAAAAAGGACCATGGATTCACCTAGTTTGAAAGAACAATTTGCTTATTTTCAAGCGTTTTCATACTTGCTTGATCTTGTTGAGAGTAACAAACTTCTCAGTGATAAAGCTTTGAATGAGTTCCATAAACGTAGTCTTGAATGGGCTGAAAATCTCCTTGGTCAAGTTAATAAGGAGATTTTGTAATAGTTTTCTTTTCTTTTTAAAAACTGAAAAATAAAGGGCTGTATGTATAATAGGATTTCGGATCTGAATGATCCTGTATTATAATACTAATTTAATCCTTATGCGTCCGAAACTGCGAGTCTTTTGACGAGTCGTCTGCATAACGCTCTTGGATTGTAATGATTGAGAGGCTTAGTCCAATCACCATTACAATCCGAATAAGAGCCTTCCGAAGATTTGGCGTACAAATGTATCCCAAATTCTAGGTTGAATTGGAGGGGTCGAGACTGATTGATTCAATGAAGTCTCACACAATAACCCCAGTGCCAGAGAGCAGCAAGTGCGTGGTCCCCAATAATTCAATGCTATGACAGCGTATAAGTTCACGTATCCAGGTATTTCCGTGGATACAATGTATTTTTTTTTTGAGTGTAGGATTGGAAAAATAAAAAATTGGTGGGGACATAGCCCCTTGTTTATGTTTAGAATTATGTTGTATATCCATTCTTCCTCAGTTTGTGTTCACAATCATTGATGAGCTCCATCTGTTCTTTTCTCTGTTTCTCTGAGAGAAAATCCTTATTGAGAAGAGCATGAGCTTCTTCAATCAGTGACGAATACCATGAGGCAAGGGCGGGACTAATACTTCTTCGGCGATCAGACATCTTAGTTGATAAAAAATAAACGTTTTGATAGGATGTTTAAAATCAGTTTTTTAGTGGGATGAGTAATTCATCTAGAGATGTGTGTTATGGAAGCAAGGGTTATATAAATACTCTCATTGTCTTCTGGATTGGTTTTCTGCATGTTGGACACAGTGGTCTACGATTATGTTTTCTCAAGTTTTTATAACAATCTTGACAAAAGGTGTGTCCGCACTGTGATGCTAATAGAAATTCAATGTTATCTGTACAGATTCTACACGTAGATCCAGTATCGGGTATAGTTTCTTTAATGATTTCTGAGAGATTAAAAAGGGTTTTAGTAATCTCTTTTAACTGTTCATTGATTGAATTAATAGCTTTTATGTATTTTTCTCTTTCATTATGGTGACGATTTTTATTGTAATTTAATTTTTTCTTTAGACGCTCTTTTTCTTTCTTGCTTTCAAATTGAAAAACAGTATCAATTGCTTTTTCTTGGAATTTAATAATTTCGTTGTAAGCTGTATTATGATTATTTTGATTTTCTTTGTATTTTAATTTAAGACTATGAAGAATTTTGTAGTATTCTGTTAATGCCTCTGTTTTTTTAACTATATTAAGATCTTTTGATTTGAGGTCATTAATAAAAGACAATTTTATTGTTTGAAACTCTGAAATAGAGGTGTCTTGAGTAATTGTTGTTTCCATTGTCTAATTTAATTTAAATATATATCTTTAAATAAATAAATGAATAATTTTCTGACTGAGGTTATACCTGGAGAATATTTTGATTTAACAAGTGAAGAAGGATTTGTTCATTCATTATGGGATACTGTTACTATTCCTCAAAATGTTGATGACAACCTGGCTGATTATTTACTTGAAGATTTAAGTACTGGTCTTGATTATCGTATGGAAACACAAAATATTTATACAAGCAATGGTCAAGAAATGTATGGTTTAATTTATAGATTTTTGATTTTGGCTGATAAGATAGTACAAAAGAAGCCAGACGACTTGGGAGAGTTAAATGAATTTATTGCAACAGAAAAGAATCGTTTGATTATTATAAAAAAATAAATGAAGCCTTTGTAGTTTTACACAAATTGCGAGTATGGTCTGGAAAATTAGCTAGTGTTTATATGAACATGTATCAGGATTTATCTTTGGATCCTAAGTATGCTGGATATACTGGAAAAGATCTTGAAAATGAAGCTTTTGTAGATGAAATAGTTAAAAATTTCATTAATCCTTCAATTAATCAACGAGGTAAATGGATTAATAATATTAATAGAGAAATACCGCGATTACTGAAGCTTGTGCGTGAAATCTTCAATGATTTATTAAAATTAGATTACTTATTTGGTTCTGATGATAAACGTGATATTCATATTAAATTCCAAGACATTTTAGGCAAAATGAATAAATTTATGCAAGAAACTATGAAAGAGATTCTTAGAATCCAAGACGTAGCTCAGGAACGAAGGAATATTATTACAACAATGTTACTTCGTCAATTAACTAAACAAACATTAAAAAAATTTCAATCAGGATTAGGTTCTATGGAAAAATTTGCTGAGGAAATTGACAGTAACGGAAATGTTATATATGTTGAAAATCAAAATAATTGGACCGCTCAACTTAATTCGATTTTGAATAACTTTAAAGTAAAGGATGTAGAAAGTTTGTCTATTATTAATTTATGGAATAATGAAGATCCTTATCTTATTCCACTTAATTTCTATTTAGGGATGATGATATTAAGACTACCATCATTTGGACAATTTCCAGAAGTGTTTTTGGAATTGATGATTAAAACTTATATAGCTAGTCAAAATAGTTATCCTGTTGATTTAAAATTATACACTAGTACAAAGAATCGTAAAATTCCTGAAATAAATGAATTAAGAGAATTATACAATATTCAATCAGGTTCTATGACTTACAAAAAGCGTGTTGATGAATTATTACAATATTTAAAACCTCCAAAGGTAAAAAATTTACGTTTGTTTATATCCACGTTTCTGGCTCATCCAGCATTTCTTTTAAATACTACTCCTAGTGAAGAACAATTAAAACAGTTTGTTGAACAAAATAAAGACGGTCTTACACCATTATTTGATGTAGATCCTTATCATCTTGACTTAGTTATGGAAATTGCTGCATATTCAGTTTCAAATCTTAATGGTGATATACGTGAGAATATGCCTGAATTTGCAAATTTATATCAAGCTAATCAAATTTTGAATTTACCAAATATAGGACGTGCTGTTAAACGTGGTAAAGGAACTGTTGTAAATGATTCATTACCAATGTATTTGGATATTGATCCTACTATGATACTTGAACCCGATGGCAACAATTGTTGTATGTTTGAAGTCGATGTTCCTAAGAATACTCCTGGAATTATTTTCACTGATAATGGATTCTTTATTCCACCATGTTCTGAATTTATTGTGAAAGAACATAATGATAAAGAAAAGAAAGGAAGATTGGTATATAAAGGCAGTAAATTAAAACCTATAACTAAAAATCAGTTTATTGAAATGATGAGAGATTATAACACACATCATAATAAATTAATGGAGTTACATGCTGATGTAACAAGAAATATTACTGAATTAAAATCAGAAATTAGAACTAGATTAAATCAAGTAGAAGGTATACCAGAAGAAATAATATCAATGATGTTAAATATTAAAAATACTGATATCATTGTTTTTATGAATTCCTTAACGACTCAATTAAATCTGGATCAGCTAGAAGCAATTAATCCTATTTTTACAGATTATTTAATGCAAATGAGTGAATTGGTAAGTAATATGAATGAGCAAAAAATGGAATTGAATATAGTTTTACTTGAAAAATATCACAAAATGATAGAAGATTTTATTCAAATGTGTAGAGGTAGAAGTATCCAAACAGGGGGTGGATCTAACAAAACCAGAGTTTCTTACAAGTCACGAAAGGGTCGGCATTGAGCAATCTTTCAATGACTTTTGGTATGACGTCTTCTACTAATTCGTTACAGAAATCGTCAAGCGGATGTTCTTGCAAGCTACACATGAAATTAAAGAAATCCATGATGTCTCTTTGTACAAGGGGATCTGATAATTCTTCTTGGAATTGCTTGAAAATATCTTGACATTCTTGACATTTATCAGCGAAACATGTTTCGCTAAGATGTTGACGGTAATTAGACAAAAAGGTCCAAAGAACGAAGTTAGCTGTACTAGTTGCCATAATTGATTATATACATTATTTTTTGCTTATAAAAAAATAAGTTTAAACGCGTTTAGCAATTGTTTTGTGGGGGTGGAGGTAGGGGTATGCTTTGAGTTTTAGAATTGATACAGTAAATTGTAATATTTTGTTGGTAATGTTCAAGTAAATTATCATATACGGATTTAGCTACAGTAGGATCATGTGTATTATATTTAATTAGGACATTTTTATTGTCAGTTTCTAGTGGAATAATAGTACTATTACAACCTTGTCTGAATAGGGCTACAAAATATATTTCATTTCTTGATGTATCACTAAATAATATTGGGTGTTCTTCGATTAAACAATATCCTTGTCTTTGTGACATAATTATAGCTGTAATAATAATTGCTACAGTCAATAAAACTACTACCCAATATATTACATAACATTGTGTATTTTCTTCTTCTTGTGGATCTGGTCTATTTATGTAATAATAATAATGATAACGTCCGTTGTTAGTACGAGACATTTTGAGTTAATTACAAAATAAAAAATCAATTTTAACAATTATTATCTGGTAGTGGAAGCCATTCTTCCCAAAACTGTTTGGGATTAATGCAGTAAAATGCTTCATTATTATTGTAATAGTTTGTGAAATCTGTGAATGTTCTGTTGATCAACAGTAGATTTCTTGAATAATACTCAATTGCTTCATAATTATCAGTGGTGTCGTCACTTACCCGGTTGTCACATCCTTTTTGAAAATATGTAATCATACTAATTCTGTGTTTGTCATCAATTTGTTCTAATTCTAAAAGTGGTGCTTCTACTAATAAACAATACCCTCTAATTGGAACAAAGAACCAACTAAACACAATAATAATTATCCATATAATTAATGCACAACATGCTAAATACATACAAATAGCAGAACATCCGATGCAAATGATTGTATTATCTTCTGACTTGGTCATTTGATTAAAAATAGTAATTGATATTCAATTTTTTTAATTGTCTATTTGTATATGATTTGGATATTGATTGGTTGTTTTGTTATTATCGTGGTTGGTTTATTGTATCTTTGTTTAGAGGGATTTTTACCAATGAGTGGGAGTGAGCCAGTATTTAAACCATGGAAGTGGAATCATGGAAGAATAAAAAAGTATAATAATTGTTATTCTTATTTCTTGGACGATCCAATTAAGACTAGAAAAGAAAAGCCACAACCAGGCAAGTACGCTGGAATAAATGATGAATTAGATTATGGTAATTGTAATAAAATAATTGATCGTATTAAAGCAGATAATTCTTCTGTTTATCCAATCGATGAAAATCGTGCTTGTAAAAGGGGATGGTATAAAGGATTTTTAGCATTGGATAAACAAAATGAGGATTATCATTTTTATAGACAAGACAGTAGTGGGTTATGGAGTCACAAACCAGGTGATGGAATTGTTAGACAATATGACGGCGAGTTTAAAGTAATTTATAATCCACGGGAGGCAAATAGACAAAATAGTATTTATAATTATACAAGGGATTGTGGATTTTTATGTGTGCCGAAGAATGGGTTTATCAAGAGTAACAGTCTTTGATTATACAATTTTGGCTAAACTAAGTAGGGTTACATAAGAAAAAAGTATTGTATTGATAAAGGATACTTCTTCTAATTCAAAGTTAAGTCCCATTTTTTTGAAATATTCTGCTGTATGTTGATTGTTTTCTTTGCCTTGCCACTTGGAAATGATACATTTATTATCATTAATTATCCAAGTAATTATGACACCAATCATAAATAAGAAATGAGTGGAATAACTGTGCATCCATCCAAAACTAATATAGGCTGCAGCAGAATGGTGTAGGACTTCAAGTGCTGTGTCCATATCTGTTAATATTATGGAAAAAAATAATGAGTATGAGCGTGTGTTGTGGGGGTTATTCAGTTTCTTGTTCGTCATCTTCTTCGTTGTAAAGTTGATGATCTGATTTTCTGATATATGTTTTATGATATCTCTCAATTTTCATTTCTATGTCATCGGCTTTGTGACGAATTTTGTCAATAATTATTTTAAGTTTTGATGAGGTTTCTGCGTCGTCATTATAGGTTTCGCAAAGGTGTTCTAATCCTCTAATTGCGGAATTAAATTCATTAGCTAATGATTGTAATAATTCTATGTCTTCATTATGACGTTGGATTTCTGTTTCCATTGGTGTTTTATTTTTTTCGTAAATGTCGATGTACTTCGATCTTTGTATATCATTAGTTTTATCAAAGGCTGAGTTAATAATATTATTGATTTTTTCAATGGTTCTTATGCGAGAATCTCCTGTTATGAGTCTTCTGATTCCCTGGAATGATGCTCTAGTTTCTAACGCAATATGTCCGTCTGTTGTTGTGCATATTTTTCCACCTTTCTGGATATTAGAAAGGATCTTTAAATCCAGAATAATTTCATCAAACCTCATCTATATAAAATTAATAGAGTAAATTAAATTTACATTTAACGCGTTTATTGCTTTATTTTTAGTTTATGCATCAATGATATACTTAAATGGATGCATTTCCCGAAACATTCACTCCTGATCAAAATGTTGATGAAGAAGTTGTATCAATGAATAGATTCCGTAAGTTGATTTTTGATACTGTTACCAAGGAAGTAAAGAGATTTTATGCTATTCCTATTGATGCTGTTGATTTGAAAGTTGTAACAAAGGTAAAGGCTGAATTGGAGGCTCTTGGATGGGAAACTAGAGCTTCTGAGTTCCAACATTTGAATCAGTCTGTTAGAAATTTGCATATTGCTAATCCACGAGTTGCTGTTGGTGGGAATGTTCGTCACGATACTTTTGGAGGAAATACTCCTGTAAGACCTGCACCTCGTCAAAGTGCATTTGCTAGACAAAACATGGGTGCTGCTGGTCGTGCGGATGCTGATCGTCCAATTAGACGCAGTGCTTTCAATTAAAAAACTGAAAAAATATTTCTTTTTTTGTATAATTATGATTTACCCATTGTTTAATGCTATCATTGAACGCAACTTTGCTTTGTGCAAAGAGCTAATTGAAACTGGTAAACATGAAGATCTTAACATTAGAAATAATGATGGTTATGGTGTTTTACATTGTTTGTGTTTCCTTGATAAAATAGAACTTATTGAATTATTTTTAAGTAAGGAGGATATCGATATCAATATTCAATCTGTTGATGGTAATACTCCATTGCATGTTGCATGTAAAACGGGTAATTTAAATATTGTGAAAGCATTGATAGACTCGGGCTGTGACATAAATATTAGAAATAAATGTGATAATACAGCTTTACATTGGGCTTGTTATCATGGTCACCTAGAGTGTGTAGAGTTATTGATAGATTCTGGTTGTGATCTTAATATAAAGGATAAAAAGGATTGTACAGCATTATACATTGCTGTGTCAACTGGATTTGTTGATATTGTTAAATTATTGATATATTCTGGCTGTGATGTTAATACAAAGGATAAAGAAGGAATAAGTGTACTTCATCAAGCTAGTATTAGTAATTATGAAAAAATTGTGAAAGTATTAGTTGATTCAGGATGTGACTTAAACATTCTTAATAGAAATGGCGATACAGCTCTGCATTGGAGTTGTTTCTATGGTTACATCGATATTGTGAAAGCATTAATAGATTCAGGATGTGACTTAAATATACAGAATAGTAATGGTTATTCAGCTTTACATGTCGCCAGTAATTTTGGTCACGTTGAGTGTGTAAAAGTATTAATGGATAATGGTGGTGATCCTTATTTAACAACTAATGAAGGGGCGACACCGCTGTTATTAGCTAGCTCATATGGTCATCAAGAAATAATAAAATTATTCATTGATTATATTGCAAAAAATTGAAAAGAAGAGTATAATTTTTTAATTTTATGAATTCTTCATACAACTTGAGTTTAAAAAATTATCGTAAATTACAAAGTGTTTCATTCAATGATTATGGATCAACTTTGTCTCATCGTCGTGGAATGGTGAATAAATTATATAGTGAAAATGGTGTTGAGATTTTTTCTGATCAAATAGTGTCTTTTGATGATTATGTTGATTGTCAAAAGAGATTGGCTGATGAAGAAGGGAAAGAGTATAGTTATGAACTAAAAGACATCGTATTTCAGGTTAAGCAAGTTACGGAACCTGAAATATCGAAGATTTATTTGGAAACTAATTCTGATTTACCGATTTCTGGAGAATTGCGATGTCGGGATCCTTATCATGAATGGTCTGTATTTCAGGCACTGGATTTTGGTTATTTCAACAAACATGATCAATCTAATTTTCCAGAGAAACAAGCTATTCAACGATTATTGGCGAGTAGTTATGTTTATCATATGTCGGCAACTTATGCAATGATGAAAGTAGCTGGAAAATTTAGAGGGTATGTTAAGAAAGACGGTAATAATTGGATTAAGTGTGAGACGCCTAGAACAAATGCTAATAATCATTATGAAAAATGGGAAATCCGACTTAACAAGATGACTTAATTTTTTGTTTATTTATTTTAGTATCATGATTCAGGGATTGTTGCATCAAACCACCTTTAAAAGTTTAAAAGCAATACTTAAGGATAAATTTTTGTACACGAGTATTGAACAAATGAATATTAAAAAAATAGATAAGGCATCTGGTTTTACAATGGGACATCCATTAGGTGCTGGTCAATTTCCTGGTATATATTTATCTGTTTATTTTGATTATTTTCGAAATAAAACCTTTAATGAAACACAATTAATATTTGAAGATGCAGATATGTGTGTTTTAGTGTTAAGTAAACAATTATTAGATAGAAATGATTATCATTTAAATTTATTTGATCAAAATGGTATGTTAACAAAAAATAGTTATTGTAAACAAACGCTTCACTTATTACCCACATTGATAGAAGATGAAATGAATGAAGTAGTATTTCACAATAAAATCAGTGTTGATTGCATTGAAGAGATTTGGGTTTTTGATGCAGAAGGGAAAAGTATTGCTGAAGACTTAGGTCTAAATGTTGTAGAAACCAATAAATTTGTGAATAAAGTATATGATAAAAATATAGAAATTAAGGATTTTGATATATCATTTTGTACATCAATGGGGCTTATGAATGCATGGAATTTGAATAAATTTGTTGCTATTGATTTGGCAACAGCATTAAAAATAGCAGAAAATTGTGGATTACCGGCGTTGGAGTATTTGATGTGGATTAAACAAAAAAGAAAGATGAAAGTTATATATTTAGATGATGCAGACAAAGAAATTGAGGTTGAAAGGTTATTTAATATCAATGATATAACATTGGCAATTCAAAGAAAGCAGATAGAAAATATAGAAGGAAAATTGTGTCCTCCGATTAAATTTTATCCTCCTTTTAGTGAACCCTTATTAATAGGATTTAGTGATGAAACTATTAATGCAGATTATGAATTTAAGCGGGATATAGAAAAGAAACTGGATGAAGTCAAGAAAATTCTGAACAAAAAATATAAATTTTAATGAATGTTTATTCAAAATTAAGATTTAATCATTTCACCACCAATTTTTTTCTTGTGGATTAGGTCTTTTAGCTGGTTGCATACCAGGTAGACCATAATTGGGAAAGTTAATTACAGGACCACGTCGATCGTGAAGAGCTCTTACTTCTTGTCTTGTTAGTTGTCTTTCCATAACATTAGGATTTCTTGTCCATGCAATTGTTTTTCCATATGAAGGGAAATTTACTACAGAAGGACGGTTTATTCCCCATACGTTTTCGTATCCAACAATCCTGGACCATGCCCATGGTACAACAATTAATATAATTGATATAATTGAAAGTAATAATGCCCAACTAGCTTTATAATCAACATCGCTAAGTGATAGTACCATTTATTTATCAGAGAGAAAAAAATGCTAATTTAATTATTGTGATATTCATACATAATCACGTTGAAGAACGTTTGACCAGTTTTTATATGGATTGGGTAAATCACTACTTGCGTTTAATACAAGATCTTGTGGTCGGGCAAGGGAATCGCGAAGAGGATAAGTTAATGGTCTTGAGGTTGTTAAATCTACAGTAAATCCTTGCAAAGAAACACATATTGCAATTGCAGATACAATAAGAGAAACTAGAGAGATTGTTAACAATAGGTAATGAGTTCCTTCATCAGTAAAACCTAATATTCCCATATTCTATATATAATTATAGTTGATAAATTAAGAATGCATTTTTTTAACTTTCATATTAAATTTAAATTTCTTTCCAAATCTTTTGGAGTAGCCAATTTCTCTATTATGTAAAGCATTTTTTTGTATCATACTACAAATTTAAAGCCAATATCTTTTTCTTAATTAAGAATAAAATGTTTTCTTGCGATATTTGTGGTAGAGAATATTCTCAAAAATGTGGGTTGTATAGGCACAAGAGAGAAGATAAATTGTGTAAAAGAATAGAAAAACTACAAGATAAATGCAGTAAACTTAAATATGCTCTTAAATCAGTTGTTGAAGAAAATAAAGAAATTAAAACATCATTTCAACAAACAAATGAAGATAATATTAAACTACGGAAAGAAGTACAACAACTCAATGATGACAAAAATCTTTTATATCGTCAACTTGAAATAACTAAAGGAAGATTGGAAGAGAGAAGACAACTTACTGACCAGTTTATGGAAGTAGCAAAAAATGAATCTATATCTACACAAAATAATACTATAATAAATAATAACAATACAATCATTATCAAAAACGTTTATGAATTTGATGAATCAAGAAAAGAACAATTGATTGACTATATTCATGATAAAGAAATAAAACAAAATTATTGATTCATTGTAACATAATTTTTAACTTTCATATTAAATTTAAATTTCTTTTTAACACACAATTTAAATTGTGTGTTTTTTTATTTTCTATATTTTATATAAAAATAATAATAATAAATAATAAATAAATAGTGTAAAAGAGTAACAAAAAGTCCAGTAAATTAGTGGACTTTTAAATAAAACCCTTTAAAAAAATAACAATTAAATAATAAATAAAAATCATTCCATTTTGAACAATTGATTCGCTCGATTTGGAAGGCGAATTGCTCAATTTGGAAGGAAATATATATTAGTGTAAATAAAGAATGTTTAAGTGTTCAATTTGTGGTAGAGAATATTCACAAAATTATAATTTAATTCGTCATCACAAAAAGGATAAATTTTGTGAAGAATTAAGACAAAAACGAATTGAATTAGAAAAATTTAAGAATAAATACAGTCGTACTAAAAGTGCATTGAGATTTATTGTTGAAGAAAGGAATGAATTAAATATGATAATTAATCAATTGAATGATGATAATATTAAACTACAGAAAGAAGTACAACAACTCAATGATGATAGAAATCTTTTATATCATCAACTTGAATTAACAAAGGGAAGATTAGAAGAACGAAAAAATGTGACTAATGAATTCTTAGAAGTGTCAAAAAATAATACTGTAATCCATAATACTTTAATTATAAATGATTTTCGTATAAAGGGTGCTGACGAGTTTGATGAATCAAGAAAAGAACAATTGATTAATTACATTCGTGATAAAGAAGTATCTTATGTTTATCAATGGCTTCTAGAGCTTTTGTACTGGACTAAACCCCCCAACATTAGTATCCGTGACCAATCAAGAAAGAAAGTGATGATTCTTAGAGAGAACAAGTGGATACAAGAAAATGTTGATATATTAGTTCATAGAATGTTCTATAGAACAATTAAACCTATTGTTATGAATTGTATAGAAGAAAAAATAGATGAATATGAAGAATTAATTAGAGAACCAGAAAATAAGTCTGATGAACAAATGAAAGATGAACTAATGGTGTGGGAAGAAATTTATAGTCTCTGGTCAAGTTACAATTGTAAGCGTTTGAATCAACCCTTTCTCCAGACAGTGTCTAATCTTCAAAACCACAATAAATTGTTAAATATTAATTAATTGATAATAATCAAGAAATTTTATTTTTTTATATGATTCTAGTAAATTTAAAGATATGTTATTATATTGTAGTATATTAGAATGTTTTCTTGTGAAATTTGTGAGAGAAAATATACACAAATATATGGATTGAATAGACACATTAAAGAGGATAAAATATGTATGAAATTGAGAGATAAAATCAATAGAATGAAAAATAAGAATAAATTACTTAAAAATGCAGTCAGGAACTTAATTGAAGAAAAAACAGAATTAGAGTCAAGTAAGAATTCTGTTAATAATAATGAAGAAAATCTGATAGAAACCAGGAATAATGAACTGAATATGACAATAAATCAATTGAATGATGATAAACTTAATTTACAGAAAAAAGTACAACAACTCAATGATGATATAAATCTTTTATATCATCAACTTGAATTGACAAAGGGAAGATTAGAAGAACGAAATAATGTGATTAATGAATTCTCAGAATTGTTAAAAAATAATATACCATTTGTACAAAATAATACTGTAATTAATAATAATAATAATATTAATTCTGAAATCAAGGATGCTTATGAAGAAATGAACAACTAATTGTTGAATATTAATTAATGGATAAAACTTAATTTATTATTTTTTTCTTTCTTTCGTCAGAATAAATAAAGATGAGTACAATTCGCCTTGTTCTTGGTGGTGACGTAATGCTTGGTAGAAATTTTAATGATATATTTGATTCAGATTACGATTTTAATCCATGGGGTAACACAAAATCACTCACAAGTACAGGTGATATCTTTAGTGCTAATTTGGAAACTACTATCACAAATTACTCAAAGAAATGGCCAGATAAGAGATTCAATTACAGAATGAATCCACAAGATGGGTTCAAATTACTTGAAGGTAATTTTAATTACCTTAGTTTAGCAAATAATCATATTCTTGATTATCGTCGTCAAGGAGTTATTGATACAATGTCTAATCTTGATAAATTAGGTATATGGTATTCTGGTGCCGGACTTAATATCACTCAGGCACGACAAAGTGTTTATTTTAAAATTGATAAACCTGAGTTATCGATGCGCGTGAATTATTTATCAGCATCTAATTATTTTAGTGAATGGAGTTCTGGTTCGAACAATGAGGGGATCTGGTATATAGACATAGAAAATTGGGAAGCATACAAAGAAAATGTGATAAATAGAATCAAAGACGTGAGAATCAATTGTGATATCTTGGTTTTTAACATGCATTTCGGTCCCAATTGGTTGGACTGTCCAACTGATAGCATGAGACAATTTGCTCATGATATTATTTGTGCAGGTGTTGATATTCTCCAGGGACATTCTGCTCATCATGTTTTGCCACTAGAAGTCGTAAAGCGCGAGATAAAGATGAATGAGAATATTAAGACAGATTGTGGAGTTGTCTTTTATTCTTTAGGTTGTCTAATAGATGATTATGTTGTAAATAAAAAATATAGGAATGATTTAGGTCTTTTGTGCTGTATTGACATTGATAAGATGTGGAATAAAAATGTCAAGCTTTTCCCAACAAAAATAAGTAATTATCAAGTTAATTTGTTGACTGACGACGACTTAGAGTATCATTACATAATCGATCGATTAACGCAATCTTTTTGATAACTAAAATAACATTGATTTCATACTGAGTTAATAAATTTGGATGATAAAATATATTACGTGGTGAATTAAATCTTTTAATAAAGTGTTTCACATTGATTGGTACAGCTATAATATAATCTGTTGGTTGCCACCCAGTATTTTCTTTTGATGAACGTATAAAATTACATTCTTCTCTATATCCTACTTTGTCAAATTGAAATCTTGTTAGATTTATTAATTGATATACCACCCGTGGGGTCATTCCCTGCCCAAAATCACTAATACTGGTTTAAGATTATATTTTGCTGAAAACTTTTTCATTTTTTCTTTTATATCACCAAGATCTGGCACCAGATCTTTGGAACCGAACTTATCCTTCAAAAATACGTCTCGTTTATTGATATTGATTTTGTATTCAATAAGATATGTATCATTGAATGGTGTTCTTGATTTGCCCAGAAATTTCTGGTAATTTGTGGAATTCTTATTATAAATGAAAAAGAATAGTTTATCATATTTCCCACGAATTCCGTACTTCAAATTGTTGAGATACTTGTATTTTGTTAAAAAAGCAATCAAATAATTGGCTTGGTCATTATGTAATTGGCGATTATGAACATATACTTCTTTTGCATGATCATTTACTGTGAAAATTTGAAGTGCAAATTCTTCGGCTTTATTTTCAATTAATGACATTATTTCTTTATCATTGAAAACGTCTTGAAGAAAAATAAGGAGCTCTGTCATTCTATCTTACAAGCGGATTTTATTGTTTAGTGATTATTTTCAGTCAATTAAGAAATATGGTTCTTTATTTATTTTTCTTGAATTACGTATATCAAAAATAGTCTTGCCAACTTTATTTTTATGATTTTTATTAGCGCCAGCTTTAATCAATAATTCCTTTATTTTTGTATCATGTGTATTGAATAATGGTGTTTCACCGAAATTATTGGCATGATTAACATTGGCACCATATAAAATTAATAGCTGCGAAAGTTCATAATTATTTAATTCACATGCTCTATGTAAAGGTACATTGCCTTCAATATTTTCAATATTTGGATTAGCTTCGTACAAAAGCAATAGTTTGACTAAATCAATTTTCTCTCTTTTAATAGCTAAATAAAGAGATGAGCAATTATATATTGAACAAATATTAACGTCAGCGCCATTATTTATCAGGAATTCAACCAATTCAATATTATTGTTATGAACAGCAAGGGGTAATAGTGGAAAATTAGAATGGTATTTTTCATTAATGTCAATAATATCAATAAAGGTATTAACCAAAAACTTAACTATTTCTGTTTGATTTTTCACACAAGTCCAGTAAAGTAAATTATTATTATAATATTGTTCATACATAGTTGTATTTATATCTATATTTTCAGTTGGCGAATCAAATAATAATTTTAATACTTTCAGCGAACCCATTGAAACACAATCAAACCAAACTGAATGTTCTAATTTCCATAGTAATATTATTTCTGTACGTTTTAGATTGTGAATATTTATATTACAACTAAGTTTTACAATATTTTTTTCATCTAAAAAAGAAAATACTTGGTACCAAAGTTCTGTTGGAAAATTCATCTTATACTATTTAATTATGTATAAATAGAGTTTAAAATCATTTAGGTTGTCGTTTATTTTTTCTTGTGGGAGGATGTTCTGGTGGAGCATATATAGTGTATAGTTTCAAATCCTTTGTTTTGGATACATTGGCAACAAAATGTTTCTTTTTGGGTGGAATAGTAATGGAAATACCGTCTTCCAGTTTATATTTTTTGCCATTAACAATTGATACTCCTTCACCGGACTCAACGCGAATAAATTGTACCTGTTTATCATGCACTTCAGCAGGAATATACTCTCCTGGTTTCAATGTCATTAGAACTAATTGAAATTTTTGTGGCACTGTATATAACACTTTTCTGTAGAGTTGATTGTCTAAAGTATCGTCTTCGATATTTCTGTAATCAACACGAGACATTGTATATACTAATTTAATTTAATTTATAATAATCTATTGGTTTATAGCCATGAATACATTTAGCAGCTTTATTTGCACCATGACTGAGTAGGATTCTTATTGATCTTTTATTATGAACATATGCTGCTAAATGTAATGCAGTTTTACCATCATTGTCTTGAACATTAACGTCAGCACCACCGTATTCAAGAAGTACTTTTAATGTTTCTGGTTGATTTACTGCTTGATGTAGTGGGGTGCCTATATCTGTGTGGTGATAATTGATACTATTAATATTTGGTAATGACAACAAGTATTTAATTATATGAATATGACCTTGTCCAGATGCTATATGTAAAGCTGTTAAACCATCAATCTTTCTTTCTTTTGCTGGATTAATACCATAATCATTAACAAGGAACTTTGTTAATTTAAGATAACCTTTTTCAATAGCTACAAACCAAGGTGTACTATATGACATAGCATATAATTCTTCTATGTCGAAATTATAAATGTTATCAAGACATAAGTACATAATAACATTTTTATACGACAAATACTTAATAAACAATATTTTTAATTCTATTGGGAATTGTTCCATAAAAAAAATAATAACTATTATTTAATATCAATTTTAAACCCTTTTAAGTCCAGATAACGATCGCATCATTGCAACTCTTTTTTGATTATCGAAGTTTTCTACAGAAATGAGATCATAAAAAGTACCATTAATACCCTCTCTTTGTTTTCTGTATGTTTTTGTAACAGGATTAATTCGAGAAACGGAAATAAGTTTTTGGAAGGTAGGACTTATTCCTTCTTTACTTGATTCACGTTTATAAACTGCGGCGATTTCTTCTGGGAGTAATGCACGATTACATACTGCAACGTTCTTAAGTTTGATGAGTCCATTAGCATTGTCAAAGTGTAAATTACCTTGACTTAACTTAATTGGAGTGTTTGGACTATACATCCAGGTATAATCACCATCATAATAAGTCATTTCAGGTCCACGTTGTACCCAAGCCAAGAATTTCCATGTTCCTGGTACAATTGGTGTGAAGTTAGGACACAAACTACTGAAAGATCCAGCTTGTCGTGCAGGTACATCAGCTTCTTGTGGATCGATTGACATAATTCCTGGTGAACCTTGTGTTGTAAAGTTAAATTTAATACAAGGATTTCGGTGTTCTGGTCCTTTACCAAAAACAATTGCAGGACTTGCATTAAGATCGGATGAGCCCTTTTTCAGAATTGTGGTTTCTGGAATATTAAAGTCATTTATTTTAACCCATAACATTATTGTCCAATCATTTTCTGGGAATTTTACTGGTCCCGGTGGCATACCAACAAATCTGGCACAACCAGTATATTCTGGAATATTGATTGGAGGACCTGGTGTAACAGGTATTTCTGGAATAGGACAATTTTGACACTCTGGCAATGGACTTAATTTGGGATCAGTACCACAAACGTCACAAGGTGTTGTTTTTGGTTCTTCTTTTTGTGGAACTTGAGGTGTGTTATTATTTGTTGGTAGTTTCAATTCATATGGTATTCCAAGAGTTAATGGTAAAACAATGAAAATTACTAACACAGATATTACAATACCAATAGTATTCATTTGATTATATCTTATATACACAAAAAACTGAAAAAATATTATGTTAATATCATATTTTAACAATGGAATATTGTGATAAGTGTATTATATTTTTGTGTTGCATATTTTTTACAGTTATTGTAATGCTTTATATAATTATTTTATGTAATTTTGAGAATAATGATTCTCAAGAATATGTTACTATTAATAATTGCACAACAAATTATCAAATTATTGACATAAGTAGTTTTAATGCTATGTATATAATTGATTTTAAGGCAATTTATTCATGGGAAAATTTTAGCTGTTTTGATAAATTAACAATTAATATTTATGAATCCGATTATATTGATTCATTCACTAATATGTTTAAAAGTAGTGACAATGTTGACTTAGCTATGCCAATTAATTATTTAGAAGGTGATTTCAATAAACCATTTTGTAGAGAAAAAATTTATATACTGTAAAAAATATAATTAACTAACCACACAAACAATCACAAAACAAAATGAACTTTGAATTCGAGTGCAAACCAGAATACGAAAACAATCCAAAAGAAGCTTTTATCGCAACATTTAATTTTGAAGTAAATGAAAATATTGATATTGGTTATACCTTTACATTCGGAATTGACAAAAGAGAAGAAGGTTATATCCTTTATGGATATGATGAAGAATATTCTTGGGATGATTTAATTAATGGTAAAACAATATCAATATTTTAGATATTGAACAATCTAAGATTAAATTTTCAATCGAAGAAGAGCATTTTAACCTAAGATTGAAAGGAGGATGTGATTGGACTGGAGAAAATAATATTAGAATCAAAATTACAAGTGAAATGAGAGAAAAAATCATTTCAGAATTTGAAAAATGCAAAAAATATTTTGAATAATTCAATACTTATTTTTTATTGTGAAAGCATCTTAGGATTGGTTCTAACAGCATACTTAGCACGCAAAGCAGCGGCTTCGAGATTATTTGGATTCATTTGTAATCCAGTACCACGTCGAACTGCGTATCCTGTGTATTTATCATTATTACCGTAATTCTCAACATTAATTAGTTTATAGAAAGTACCACTAATATTTTCTTTCATTGCTCTATATGTAGCAGTGGGTACTTTCTTTGAAGCACGGAAAGGATGAACGCTAATAAGTTTGCGGAATTCAGAACTGAGTCCTTCTTTAACACCAGGATGTTCGTTGACATACATATTAGCAATTTCGGCAGGACTCTTAGCACCACGACAAACAGTGACATTGCGAAGAGTAGACGGATGATTATCACCAGGACTGAAACGGAGTGATCCGGGACTCATATCAAGAGGAGCATTTTGATTGTAGTAAATTACTTGACCATCTTCATACAAAGTCATCTCGGGTCCACGTTGTACCCAAGCAATGAATTTCCATTTTCCTTTTTCTAATGGCACAACACTCGGACAAACAGTTGCGTAATTATTACCAAAGTAGTTCTTACTCAATGGGTTCTTGATCTTATAAGTGAATACAATACAGGGTTTGTTGTTTGGTCCTTCATTTCCTTGCATACCGGCATAATCAACGTAAGGACGACGTTCAAAGAGAATACTTGGTGTTCCATTTTGACTGATTGTTCCCTTGCGCATCAATGGGAAACTTTCAGTAGTTTCAAGAGAGTTGAAATTAACCCAGAAACTGACTGTCCAATCAATAGCGGGGAAATAAGGATTTTTGGATTGAGGGAAAGCGACCGGTGCAGGAGGTGTTCCGAGGAATCTTACACAATCAGCCATATCCGGAATCTCTAGTGCTGGAAGTGCTTGATAATTAGCCCATTCGGGTGTTGGTTCGAATCCTTCTTGAGCCTGACGACTCAAGCGAAGATATCTGGGACATCTTTTGTGCCATTTTTGTTTATGACCCATAATCATTCCAACAATGATTGATACAACAACAATGAGTGCAATGAAAATAATACCCCAATTAGACAAGTCTTGATCAGATCTAACAAGCATGTTCTTTTATTTAGTTCAAGAAAAAGATATTAGTTTTGAAGTAATCTTATATCTGCTTATTTCAGTATAATGGCTCTGAAAAAGAAGGATATGGTATTGAAGTATACTATCAAAGTACAAGAAGGTCTTGACTTGGATAAAAAAGAATTTGCGAGATTTGTAGCTAAGACTTTGAATGATAAGAGGGGATGGACTAAATTATATAAAAATAAACTAAAATTTAAACAAGTAGGATTAAATGAAAGGGCTGATTTTCATATTAATATGGTTACTGGTGATGTAGTTCATAAAATTTGTGGATTTGAAAACTTAAGTTGTGCTGATCGTAGTGATTCTAATATTTATTTGAATTACACAAATTGGACTGAAGGAAGTCCAACATTACGTGAAGGTTATGGAAAGACATGGAAAATAGATTGTAAGAGATATGTTTTGAATCACGAGCTGGGTCATTTACTTCAAATGGGGCATAGTTTAAAAACATATAAACCTCATGAAAAAATGTCAGTAATGGTTCAACAAACTATCAGAAATCCAGGTGGAAAATATCACCCCTGGCCAGAATTAAGTGATAAAGAATTCTTTGAGAATTATGTCTATTTAAATCTGGGTTAAATGTAGATGAATAAAGCAGAAAAATACATTAAAAAAGTTGATGATTTCTGTGATCCAGAATCTTATGGTGAAGGACTTACAGTATTAGGTACCGGAATTGAAGGAATAACAACTAAATTCAGACTTAATAATGGTGAAATTATTGCATTAAAAGGAACAATTCTTGATAGAAATGATGAAGATTAAATGATTTTTGATAAAATATTTAAAAAAGAAGAGAGGATAAAGCATTACAAAATTTGGAAAAAAATAGCTAAGAAATCTGATTACGTTATAAAACCATATAGACAAGAATTTTGTTATATTAAAAATCTTAAACCAGCTTGTATGGAATTAATTGCTATGGAGTATGGTGGAATAAATGTAAAATCATTTATTATCAATAATAAAAAACAGACACCCAGATGGTGGATAAATTTAACTGAACAAATTATTGAAATTCTTAATTTGTTTAAAAAATTAAAGTTTACTCATGGAGATTTTAAACTGGATAATATCCTTTTAGTTGATACGAAACATCCACTAATTAAGATAATAGATTTTACATTTGCAAGTTATAAATATGATAAAAATAAACTATATGATATTAAGCGTATTATTCCTCCATTCATAAATAAATATCCTGAGAATAAATCAAATAATAAGTTTTATAAGAAAGTACCAAAACCAATTAGAGATTTCTGGTTAGAATATGCTAAAAAACATAATGTGGATACAAAACAAGTTCGTTTTAAATAAAAAAACAAATTGATAAATTAAAAGTTGAGGATTAGTATTTCTGATGATTCTTTATTTTTATTCATACCATAGGACCAATTGACATCAATAATTGTGTAATCTTTGTACATATCTCTTGTTTTTTTGCAATTATTGTAGCATAATATCCAGTTTTTGTGATGTTTCAATGACAAATTGAGTCCTTTATGATCAAATGATTCATGAAGATCGCCATTATTACCATATAAATTACTTTTAGATTCTAGATAATATGGGGGATCTAAGAAAAGTAATTCATCGTCTTTGACATCATTCAAAAAATCTTTGAAATCCAGATTGGAAAATGTGACTTGACTTAGATCAATATTATTTAATCGATCAATTGAACTTTCTGTGAATCGTTTCTTAGATGTTTCTTCAGAAAATCCACCAGACAATGTTGCACCACTAAATGAGCATCTGTTGATGATGAAGTAATATACTGCTTGTTTTCCTGGATCTTGGAGAGTCATGACCTTTCGTCTGTATTTCATGAATTTCTTCTTTGTTATAGTACCCAATCGAAACCTAATTCTGGCTGACAATAGTTCTTTTTCCTTTTTTAGTGTGTACCAGAAATTATATAGTGGTTTGAATTTATCATTGGCTTTTACTTGAAGACCGTACTTGTTTTGTAAATGAAATTCAAATGATCCACCACCAAAGAATGGAGATGCCAATATTTTGAATTTAGTGATATCAACTTTGTGATCGAGTAATGCTTTTTCAATGATTTGACATGCTCTTGTTTTACCACCAGGATATCTTAGTGGCGATTTGTTATTCATTTAAGTAAGGTATCAAAGAATGTTTAAATCAATTTTAAAGAACATATAATTAAACTATATATGTTCTCATATGGAAGAATTGTGGAAAACTATTCCTGAGTTTACCAGATATGAAGCGAGTACATTGGGACGTATAAGAAATAAGAAATATTCTCGTATATCACAGATAAATATTGAATCTATTAAACGAAATAAAAGATATATAAGAGTTTCTATTAAAAGAGATGATAATAAAGTTTTTGTCATGACAGTTCATCGTTTGGTTGCGTTAACATGGATACCAAACGATGATCCAGAAAATAAAATAGAGGTTAATCATAAAGATGATAAGTATGATAATAGTGTTAATAATCTCGAATGGTGTACTCCGAAAGAAAATAAACAACATGCAGCCAAATACAAGATTAAGTATAAAACCACAAGAATATTACAATGTGATATGTTTGAAAATATTATAAGAGAATTTTCAAGTATTACAAATGCAGCGAAACATATTAATGTTGATCCCAATCAAATCAGTAGATGTTGTAGAGGTGTTCGTAAATCTTGTCATGGATTTAAATGGAAATATAAAAATGAATATAAAGAACAAAAATTTGAAGATGAAATTTGGAAAGAGATTAAACAGCATAAAGGAAGATATATATCTTCCTTTGGTAGAGTTAAAGGAATGAGTGGAAAAGTTCTTGATGGATATATAACAGTAGGTAGATATATATCTGTTACATTTAGTAGAGGAAGGAAAAGAGGTCCCATAAGTTATTTAGTACATAGATTGGTCGCAGAAGCATTTATAGATAATCCTCATAAAAAACAATTTGTTGATCATATAGACACAAATAAACAAAATAATAATGTTAATAATTTAAGATGGTGTACTCCAAAAGAAAATAGCAATAATCCAATTACAAAGATAAAATTAGGTAAAAAAGTTGTTAAATTAGATAATAGTGGAAAAGAATTAAAAAAATATAATAGTCTTACAGATGCCGCAAAAGAGCATAATTGTACAGTACAAGCAATTAGATGTGCTTGTATCGGTATTACAAAGATTTGTAGAGGATATAAATGGAAATATGCTCATATAATCTGACTTAATATTGGTCTAGTGACAAACCTTGATACTTCAAACGGATATCTATAAATAGTTTTCCTTGTCCATGGTAATTGTCTATAATTTCCGGGATTCATCAAGAAACCACCATTACTTCCGTTGATGTAGTGTTTTGGTGGAACAAT
>Ga0180438_10002848_pt1 | contig 27264 bp, 28 predicted proteins | sample SS_ome_12_FD_132455 | JGI IMG/M metagenome (GOLD analysis project Ga0180438, IMG submission 132455) | Hypersaline lake sediment archaeal communities from the Salton Sea, California, USA - SS_3_D_2 metaG | ecosystem: Environmental > Aquatic > Non-marine Saline and Alkaline > Hypersaline >... | reverse complement strand
GTCACCAATGTTGCATTTCAAGGGATATCTCCATAGGGATAGTGGCTTGCTATCCCATCAAGTACTCTGGATGTGGCCAAGCTGAGCGTAATAATTGTATTCTGTGGATATCTTACGTGGTGGGCCATAGTGAAAGGTTTTCTCGACTACTACTCCGGATGTGACCATGCGGATTAGCAATTACTGCCAGCTGTGGATTACTTACTTACGGCAGGTCTTTCTTGATTCTCTTGGACGTCCAACTCCCTGGATTACTTGTCAAGCCATCCCTCTCGAAGACGTCGCGAACAGCCTCCCTTTCACCTTCATGAATGAGATCGTGTTCTGTTTTCGGAATCAAATCCGTATCACCAGACTGACGAGCTGGGTGGTGTTTCTCCATAGGTAGTCCATCGGGACCAATGGGATTCCTCGGCATTTTAGCCCCTCCCTTCTGGGTTGATTTCTACGGGACAGTTTCCCGTCACTCTGATTACTCTATCCTACTGAATACGAACTCCTCTTTCTCATTCAAGCCGACGGAGAACTTGGCGTTGCCGGAAGACACAACCACCTCACCACCCAAGTTGATCGCGTCTTTGAGCAACTGAGGGATTTCACTTTCCGCCGTTGGGTTCCCGGTCTTCCTGTTCAGAAGATCGAAGAGCGTTTCAACTTCCATGTGAATCTGCGACATGCCAGCCTCTATCTGACCTTGATCAATTTCCAGATAACGCCCTTGTTGCACGAACGGTGGGGCGGAAACTTCTCTCCTGATGACAACGGAATAACTCGCTCTTCGGACGTTATACAGGCATCATGCCATCGAGGGGAAACTATCCCATCGCTAGTCTAGTGCTGGGAAATAAACAATCTAGAAAAATAAGTGGCCCCCGTCCTACTCTCAAGTTTCTAAAACAAAACCCACGAGATCTAGGAGGAGACCATGGAACAGACTACAACAGAGTGGAAGGCATACCAAGAGCTCAAGGAGCAGCTCGAGATCCACAAGACAGCCGGGATCGTCGGCATCGACATCGCCAAGAACAAGCACTTCGCGGTGATCCTCGATCCGGTGGGTCAGACGATCCAGCCTCCGTTCTCGTTCGACAATTCGAAGAGCGGATACGACAAGCTGCTGGATCGGGTCACGGAGGCCGAGCGCAAGCACCTGATCTCCAGCTGGGTCTTCGGCTTCGAGGCCTCGGGGGGATACGAGAAGCCTCTGGCGACCTTCCTGTCCGGGCTCGATCACAACATCGTCCAGGTGAGCTCCTACGCGGTCAAGCGACACAGGGAGATGATGACCGGCTCGGTGGACAAGAACGACGCCAAGGACTGCGTATCGATCGCGTACCTGATGCGCGAGGGCTTCGTGGAGTACTACGAGATCAAGAGCCTCGAGGACGAGGACCTGTCGGTCCTGGTGCTTCTCAACGAGCACCTCAAGGCGCGCAGGACGGCCCTGAAGCTCAAGATCAAGCACAACGTGCTCAAGTACACGTTCCCGGAGCTCGAGACGTTCTGCAAGAGCATCGAGAGCCAGTTCGCGATGGAGCTTCTGACGCAGTTCCCCACTCCCCACGAGATCGTCAAGGTCGGCAAGCTGGAGTTCAAGAAGACCATGGTGCCCCGCCTGAAGGGTCGCAGGATGGGATACTACCTCGACGAGGTCTACGCCCTGGCCGAGACGAGCGTGGGCATCAAGATGGACCGGTGGCTCTCGAGACGCCCCACTCGTAACCGCAGTGGTGCTTGGCATCGTCGGTTGTGACCCACTTCTCGCACCACGGGCAGAACTTGTTCTCAGCCATCTTCTAAGGCCAGTCGAAATAGCAGTACGCGTCTCCAGGGTCTCCGCCACAGAAGGCGTCATCTCTTCCAAGAATGATTCGGCAATCTTCAACAACGACGTGTCCAGGGTCGCAGTGTCGGATCTCCCGCGGACCCACGCAAGTCACCGGATAGTTGCGAGAATTGCATCCATCATCCTTCTCGCAGCCAACTAATGAAACCCCAGCCAGAATCCCCACCCCCATGGCAAGCATCAGTCGTCTCATCTCTTCCTCCTTGTCATCGTGACTGCCAACAGATTTTCCTTGGTGGCTCCCCCCTGGACACAAGCACTTCCTCGCATCGTGGTCATGAGCAGGAATAGCTCTCGCAAGTACTCCAGTGGCACCCCCTTTGGTCCTCGCAGGTCGTCATGGTAGAATATGTACTGCACGGAAGATGCGTTCCGAAGCAGCGGTATCTGTCCCACCTGCAACCGCACCAGAGACAGCTTTCAGTCAGATTGCTGCATATCGGCCGGGGTCGTGTTGGGTAGTAGTAGCAAACACCATCCCCTGAATCCCAGAAGCAACCGCAGGATTCGCAGATATGGTACGTATCATAGCTGGAGCAATCCGATGGCGAACCGCTGCACTGAGGCGTCACGTCGTCCCAGTCGCATCCCTCCTGTGAGTTGCACACATCATCATCCGAGATTCCCCTGCAGCTCGAGGCCTCACCCTCGCATCCTGTGCAGTCGTCATCCGAACAGCAATTTCCCCCGGTGCGGCAGACCCCTCCGCAGCAGATGCCAACTGTACACGACTGCCCGTCGGTCCAACTGTGTTCACACGTGATGTCGTTACAAAAATCCTCGGTGCATACATTGGAGTCGTCGCAGTCGGCATCAACCTCGCACTCAATCACGACGCAGCCTTCTGCATCGGCTGCCGAGTGTTCAGGCATGCAAAACGCGCTCTCGTCACTTCCGCATAGAGCGTCGTCTGGGTTGCTCTCGCAGGTGCCCGTCTCCAGATCACAGATGTCTGACGTACAGCCGATTCCATCATCGCAGTCCAGATCAGTGGTGCAGCCCGTCGCATCCACGGTGTCCTCGATGACATCCCGAATCTCTTCGGTCACGTCGTGACCTAGGTCCACGGGAATATCCACGGACGTATCCATTATTGAGTCTGTGCTTGTATCTACCTCAGTGTCACCGGCCGTTCCTTGACCGCTACCGCAGCCAACGAGAAGTACCAGCGAGAAAGATGCAGCACGCAGTGCCATGATGCTCTCCTATCTTTTTCGTTCCCACCGTCCCTGCATTCCGGGACGACACTAAATCATTGCGCCCTCTGGCGTATGCTCCTCTCTAGTAACCTACGCAGAACTGAACAGGCAATAAAGCTAGCCTCCCTTCATCCCCCTGTCAAGGATCTTGAGTACCCTCTTATCGACCAGGCCTTCAAGGGCTTTTCTCTTCGAGTCATCGGCCAGGTGGATGTAGACCTTGGTCGCGTTGAGGGACCGGTGGTTCAGCACCTGACCGATCAGATGTATATCATGGCCCTGGGACGCTAGATGCGTCGCGAGGCCGTGGCGAAGCACATGAGGAGTGATTTTCTTTTGGATTCCCATGAGATGCGAATACCTGACGAAGGCGTGCTCGATGCTCCGAGGAGTCTGTCTGGTCCCGAGCTTGGATAGGAACAGAGCGTCCTCGCCATCCTGGGCTCCGAACCCTCTTCGATCATCCAGCCACCCGCGGAGAATCTTCTCCACGACCTCGTTGAAGACGATGGTCCCCATGTGCCCACCCTTCAAGGGGACATCCACGAATGTACGGTTGCTCCAGTCGATGGATGCGAGATTGAGGGAGGTGAGCTCCGAGATCCGTAGTCCCGTGTTGAATAGCGTGACCACGATGGCGAGGTTACGGACCCGGTAGGTGGGGTAGGTGCGGTTGATGACCACCTTGAGAAGGGCAAGGTACTCGTCCCAGCTCAGGAAGACCGGGAGACGCTCCGACTCCTTGGCGAAGGCCACCCTGGACGCGGGGTTGCCTACCACGAGTTCCTCGTCTTCGAGGTAGCGGAAGAACCGCCGGATGGCTGAGAGCTTGATGTTTCTGGTCTTGGCCGAATCGCCGTTGTGGCGAAGATAGCCAACCACATGCTCCTTGCCGATGTCCTGAACATGAATGGGTGGACCGGTATCAGGCCCAAGAAAGGCTTGGAAATCTAAAAGCACCCCCCGGTACCGGGAGATGGTCCGAGGAGAGAGGTTGAGGTCCTGGAGGGCGAGAATGAATCCATCCAGGGCCGAGGAGAAGGTGTGCATAGGGCCTCCGTAGAGAGCCCCCCGGTCGATTTCCCTTCCTTAGAGACCGTGAGTCTTCCGGTCAAGCAGGAGAACCTACGGCAGAAGTTCAGTTCTGCGTAGGTTTTATGTGACCAGCGCGCGATCACCCTCGCTTGTGTATAGGCTATATACTATATTCTGTCCGTACAGATAGGAATCCACATTCCCCACCTCAAATATCTAATCACCGTTGGCAGGTACAGCTTTGCCACCAGATATCTTCACGTCCGAACGCTGAAAGACCTGCTTCCCCTTCAGTTTTGTCGCGGGTTTCTCCAGTCCAAATGTATGGGTCCTGCCCCCGCCTCCAGTGCCAGCGCTACTTTTTTCATACTTCCAGTCAGCTTTAGCTATATAGCACACGTCAACACGCCAGATGATCACTGGTTTCTTCGGTTCAAGCGAACAAGTCGTATCTACGAGATATCTCCAGACGATGTACCACCCAGGGTGATCGTAGTGTGATTGAACAGCCCAAGGACGCTTGCTGGCCTTGACCTCAAGCGACTCTCTTGCCGATGGCTTCGCTCCACTTCCTCTTTTCTTCAGGTCTGGGAAACGCTGCTGTGCGGTATCGACATTGCGGTGTTTTTCATAAACGCTATTTGCGTCTAGCGCTCGAGTGCCCAAGATGCCAACAATTGCACTGAACACATTTGCCTGCTCATGATATATATCTATCCAATCGACAAGCTCTCTTTCTATATAGTCAATTGCCTTCCCTATCGCTACGGTCGTCAGGCCTGGCGGTAATTCCACATCTCTGTTGAAATCATCTTTTCGTACCATTGCGACCATTCTCCCTGGGGTTATAGGATGCCAACCTAGGTATCGCGTCCTTAGCCAGGGCATAGTACTCGGAATTCGCTTCAATTCCAATGCTCTTATGTTGAGTGGCACGTGAGGCGGCAATGGTCGAACCGGAGCCCATAAAAGGATCCAGAATAGTACCCTTATTGAGAGGGAGGGCGGCATCTGTGAGTTGACGGAGAAAAGCCTGAGGCTTGAGTGATGGATGAGGTGCTAACTCCCGTTCAAGTCCGCGAGCCGGGGAGGACATGATGAGGTCCTTGAACGGCTCATCATCTGACTTCCTTCTCAGTCCTCCAGTTCCCCACTTGCGAAGATTGTCCTTAACACTTCCCTCGCATGGCTTCCGAAACAGTCCCCAGGGTTCCCAGCATGAGCGTGGCATTACCGTGATGTCAGAGAATTCCTTGTGTGCATTTTTAGGCCTATCTCCGCCACGAAGGGTTTGCACAACCCTGATGATCTCGCCTCGCTTTTCATAGCCGTGAGAAACGAACGGTTCGTATACGAGATAGGAAACCAGCGGATTGGTCGCGATGAATACGTGTGCACCAGGTACAAGTACCGGCCAGAGACGTTCCGCAAGCTCAGAGAAGAACGAACGTAGCGATTCACGATCCTTGTCTTTGAGAACGGTGAATCGAGGAAGAGGTGAACGACGGCATCCATCAAAAGAAGGAGGAATCCGCCATACACCGCCCTTTCCGTTCTTCATTTTTTCAAGCTGCTTGCTCGAATATTCCACCAGACCATACGGAGGATCGGTTACAACCGCATGAATGCTATTGGGCGGAGCATCTGCTAGCCACTGGAAGGCATCCGCCTGATATAGGCAATAGTGCTTGGTCTGCGTAATGGCCCTAGACGGATACCGGTCGGAATACCCCTGCGAAATTCTATTTAGAGAAACGGTTCTCATCTCTACCTAGCATGTCCTCTCTTCCACTCCTCGAACCCCATCACCCTACCCTCTTCCATGAGAATCGCCCGGATCCGGCTACCCATCGCAGCATCAAAAAAGGAGCTCTCCTCTCCGTCGAGAGAAAAACGGCTCTTGAGCTCCGAACGCACCTTATCCTCGAGCCTGGACCACTGCTTGGCCCCCATGTCGCGCTTGGCGCGTTCGGTCTGAGCCTCGAGGTAGTTCTCGTAGCGGGCCTTGAGCTCTTCTTCCTTCTTTGCCTCACGCCTTCGCCTCTCCGTCTCCTTCGATCGCCGATACTCCTCGGGTTCCGGGGACCCGCTCTCGCAATAGTAGACGAAGGCTGCGACAGGCCCCTTCTCGGCCCAGCGGTTGTCGCGATGCGGGAACCAGGTGAGCTGCCGGGCGACCTCTTCAATGCCGCACTCGGCTATGAGCGCTCGCGCCTTCTTGCGGCTGAGTTTGCCGGCGAAGGTCTTGAGTAGTCGGGCGGTGAGTTGCTCGTCAGCGCGATCAGATTGAGGGAACGCTTGATCAGTAGAAGTAGGGACTCTCTTGTCTTCTACTGCTATCTTCTGTTCCATCAGTTTGATCTGGGGATCGCCCAACCCCGCAATATCAGGGAAGTTCCCCTTTCCCTCAATTTGAGGGTTAGTTCGCGCCCCCGGGGTCTGTTCCGCAGATTGATGGATAGGGGGAACAGATTGATGGATAGAAGCAGCCTGGCCTCGGAGCTCTGCGTACCGGGTGAAGTCCACCACTCCCTGGCGCAAGAGCTCCTGGATCTCCTGCTCGGCGTAGAGACCCCGGAGGCGCTCTTCGTCCTCGGGCAGCAGCGGGTCGTCGAGGGCTACCTCATAGCCGTTCGGAGCCCGGACCTTGCGGCGCTTTTCCTCGTTGTACTCGTAGCGATGGTATGGCTTGACGAACTTCGACAGAAACCAGCGCTTGGAATCCTTGAACGCGGACGGCGAGAGGTGCCGTTCGACCGTGGGTCGGCTGAGTCCGGCGCGACGGGCAAGCTCGTCCTGGGTCACGCTCAGTGCCTGGGTCGGCCCGTGCTCGAGGGCCTCGGCCGCGAGGATCCGAAGATCCATGAGAAGGAGCGTGTAGGTGGGGCCCAGGACCGGTCGCCACTTGTACCAGAAGTATCGTGTGGTCTGGACGGTTTCCCACGGACGGATGACCCGGCTTCTGAGATCCCAGTAGAAGGGCTTGATCTCGATAGTGCCCTGGGCGAGACCGGCGGTGATCTCGGCGCGAAGCGTCTCGATGGCATGGGTGTCGGGAGCTGCACCTCCGCTCGTTGTCTTTCGTCTACGCCCAGCCATCTGACCGACCTACCCCCTACCCTTCCTAGAACAACGACCCTTGAGTTCGTTCCTCTTGAGCCAGATCGAACGCCTTGCCCCATTCGTATCCGGCACGCTTGTGCTTCCAGATGAGTCTGATGAGTCCGACGTGCTCCTCGGTGAAAGAGCGCATCTGGCGTTTCTTGGCGTGCCCTGCCCGCCTCATTTTAGGCTTGATGAACCCTTTTTTTTCCATGTAGTAGATGTGATCGCGGGTGATGCCGTCGTTGACGAGCTCGATCACCTCGACCATATTGAAAAAATCAGGCATATTCCGCGCAACCTTCCGCTTAAATGGAAACTCACATATTCTTTGCCGCTCATTGCGGGTTCTGTCAAGCGATAACTGGACAGGATTGCGAGAACCTCGTCTACTGGAGCATCCAGAGGAGAGGTAGCCATGATGAGCGAAATGGAGCGGGTGCTTGCGGCCCTGCGCGATCATGCCGATGAGACCCGGTGGGTCCAGGGCACCTACCGGGACGTTGCCGAGTGGATAGGAGAAGAGGCGTCGGGCTGGGACATCCACGGGCTCATGGTTGAGCTCAATGCCGAGGGGGCCTTCGGGCCTGAGCGCCCGTACATGACCGGGGGTGGTCGCGGAGGTGGCGAATTCAAGGTGAGGCTCGTTCGTTGAGAATCGACGATAGCACATGCGTGTTCAGTTGACAGGCATGGCAAGACAAGATACTTAATGCCATATGGGGGTCACGCTTGCATCGCCAGCGCAGCGTCCGGCACTCGACGCAACTCATCCTGAGACAGACCAAGGAGACGATCATGTCCATGAGGAAAACGGACCATTCCGCTTATAGCGGTCCTGAGGTGTTTCGATACACCGTGGATGAACTTATCGGAGAGGAGTTCGTGCGCCTGATGGAAGCGCGGCTCGCCTCGCCGGATCCGGACAAACTGTACCGCGACGACCCAGAGGACTGGGAAGAAGAAGAGGACCTCATGGTCAGGAGGAAGGACTTCAAAGGCCTGTTCAATGGCCAGGTCAAATGGCAGGACCTCCAGGAGGGGCAGGTCTACCTGACGGGATATTTCCAGATGGAAGACAAAAACGGCAAGCCGACTGGATTTCGCCTTTCCGAGCAGCCGGCACAGAAGCCCGGGCGCATCGACGCGCTCTCGGAGGACGAGGTGCTCCTCATGGTCTCCCAGCTCATCGCGCCGAAGAGGTGACGAGATGCCCGATACCCAAATCGACCCTAGCGATCTCGTGATCCATATCCTCAACGTGGGCTTCGGCGACGCGATTCTTCTGGAGCTGCCCGCGGATGGAGGCAAGAGGAGACTCGCCGTCGTGGATTGCTACAACGGAAGCAAGGTCATTCCCTACATCAACAAGGTGATCAGCGCCCGTGGAAACGACAACGTGGAAGATGGCCTTGCGTTCCTGTGCGCCACACACCCACACGGAGATCACATCAGTGGAATGACGGCCCTGCTCGATGAGAACCACCTTCAACCCGATGAGTTCTGGGACAGCGGCTTCAGGCACAAGTCCAACACGTATAAGAAGATCCTCAAGAAGCTCAAGGGCAAGAAGATTCCCGTGGTGAGGGTGTCCTCGGGGATGGAATGGTACCATGGTAAGCTCCGGATCACGGCGCTCGCTCCGTCGGTTCTCCTGCGAAACCGCTATGCGACCTACGGGATAGACATCAACAACTCCTCCATCGTCCTCAGGCTTGAGTACCATAAGGACAGCGTTTTGGAAGTGGAGGGCCGCAGATACGAGGGCAAAAGGGATCCGGCGCTCGAGCGCAAGGCCGGCAAAAAGGTCGTCATCCTGGGTGCGGATGCAGAGCTCTATAGCTGGTCACGTATCAGCGAGGAATTCCCCAGGCTCGAGAAGACGGGCGAGCACGAGGGCGCGATCAAAACGAAGGTGATCAACATGCTCGGGTGTTCGGTGATCAAGGTGTCTCATCATGGCAGCATGCACTCGATTCCGCTGGATATCTACGAGCGCATCTCTCCTGCTCTCGCTGTGATCTCGACAAAGCAGGAGGAGAGCGAGGCCACCGTGCGGGAAACGACGCTGACGCGGAAGATGTTCCCGCACTCTCTGGCTTCGACTTCGCTGGCTGAGGTGGGAGCGCGAGTCATCACCACCGATGGTGACTTCGAGGGAGAGCAAGTTGATGGAGACCTTCGTGACGCGGGTAATGCTCACGAGGGTTCCGTCGTGATCGTCGTGCCTCCGTCCGGTGGGGGCCCCATCCGGTGGAGAAAACTCGAAGACGATGACAAAAACGCCCCACAAGACATCCCGAAGACAACCGACGACAGCACCTGGACAACGATCTCGTAGGAGCGCCGCTGGTTTTCTGGCATGTCGTCCTGCTGATAACGACGGCGATCCCGTGTGCCTCAGGAAGGTGCAGCCCGATCCCGAGCCAGACGTCGTTATCCCGTTCGGGGATCGATAACTAAGACCCCGGTTTGACGCGAACCATATTAGCGCTCAAGTTTTTTGTTTGGGGGGAGATGCCGCAGAAAACGCGGCTAGAGGCGGGTGTAGCTGAAGGTGGTTTCGCCCCAGGAGTCATTGATCGTAATGGTGACATGATCATTGTCGATCACTTCTCCTGTGATAGTACCTTCTGAGCTATTGTACGAAAGAGTAGATCCTTCGAGGATGAGGCCGGCGGATCCGACACCGCAGAAACCGCGGACGATGTTGCCGCTTTGGGTCACGTCGCAGATCTCGCTGCCATCCGACCACCGACCGCGCAGGTCGTAGGCCGGAGCGCTCGGCTCCATGGCGATCTCAATGGTGGTTGTGTGGTCCTGGTTGATGGTAACGGTGTCCGAGTACGGCTCGTATCCGTTCATCGTGAGCTCAATGTTGTAATTGCCTGGTACCAGGTCCTCCCGCAGAAGAGGCGTCTGGCCGATTAGTGAACCGTCGAGATAGACTTGGGCACCTTCGGGATCGGAGACCACCGAGAGGGCACCGAAAGAGTCAACATCCGACGCGGTGTCCGTGTCGGCATCGCCCGGACCCGAGGGGTCACCGCCGCAGGCGCTGATGCCAGATAACACACAAAGGAACAGCAACCTTGTTGCCATACTCATGACCTGACCTCTCTGTTTCGCGTCACGATCTGTATTCTAATCGCGGCTAGCTCCCAAGACAAGGTTCTCAGCTCGTCACAGGTCGCCCTACCCTCTCGCGCCGGCGATCCGGATATTCCTCGCCCCGCTCTTCTTCGAGTCTGGCGACGTGGCTACGGATCGCAGCATTCACGACCTCGGTGACGGTGATCCGATCCCAGTAGGCAATGTTGCGGATCTTCTCCACGAGCACGGCATCCACGTGGTAGGTCTGCCGGATGGTGGCCGGCTTCTCTTCTGTCTCCTCGGGTGGCTCTTCCGGCTCGGCTGCCGGCTCCTCGGAGGCCGGCTTCTCTTCCACCAGCTTCTTCCGCTTCGATGTAGCCTTCCTCTTCTTGGGAGTTTGCTTCTCCGGCTCAGTCTCCTTGCCAGCGATCCAGGCCAGCGGGTCCTCGCCGATCACCGGTCTTTTACCCATTATGCCCTCCTGCCTTGCTCTTGACGGATGACCTCGCGGGCGAACGCGCGGTAATCCGCGGCCCCGACACTCGATGGTGCGTACTCAATGATGGACTTTGCGAAGCTGGGCGCTTCAGCCAGGCGCACATTTTCGTGGATGACGCTCTTGTAGGTGGTCTCGGGGAACGTATTCCTGAGCCTCTCAACCACCTCCTTGGAAAGATTGGTTCGCATGTCCACGCGACAGGCCAGGATGCCGGCCATTTCGAGCTTGTCGTTGAGGCGTTCGCGAACCACCTCGATGGTCTTCACGAGCGCCGAGAGGCCGTTTAGGGCGAGCACGTGGGCCTCGACCGGAATGAGGACCTCGCCCGCTGCAGCGAGCGCGTTCACGGTAAGGAGTCCAAGCGACGGCGGGCAGTCCATGATGATGTAGTCGAAGTCCGTGAGCCCCGTGAGCCCCTGACGGAGCAGGAGCTCGGCTCCGACCTCTCCCTGCAGAGCCTTTTCGACGCCACTTAGGGAGAGCGCCGAGGGGATGATGCTCACCCCCTCGGATGCAGACTCCAGAATCTCGTCTGCGAGCTCGGTCTCGCCGGTAAAGAACTCGAGAAGCGCCCTGCCCCCGTCTCTCACCCCGAGCCACATAGAGGCATTCGCCTGGGGGTCGAGGTCGATCACGAGAACCCGACGGCGTTTTTCACCGAGGCATGCAGCCAGGTTGACGGCGGTCGTGGTCTTGCCGGCTCCACCCTTCTGGTTGATCGCTGCGATTGTCCTCATTGTTTACCTTTATGACTAAACTTGTAATAACGCACTTGTGCGCACTGCGTGTAATCGCTGCTAGAGGTTCCGGGGCACACAAGGTGTGGATAGCATGGAACAGTGTACTTATCAAGTAAAAGTTACGAGGGACATCAAGGCAGGCTTGTCAGTAATGTAAACAATAACGCCTTTGTGGCCATGTTGCCATTGTGTACATAGTGTACTTATATAAGACTGGAATGCATGGCTCTCGGATTCACCTGTTAGGGTTCTGTTATGTCTGTTAACGGTCATTTTGTCCTTGACGGGCATCAACGGAGGCGTTATTGTCACTCGCGAAATGAGGGGTCAGCCGTTCCAACATTGTTCCGATGGCTGCCTAGCAGAGGTCTTGGATCATGCCGATCCAGGGTTCGCTACAGCTAGGTTTGCTCTGCGCCAATGCAAGGGCGTACCAGGGCAGGGCGTGCTGTCGCGCCAATCGTATCGATAAAAGGCAACGTTTCGTGAGACAAAGGGAGGCACCGAGCATGATCAGAGCGAGACATTCAGTGACCGTTGCATTTCTTCTGGCCAGCATGGTCGTCATCCTGTTCGGCTGTCTTCCACCTCCAGCAGATGAGCATCCGGCAGAACTTCTTGGCCCGAGCCTTGTGTATGAAGCGTCAGAGGGCCTGCACAGTGGCGATCAACTTGGCTACGCAGTCACGACCGGTGACCTGGACATGAACGGATACGATGATGCGATTATCGGTGCACCAGGATATGACGGCGACACTGGCATAATACACGTCGTGCTGTTTGGAGAGAATATGGATGGAGAGCTTATTACATCGCACTATACCTTCGGTAAGGAAGCGATGGAGGAGCTCGGCCATCCGGAGTACCTGACTGAAAACGACGAATTCGGGGCCGCAGTCCTTGTGACTGGTCACGACCCTGATGGGATGCCAGGGCTATACGTTGGGTCTCCCGGGCAGCGAGCTGACTGTGGGGCCGTCTACGCGCTCTACGGAACGAGAGCGGAATGGGAAGGTGACATTTACAACTTCCGGTTCACCGGGGTCGATAGATGGATCCTCAATTTCGATCAATGTCCGCAGTACCAGACAAGTCGATTCGGCTCAAGTCTTGCTTCCGCTCCGCTCTTCAACACGCTTTTCGTGGGAGCGCCTGATGAGGATCTCATTACTGGACCCGTGTCAGCGGGCGGTGTGTATACAATAGACAAGTGGGATCCAAGCATCAGCGACAATCCAACGGGGCCGTTTATGATCGACGACATCACGACCCTGCCGCAAGAAGAGAACGCTCATCTTGGATATGCCCTCGACGTGGCTGATTACCAAGAGGCGACCATGCTCACACCGGATCGTGTGATTGTGGCCATCGGCGCCCCTGGCGAGAGCGATGGACGACACGGAACTGTCGTTGCATCCGTCTTTCGGGATGACGGCACATGGCATGCACCGCTCTCTTGGTCGAGCGTGAGGTCGCTGTACGGGAATGACGTGGCGCTCGGCCAATTCGACTGCACGGACTTCACTATAGATCTCGCCGTCGGGTCCCCCGACGGCCGTTCAGGGGGCCGTCGGGGTGCCGGAGAGGTCCAAGTGATCTACAATATCTATTACTGGGGACCCGGGATGTGGGAGCACATCGAAACAGTCACCGAGCCCATCAATTGGGCCGTGGTAGAGCGCTACGATCGCTTCGGCTGGAGCGTTGCGGCGGCGGCTGTGAACGACGGAGACGTCGACGACCTTCTGGTGTCGGCTCCGCATGATGAGATGGCAGGAGAGAATAACCGGACGGGATTCCTTTTCTATCTACGCGGGCAACCTGACCAGTACGACTTTCCGCTTGGCTCGATACACCACTCCTCCCTCTTGTGGGACGCCAGGAAGAATGACCGCTTTGGTAGGGCCTTCGAGGTCGGTGACTTCAACAACGATACTCTCGGAGACTATGTTGTTGGCGCACCAACTCGAAGGAGTAGCCATGGTGGCTATGGAATCTTCTTGTCGGGCTCACGAGACATGAGTGCCCCGAGAACCGGAACTTGGACGGGTGACCAGTACGAGACGTCATCGCATCCGGAGTGCACCCCTGACTTTCACAGCACCATCAGCCTCAATTTCTACGAGCATCCGCTCTCTGGAGAGATCGAGGGGTGGGCATACAACACGACGAACATGGAGCTTCATTACGACTACTGTTTCTTTGGACCGGGATTGTGCGTAGACGGATGCCTGACATTATATCCCCCATCGCCATGCACCGGGGACTACCTGAGGTTTTCTGATGGATACGATGACTCGACCCCCGACGCTCAGCGATTCGTCGTCTGGACAGACTTCAATTTTAACGTCCCAGGGTATCCGTCGTTCAACATTCACGTGCCCCTGCGTTTCAGGCAGAACGCTGACGGGACCTGGACAGGAAGATGCGCCAACGACATCTCTGGCCAATGCGGAGAATTCGGTCTGACTTTCCGGATAAACGCGGATCATCTCGATAACCACTACACCGACATCGACGAGTTCTGTGTCGAAGGCGAATGCAACTAGAAGAGGAGAAGGCGCTATGAATAATAGAACAAGAATTAAGAGCGACTTCATCATGTCCCTGGCGTCATTCGGCATGGTACTGGGCCTCGTCGCAGCGTCGTGTTCGAGCCATTCACTTGAGGGAGATGCTACCGAAGACACCTCAACGGCAGACAGCGTAGCGGCGGATACCGCGGTGGATGAGGGGGACGAGCTTCCTCCAGGCGTGAACTGTGAGAGCATCACTTGCCCATCCGGTATGGTCGAGGTGCCGTGCGGTCCGTTCGTGATGGGCTCGGACCCGGATGAGGGTACGGGTGACGTGTTCGCGCGTGAGATGCCCGAGCACATCGTCTATCTCTCAAATTACTGCATGGACATCCATGAGGTCACGAACGCGGAGTGGAAGGAGTGCGTTTCGGCAGGAGCTTGCGAAGAGCCACTTAGCTACAGCATCTACACGGTTGAGAACTACTACCTGGACGAGGCCTACGCCGATCACCCGGTAGTCAACACCGTGTGGGACCAAGCCCAAAACTTCTGTTCGTGGAAGGGCAAGCGCCTTGCGACAGAGGCGGAATGGGAGAAGGCCGCTCGAGGAGGATGTGAGCTCGTCGCTCCGGACACGTGTGGGCCGGAAGACGAGAGACGCTACCCTTGGGGCGATGGAACACCCACGTGCGACATCTCGAACTTCATGGATTGCCACATGCAGCCCGTTGCGGTCGGTTCGTACCCCGGTGGCGTCAGCCCCTACGGGATCTACGACATGAGCGGTAACGCGGCTGAGTGGGTCAGCGACTGGTTCGATCCCAGCTACTACAGCATGGAAGTCAGTGTCTGGGTTGACCCGGTGGGGCCGACGTCGGGTGAGGAGAAGTCAATCCGCGACATGGGCTGGGATGACTGGCCCGAGGACAATCGTATACCCCACCGGTACGGGCACGAACTGACCGTTGGAGGTTACGCCAAGGGCTTGAGGTGCGCCTACTCAGAGTAGGGCTCTTTTCTTCCCCGATCCCCCCCCTTGCGCTTCCAGCACAGGCGAACCCAACCGAAGGCCAGGGCAGGGCGCTCTTCCACAGAGCTCGAAGCATGAAGGTGTCATTGTGTACAATGTAAACAACGGACTGGGCCAACATGCGGGATAGACAATCCTTGCTTCATCGCGAGCAACCGGGGCGCGTAGCTTGTAGGCCCAGCCGAAGTAGTTCCATACTATTCTAATCGTGGATACAATGGTGATGAGGGGCAGTATGCGGAAATTTTACAGGCACGTGCGAGCAAGGGGGGCAATGTCAGGGATGCTTGTCGCCGTCATGACGCTGCTCGCCTGCTCGGACTGTAGCTGTTGGGGGACGCGGCTCAAAGGGGACGCGGATGCGAACGATGAGGACTCAGTTGAGGATGCTGGTTGCGATATTGAATTGTCCAGCCCCAGTGATGGTTCTTCCCTCGACCTGACCGAGGATATCTCCTTTAACTGGACTCAGCCGTGTTCCGGTAGCGTGAATGTGTATATTTGCCCAACTCCTAACGTGGACGACTGCAGCAGCAACTGGTCTTGCCTGGCTGCAGGCATGGTCTCGGGGGGTACGGCCTCCTACTCCGGTGGTGGTGGCACTGGCTACCACGGCGCGTTCTACTGCCGGGAAGGGGGCCTAGTGTCTGGCACGACGTACTACTGGACCGTGGATAGCCCATGGGAACTGCCCGATTTCTGGAGTTTTACTGTCGAGTAGGGTCTGCTGAAGACTTGGGCGCATCTGCCGGGGGAGAAAAGACGATGACACGAAAAAACCACATCCTGTCTTGGTTCCTGGGAGCTGTTCTTTCCGTGGGAGCCTGCGGTGGATGCGGAGATAAGTCCACTGACGGCGACGCGGACGCGACTGAAGACACCGGCGTCGTTGACAGCACGGACATGGTGGACACGTCCGAGGATACGCCGATGGACACCAGCCCCGATCTAGAGCCGGACACGGCTATAGACACAGCTGTGGACACGCCTACTGACGAGGTCGATGAGGATCCCGTCGAAGACGTGGAAGCTGAGCTTCCACCTGGGTACTGCGAGACGCTCGCCGATTGTCCGGACGATCTTGCTCCACCAGGCTATATCTGCCTGGATCATGAGTGTGTCGCCTCGCCCGTCCCGATGGTCTTCGATACGGAGTGGGATCGGCCCTGGTGGGAGGATAGCCCGACGAGCTCGGGAGAGCTGGTCAAGGATATCTACTACTCCGGTATCGATGACGAGGCCTTCTTCCTCGTGATCCGCTACAGCATCGACCACGACATGAGCACCGAGGTGATTACGGCTCTCGACGCATCCGGCTCGACGCACTCGGTACACTCAGGATCGAACGAATACACCGAGCTGGCAGGGGCTCATACGAGCACGTTTCCTCTCACGCTTGCCTCAGGTGACGATACCCGAGGGTCCAAGATGCTCTGGATTCGTCATGGTGGGAGCACGATGGAGGTCGATCTCAGAACGGAATGCGCCTCCTATCTCGATGATCCCACAACAACGAATATTGTGGATCTTCACATCAGACCGGGCGACGGAACCTACGAGATCTTCGCTGCGCTCGACTTCATGGACGCCGATCCCGTCATCAAGCTGACCATCGACGGCAGTACGGTCACGTGCTCCTCTGTTCTCTCCACACACGTCCAGATCGAGAAAGTCAGCAGTACGAGCGAAGCCGTCTACTCCACCGGGAACGGTATGTACCGCAACTCCACGGAGATCTCGAGCGTGAGCTTCACCGATAGGCTCAGCCAGAACCACCAAGGCACGGACCACCTTTTTGCCGGGGAAGCCATGGATGCATACGATATCCAGGGCAGCACGGTCAGCAACATCGACATCCCCGTGAGCCCCTGGACGCCTTCTTCCGGGGTGAGCGTGCAAGACATCGACTTCTGCGATGGGGATAAGCTCGTTATCGCGGCCCGTGGATTCTTGATCGTAAATGATACCAGTTCGTCCTCATGGTACATTGTTGAGTACGGAAACGCGGGTATCGCTTCGGCTGAGTTCGCCTGCAGTCCGGACAACGATACAGTCTACATCGCTACCGAATACAACGTCGCCGGCGAGATCAATCGCAGCCTCATCTACGGCTTCGACCTTGGCGACGCTATCGCGGATCGGGGGGAGACGATATAGTGGTGAACTTGGTGAAGGAAGTACCCGTGCTGTTGAGCTGACGCCCGCCGAATGCCGCTCCTGCTGACGCTGGATGTTGTCATGGTAGTGCCTTCGAGAGCGTCCTAACCTGGCCATATCACAGGAGAATCACGCTTATGCTCTCTTGGGTCTCATTCTGTTTTTCTGGCACGGCTCTTGCTAAATAAAAAACCCAGGAAAAGGAGAAATGCGAACACCCGGTCGACGGGCACTAGCCCCTGCATGCTGACCCGAAGAAGCTTGCAGGGCTCGCAAGAGGAGAACAGGGAGGACAAGATGGATGAAACCAGATGGAGGAACCCACTCACCGGAGAGCTTCTCATCCACCGTGAAGGACCTAGGCGGCGAGAGCTTCTCTGGGATATTCATGGCGACAAGGGAGATGACCACAGCCATGCGGTGTGGAACAACGGACAGATGTCCTACGTCCGGGATGTCAACTCGCCTCTTGTGACCGACGACAAGTTCAAGCCGAGGCGATAACACCAACCGGGGGTCAGAATACCCCAAAGACGTAGGAGCAGCCATGACCATTCCTATCCCAGCTGAATATACCCCCGAAGCGCTATCACGGGTGGGCAAGACGCCGATGGCGCGCGTGAGCTCGGTTAAAGAGGGTACGGTATTTGCCAAGTTCGAGCACTACAACCCAACCGGTAGTCACAAGGACCGGCCGTACCTGCACATGATAAGCGCAATGGAGAGGGCAGGGCAGGTCAAGGAAGGCGATGTGCTCGTGGACTACACAACCGGAAACGGTGGTGCATCTCTCGCGTTCGTTGCCAGGTGCAAGGGCTATCGTGCTATTGCGGTGATGCCTAGGGGCATCACCCCTGAACGCGAAGAGCAAATCCGAGCGCTCGGAGCCGAGCTCATCCTCACGCCAAGAGAAGACTACGTGAAGGCAGCTAGGCAAAAGGCGCAGAGGATCGTGGATGCAAATCCCGGGACGCACCATCTCGTCAATCAATCCGACAACCCCCTGAATGCCGAAGCGTTCGAGGAGATGGGCCAAGAGATCGCCGACTCTCTCGAGCGCGAGGGGCAGAAGCTTGGGGCGTTGGTATGTGGCATCGGCACGGGTGGAACGATGTCGGGCATTGCCAAGGCATTGAAGGCAAGGTGGCCGGACATCAAGACGATCGGTGTCGAGGTCGTCGATTCAGCCCCGATCTTTGCCAAGAGGAACGATCTCCCCTTCCATCACCGCGATCATCGCCTAGTCGGATTCGGGGCTGGGGCTATCGCGAAGAACACCAACGAGGACCTCATCGACAGGGTGGAGATCGTCTCATACGAGGATTCCTTGAAGATGGCGCTGCGGATCGCCATCGAGGATGGGCAGCTAGTCGGACCGAGCTCTGGAGCCAACCTTCTTATTGCAAGGAAGTGGGCTGGTTTTCTCAACAGTCAGGCCTGTGTAGCTACGGTCTTCTTCGATGACGGGTTTAAGTACAGCGAGATCTACAAAGAAGCATGGGCACAGAGGGGGAAATGAACACATGACTCAAATTTGTTCAGTCAGCAGGCACAATCATCGACCGAGGGTGTTCTGATGGACAATACCGCACTCATCATCGCTGTCATCGGGTACACAGGAGCCGTGATCGGCTTTGGTCTCTGGAGATCGCGCAAGCAAGAGGACACCTCCGAAGACTATTTCCTTGCCAATCGGTCCCTGGGGGCCTGGCTCGCTGCCTTCTCAGGGGCTGCATCTGCCGAAAGTGGCTGGGTTCTTCTTGGCTTGGTCGGGTCCGGGTACTCTGGTGGCTTGTCGGCTCTCTGGCTTGTCCCGGGATGCCTCGCGGGATACCTGTTCAACTGGCTTCTCGTCGGGCCACGCTTGAGAGCTCAGTCTGAGAAACTAGGGGCTGTCACGGTTCCGGAAGTGCTGAGCGCGCACGCTGGCGCTGAGGCGAAATGGGTTCGGTGGATCGCAAGCCTCATCATTCTCATCTTCATGACCACTTACGTGGGAGCTCAGTTCAACGCAGTGGGCAAGGCGCTTAACGCCATGTTCGAACTCGAGTACGTGTGGGGGGTGCTGATCGGCGTGGGGATCGTATTTGCATACACGATCAGCGGCGGATTCAGAGCATCGGTGTGGACAGATTTCGTCCAAGCTCTTCTCATGGTGGGTACGCTCGTCATTCTGCCGATCGCTGGATACTTGTTCTTCGATGGGTCTCTTCTGACTAGCTTGGAAGGAAGCGAGGAGCTCTTCCACATGACCGGGGGTAGCACCGGATGGGCAGCGGTGGGGTTCATCGTGGGATGGCTAGGGATAGGGCTAGCATATCCGGGACAACCGCAGGTGCTGGTGAGGTTCATGGCTACGAAGAATGACGTGGAGCTTCGTCGCGCCGGGATTATCGCTGCTATCTGGTCCACGCTAGTCTTCATCGGGGCCATATGCACCGGTCTTGTCGCTCGGGCCTGGTTGCCAGGACTTCAGGATCCGGAGCAGGCTCTCCCCTCGTTCGCCATGACGTTCTTGCCTGCTCCGGTTGCCGGTATCATCCTGGCTGCGGTGCTGGCAGCTATCTGCTCGACTGCGGATAGCCAGCTCCTAGTAGCCTCGTCCACGTTAGGGAACGACCTCCTTCGTTACGGCACACGTCCTGGTTCACGAGGTCGTAGTCAGATTATTCTGGTTCTTCTTGGGCTGCTGGCTACCATGATCGCCGTCTCGGAAAATCGGGTCATCTTCGACTTCGTTCTCTATGCCTGGGCAGCTCTTGGGGCTTCAATCGGTCCGGCGGTTATTGGCGTTCTCTTCTTGCCCCGAGTCAGCGGGAAGGGCCTCCTCGCTGCGATGATCGGCGGTGTTGCAACCGTGGTCATTTGGAAGAACGTACCTGCCCTGTCTGGAGCTGTCTACGAGCTCGTGCCTGGGTTTATAGTGGGGCTTCTTTCAGTACGGCTAGTCTCCTTTGCTTCACCTCGGAAAACCTATCCCACTTGATCCTGGCATGCCGTCGGCGGCATAGGATGTTCATTTTTAACTGGTTTTATGATAGCTTTCGGTACAAATGTCGGAGGTACGCATGTGTTCAGCACCGTCAGGATTGGGCACTGACGATAGCATCCGTGGTAAAATCGCACGCCTACTCATCCCTCGCGCTTTTGTAGGTGACGACGATCTGTCCAGCGTTTGCGCCTTTCTATTAGATTCGGTTTTTCCTGATGTCCAATCATGCGAGATGTTCACTTATAGCTCAGATATACCTCGCTTATCACGCATTGGTGGTGCCTTTCGTCCTGTTGACAGAAGATCTAATGAACACAGCAAGCTTGCTAGTAATGTAGTGCAAACGCCCAATGACCGCATCGGGATGCTTACTAGTAGACACCGTAATGATATCGCTAGTGTATTCGAAAGGATCCACCAAGAACCCTCTACAGATGACGAGATGTTTTTGAGTAGTCTGATAGCATCTGACCTGGGCTCTTCGGAAGAGCCTTACGTTAGATTAGTTCACTCTCTGATTTCTTATAGCATTTCGGCTAATTCCGCTTTATCTAACGCGCACAAAAAGGCAACAACCGATAGGTTGTTCGTTACGGCGAACTGCCATTCCCGAGATGCATACAAGCACATAAGTTATCAATCTCTGATTACATACGAGTCTCTGTGTAATCGGTTTCTCGGCTACGATAGAACTACTACATCAGTGTTACGTGATGGCTCAATATCAAATGTTGTTGATGTGAGGATCATTGACCGTATGGGCAGTACCGTAGGCTTCCTGCGTTTAATGAACCTCCCTGGTTCACAACTGTCATCAGAATCACTGATGACATTGCTAGACGTCGCTAGCTTATCATTCTATGGATACTGTTACGAAGCAGATGTGCTGAGCCCCGTTGCATCAAGTCGCGGTGCATGTACAAGGGTAATTAGCGGTGGCTCATTGGAGGATTTCCAACTTGAGGAAGATGAAGACTTCATTGACATGCGCCTCAAGAAAGCGCTGTCAGGTGAAAAGGATGTCTTGCTGTTAGGTGCAACGGGATGTGGGAAGACCACAATTGCCAAGTTGCTGCACGCAAATAGTCCAAGACGTGATCGACCTAATGTTAAGTTAGACGCAAGTGAATATTCATCGAAAGAATGGATGAGGCATGCATTGCATGGCGGTAGGGCCACCGACATGCCGTTACAAAGAGGGAGGCTATTACTAGCAGATGGTGGAACATTATTCATAGATAATATCCATGCATGTGATAAACCTGCCTTGCAGGTACTGCGCAGTATCATGGATGATAAAGGATCCACCAAAAGAGCAGTAGAGCCAATAGGCGCGGATAGAACTGAGTGCGATGTTCGCCTTATTCTGTCAGCAACAGAGTTCACACAAGAAAGGAACGAGTTATCTAGCAGAATGTCTAGCGAAGGCTTAAACGACATAACGGCACGTTTAAGGGGATGTGAGATAATACGGATACCGCCATACTCTAAGAGAAAGACAATAGCGTTGCGTAGTATTATCGTGTCTATGGTACGTAAAGTATCACAGCGCCAGGAAATCAGCAGGGATGCAATGAATCACATGATAGAGATAATAAAAGACGGCCGTTTCGATAATGAGAACGGCCGTCGAGTACTTGACGTGATCGAATGGGCGTGTTTTCTAGCAGATCATCATGGACACTATGGGGTGGGATTGAACGATTTGGAGGATGCCATGAAATACGAGGAAAGCATCGTCATTTAGGTTCTCGGCGAGACTGCCTCTGACTTCTCCTGATACTCTGCACACCAATCGTATTCCGGAAAAGCACCACTGAGGAGGATGAGTAAGGTGTGCAGGTATGGAAATGAAGAGGGAAGAGCAAGAAGATAGTCACGCCAATTGTCCATAACTACTTGGCGCGTGGGGACCGACTTAGGCAAGCACCTAAGAGGGAGCAGTCCAAGAGACTGTACACGAGACACAAGGTCAACGTGGTAGAGAAATGGTAGATGCTCTCCTCTTTGATGAAGAGAGGAGATATCTTTTATTAGGGGGAAAACCATTTCATTGAGAATCGCGGAACACTGCTCACAGCATCTGACATGATCGCGCAGGAGGTGGGGAGGGAGAATACGGGGTGCGTCAACCTTGTCATAGACGCGATTATCCCGAAGGATGCAGATTAAGATATTTGTGAGACGACACCAGGGGTTATCTGGATCGAGAGTGCGGATTGAACTCATGGGGACTCCTTTCTCCCTCGTGGGGCTTAAAATGGCTTGTCTTAAGCCACTGGTTGGGAGAAGGAGAGGAAAGAGTATAAAGAGGCAGAAATTGCCGACAACGTAGAATAATACCATATAACGTAAAAAATGTCAAGAGCCAGAAGGCATGGCAGCAAAGGAGTGGGGTGGGCCCCGGGCAGACCGAGGAACGATCAAAAGAATACCATATATAAGAAACAGCCCTCACTGTCGCCTTCCGTATAACGCTCACTACAGCGACAAAGCGACATGACGACACGGCGACAGGGTGCTGCATGCCCTGCCAAGGACGATATTCATGGCCCGGGCATTGCAAATGAGAAACCTCAAGAAAAGAAAGTGAGGTGGCCATGGTGATGACCCGCGAGGACATGATCAAGACGATTCTGATCAGTCGAACACGAAGACAGGGTAGAAGACAGGAGGAGACGGTCAAGATTGGAGCAGATGAACTGCAGGAGGGGGCAGCAGAGTTCGGGAGAGTGCTACCGAGCAACTCTGAGCTGAGGGCTGATGCGATGTGGGGGCGGGAATACACAAGGCTCGGTGAACTGCGGCGGATCGAGATGGAGGGTGAGGTGGTCAAGATAAGGGTCAGCATCCAGGAGATGTTGGACCCAGTGGTATTCGAGTACCTCGGAGACCAGGGCTCAGAACGCACCTTGCTTTCGGGTAGTCTACTGAACGATGGGGCAGGGGGTAGCATCCCGACCACGGACATCATTGACATCGACCTCATCAACCAGCTCGAGGACCTGAGGGATCGACACGCTGTGCTGGAGATCACGGGTGTTGTGGTCACACTCCCCCACCCGGCGGAACATAGCGCCAAAGTCTTCGCTGTTCTACCGATGGCCGTGAGGTCATCTGCGGGGGCACTTCAGTTGCTCGGAGCATCTCCGGGCGAGATTAAGGTGGCTGAGGACAAGCTCGAGGAGCTCGCCGGTCACGGGATTCCGGTACTTCACCATCTCAAGAGCGAACTCGTCGTGCATCTGGGCATCCAGGGCCTCAAGGATGTACCTCTGCTCGAGGAAGCCATCGATTTTTCTATCCTCCAGGCGTTTTCAGAGGGGACGTTCAATCAGACGTCCGGAAAGCTCCATTCTCTTTCGATGGGCTGTCCTGGGGCCGGGAAGAAGCTCATCGCACTCACCTGTGCGGCTCTGAATCCCGTCTACGAGGAGGCTCACCCGGGCAAAGTGACGCCGGCAGGGCTCTGCGGCGCAACCCGTCGGGCACACGGACGGTGGATCTCGGATCCGGGCAGCATTCCCCTGGCCCACGGAGGTGTCCTGGTCATCCAGGACGCGCATACGATCCCACGAAGTGCCCTCCCTCGGATTTCCGGGGTACTGAGCATGGCCATGGAAGACGGCGTGGTGGTGGACTCAACCGCTGCGCACGCGATCCACGCCGCTGAGACGGCCGTCACCATCGACCTCAACAAGAAGACGGACCTGGTAGCAAGCTTGGGACGAACGAGTGGAACGGTCTCCGGGGCCACCCAGCGGGTTCAGGACATCGGGCTCCCACAGAACGTCCTCACCCGCTTCGACTTCATCACCGACTTCCCCAGGGACGCTGCGAGACAGGCCGAGGTGGCTCTCGCCATGTACGATCGTACCTTGAGGCGCAGCTCGTCGTCGGTGCTTCTCAGGCATGAACCCTGGGTCCGGCCCCTGCAGGTGATGGTTGCTCTCCTGCGTGATCGGAATCCCAACCCGGACTACTCTCCTATCCAGGATGAGCTTCGTGAGATCCACCGAGAGCTCGTGGACGCCAACCGGGATCAGCTCCATCGTCTGCCAATGCTATCGGACTTCCAGACACGGATGGCGAACACCGCGATGAAGATGTCGATGGCCCTCTGTCGAGCTCACGGGACCGAGAAGGCGAAGCCGGAGATGGTCGAGGTCATCGAGAAGGTTCTTCGGCGCAAGGTTGATTTCATCGCCACTCTCGAGCCCGACCTCGTCGTGCAGGATCCGCATTCTGCTCAAGCTCGACGCGACTGGATCCTGACGCGCTTCAGCGGCCAGGAGGTCACGACGGGGGACCTTCACGAGGCCTGCGTGGAGGAACTCGGCGAGAGAGTGACGCGTCGTACCATAGAGCGGGACCTCAAGTACGTAGCAGCCAGGATCCGCCACGGCGTGCACCGTGTGATGGGACCAGACAAGCACGCGCCTACCGAAGTCTAACTATACTCCGTGACTCGCCAATCCGGTTTCTTGATTTTTCTGGCATGGCCTTTGCAGAGAAAATGTCCCCAGAAAACGCAGCAAGGAGGAGCCATGCTCGAGACGGAACACACACAGCACTCAACTCACTTCGATGATGAGACGAAGAAGGTCGCTCCGGCATTCAATCAGAACAAACACGATCCGCATGAGGGCTACTCGCACGGCCACCACCAGCATCTCCACAGCCTCCAGGAGAAGGTGGAGCGGTACGTTGAGCTGGTGGGGGACAAATTCAAGTTCTTTCATAACGACGTTCTGGTATTCGTCAAACGCGGCCAGATCCACGAGATCCTCCCCACGGACAAGACCGCTCGCTCGTCCCGATCGAGGCCGAAGTCTATGTCCCGATCTGCTCGGCACTGCGGGTGCGGAGCACGGATTCCAAGGACCGAGGAATGTCCGTTCTGCAGCCCCCACGCTGAGGACGAGGACATTTGGATGAGAGAGGAGAAACAATGACAGCAAAAAGAATGCCGGCAGGCGGTGACGACGCCTGCCGGCGAGCTCCGCCCCCAGATACGCACAAGAGGAGGAACAAGATGAATCTTTACAGAATCCCTACTGCAGCGTCCAGAGCGGGAGTCCTGATCGTTGTACTCGTTCTGGTTCTTGCCATTCCAGCCAGGTCGTCGGCGGTCGATCTATCGATCCCCGGTGAAACCATCATCGTGGCCGACTTCTCGGGCTCGATGAATGAGAGGGTACGATTCACTCGCAAAATCGACCATGTCCGCAAGGGTCTCGGGCCACTTCTCGAGGAGCTGGGACCCGAGGAGAAGGTGGGGCTCCGTGTCTTTGGACAGACGCCCGAGGAGTGCCCTGAGCCCAAACTTCTCGTTCCTATCGGTGCGGACAACCACACCCGGATCGCGGCCGAGATGAACTCCCACGAGCCGGGTGGCGGTACGCCTCTTGGTCGGGCGCTCGAGCTGGCCCTGGACGACTTCTCCAAGGGAGAGGGCCCCAAGAGGATCATCCTCCTCTCGGACGGACTCGGTACATGCGAACCGTTCGACTTCTGTTCTCACGTTCGTGACAAGGTCGCCGAGCGTGGGATCGAGGTCCGGATCGACGTGGTGGGCATCGTGCTCAATCCCTGGGCGAAGAAGGAGCTGCAGTGCCTTCTCCTCGGCGGGGGTACCTACATCGACATCGAGGAAAAGGACATCGAAAACACTGAGGTCTGGCAGAGCATCGGTGAGGTCGCCCATGACGTCGGTCGGCCCGTCCTCGACTGGATCCTCAGGCTCATCGCCTCGGTGCTTGCCACGATCACGCTCCTCGGATTCACCTACTGCGTCGCAGAGATTCTCTATCGGCGCGAGGTGCGCCAGTGGCGTGCCGGCCTGCTCGCGAGCCTCTCCTTCGTGGTGCTCGTGGGGGTGATGCTCGCTGCTGTGTGGGCACCGGCATTCGGCCGGGACGCGCCCCGGGCACTGCCTGTGCTCGGGGCTGGTTTCGTAGTTCTCGTGCTCGTTTCCATGAGCCTGGTCAACCGACGGCCCCCGCGGTCGCGCACCCCCAAGGAGGTGGGAAGATGAAGAAAAGGAAGACGAATTCGAATCGAATGTATAGGAGGCTGACTCTGGCAGCCCTCATCTTGGCGCTCGGAAGCACCCCCCTCTTCACGCTTTCCTGCCAGGAGAGCACGGCAGCTCCCATGACGGTCGAGCCACCGGTGGGCCAGGGCACTGTTCATCACTGGCTGATTGACGTCACCGATTCCATCAGGCGCAAGACCCTCGCCCTGATGAAGCGCATCCTCGAGGGCTATACGGAGAATTACGTGGCTGTCGGCGACACCGTGGTCGTCGTCCCTTGCTCCAACGGCATGGGAACTCCGATTCCCATAAGAATCACGAGCGAGCGCGATCTCGCTGAGGTCGTTGGCGTGATCGATTCTCTCAAGATCGCCAAGCCCGCGAAGGGCACGAAAATCTTCACGAATTTCAAAAAGACCATCGAGGACTTCCACGAGTACTTGAAGCTCCACCCCGCCGACGGGCGGGCAGTCCGCGTGCTGGTTCTCTCCGATGGCAAGAGCCACCCTCCCCCGGGCGAGACCGACGTGGACTTCACGGCCTTCTCCCCCACGATTCTGCAGGCCAGACGGGGGCTCAAGGTCGCCTTCCTCGGCGAGGGAGATCTTGAGCTCGACCGGTTGCTCCGCAAGCCCAGAAAGCTGCTGCGGGACCCGGCTTCGATCCAGCTCGTGCCGGATCTCTCACGCTTCGTGCAGCCCGACGTCTACATCGCGGACCGGGATAATGAGGCGCGTTCCCAGCCCTCTCTCTGGAAGCTCGGCGACAGCGAGCAGGTGGCGCACCTCGACATCACCCTGAACCTCAAGCCCGCCGTGGAGCGTACCGTGGCCGTCTCCTCGGTTGAGGTGCTCACTGAGGGCAACGCCCAGCCCGTTCACGGATACGCCCAGGCAGTGCGCTTCGATGAGCAGGGAATGGGCACCCTGGGGCTCACCATCCCCCTGGTTCGGGAAGGCACGTATCCGGTGGAGGTGGTCATCGCCTTCTCCCACGGGGTGAGGCCCCTGGTGGT
>Ga0180438_10002847_pt1 | contig 27271 bp, 34 predicted proteins | sample SS_ome_12_FD_132455 | JGI IMG/M metagenome (GOLD analysis project Ga0180438, IMG submission 132455) | Hypersaline lake sediment archaeal communities from the Salton Sea, California, USA - SS_3_D_2 metaG | ecosystem: Environmental > Aquatic > Non-marine Saline and Alkaline > Hypersaline >... | reverse complement strand
TTTCTTTTTAAGCAAATATCACATCAAAATATGCTTTTTAATACAATAAGACATAGAGCAATAAGATTTAATTTCAATGATTTATTTAATAATACATCACAAACTATAAATAAAGTGTTTAATTTTTTAGAATTAGATGTACCTGATGAATCAATAATTTCATATTATAAAGATAGAGAAGAAATATTTAGGCATTTAATAAAGAATAAATGTAAAACTGGTGAGGAATATAATTTATTGGGAAATAGAAAAAAAGAAATAAAAGATATGATAGATTATTTTATAAAAGGAAAATAAAAATGAAACTATATTATAAAATGTACCAAGATAAAGAAAGTGTTAAATATTCTTCTGTAATATTAACAAAGGAAGAAATGGAAAAAGAAATAGATTTATTTTTTAAAAATGGCATGGATGAAGATGAACTTCCACCAATATTCGAACCTGTTATGATGGAAGAAGAAGATTTTAAAAAACTACCTGAATTTGAGGGATTCTAATGAAATTATATAATCTTACAGGCTTTAGAGATTTAAAGCAATGTGGTGAATTAACTAAAAGATCAAGATTATTTACGGGATATGCTTGTAATATTAGATGTAGGTTTTGTTTCTATAAAGACATAAAGCATACCGATATAAAACATTTGATATATCAACAGTTAGAAGAAGGTAAAGCCTATGGCATAAAAGATTGGGATATTTCAGGTGGCGAACCTTCTATATTACCTTATTTTTTAGATGTTATAAAAGATATGAAGTCTATGGGGTTTAGAAATATTGCTTGTATAACAAATGGGTATAAATTTTCTGATCCTGAATTTATCGAAAGAAGTAGAATATATGGTCTTAATGAATTATTATTTTCATTACATGGATCAAACAAAACTATTCATGATGGAATGACAGGTGTAAATGGTTCATTTGACAGAATAGATAGGGCAATAGATAATGCAATGAGATTGGATTATAAAATAAGAATCAATGTTGTTGTTACAAAGGATAATTATAAAGACCTTCCTAAAATAGCAGAAATGATGGAAACTATAAATCCAGTTGCCTTTAATTTTCTTCCTTTCAGAATAGAGAATTCAGCAGATAAAAATAATGCAGTTAGATATTCTGATATGGCACCATATATCATACAGGCCATTAATTTACTTCAGGATAATATTAAAATAGCAATTAGATATGTACCATTCTGTTTGTTTAAAGGATATGAAAAATACGTTGCAGGTTACTTACAGAGAGTATTTGATGAATATGAATGGAACGAATATACTATAAGAAAATTTGAAGCAGCAAGATTCAATAACGATATTCCTAAACTTGATACAGAAAGGGATAAATGGGGTCTTGAAAAACAAGCATTAAATAGTTCAATAAAACATGTAGCTAATCATTCTTTGAGTTGTATTAGATGTAAATATCTTTATGTATGTGATGGTATATGGAAAAGCTATGCTAGAGTATGGGGCATAGATGAATTTAAACCTGTTGAGGGAAAGAAGACAGAAAGGATACTTCAATGAATATTGAATCTGTATCAATAGAATTAAGTAGTATGTGTAACTTAAAATGTCCTTTGTGTGCAAGAGATCATAGCAGAAATGATGCCTTTTTTATAACACCTGAAGAATTTAAAAATATCAAACTATATGAAATAAGCTCCATCAAACAAATACAGTTGAGTGGTTCTATAGGAGAACCTATAACAAGTCCTTATTTTTTTGACATATGTGATATAATAAAAAAATGGGATAAAAGGATATTAATATCTACTAATGGAAGTTTTAGAAATCAAGAATGGTGGTATGAATTACCTAAACATTTACCAAAAGATCATTCTATTAGATTTGCCATTGATGGTACTGATAATGAGGTTCTTAACATATATAGAAAAGGTGCAAATTATGATAAGATTTTAAATAATGCTTCTGCTTTTATAAAAGGTGGTGGAAATGCTATTTGGCAAATGATAATGTTCAGGCATAATGAACATCAGTTTGATGAAGCACAAAAAAAGTCAATAGAAATGGGATTTAAAAACTGTCTTTTTATTCCTTCTACATATTATACGAATGAATACCAAAAACCCAAAAATATAATGAGCGATCTTGAATATTCTATGTTAAAAAAGAAAGAAAATAAATGCAGAATACAATTAGGTAGAATATCCATATCAAGTAAAGGTATATATTTACCTTGTTGTTTTTGTTATAACAATGACATAATATATGAAATATCTAATGAATCTATAAAACATATTAAAGATTTTTCACTTCTTGAATTAATAAAAGATGGTTATTATCAAAGAATCCTCAATAGAGTCTTAAAATATCATATAGACGTATGTTGTAATTGTGTATCATATTGCGGTCAAAGATTATATGGAGTTGACGATTTATGAAAATAGAAGATTTCACATATTCTCTTGAAATAGAGATTACAACAGATTGTAATTTAAGATGTTTAAATTGCAATAGATCATGTAGACAAGCACCTAGTAAAGAACATATGACATTAGATCAGATACAAAAGTTTATAGATGAATCCAAAGAATTCAATGTTACATGGGATAAGGGAGTTAGTTTATTAGGTGGGGAACCAACACTTCATCCTGACATTGATAAAATCATTATTGAATTATATAGAGGATTGGATAGACAGCTACGTTTATTTACAAATGGTTTATATATGTCAAAAAGAACAAGCTTATTTAAACACATAGAAAGTATTGTTCAGGTTAATAGTGATAAACATGGAATATATAACTGGTTTGTTCCTTTTAATATGGCACCTATAGATGATATAAGATTTACAGAAGAAGATGTATATAATTACTGTAAAATAATTTATGATTGTGGATTGGGTCTTTCAAGATATGGGTTTTATGTTTGTGGACCAGGGGCATCCATAGATAGAATATTTGGATTTGATGTAGGAATAAAATCTTTAAGAGATGTTAATTTAGAAACATTAAATCATCAAAGAAAAATTCTTTGTCCTTATTGTGGATTGCTTCCTTTTGGTGATTATGATCCTTATAAAAATAGAATAACAGATAAAGAAAAAATTTCAAAATCATGGAAAGAAGCATATGAAAAATATAAAAAAACAAATCCAATAATGGAGTTATATTGATGTTTCATTTAGTAACACCCGTAACAGATATATTATCAAATACACATTATAAAAGCGGTAGTGTTCTTAGATTAGCTAAATCATGTGCTTCTAATAATATTAAATTGAATATGCTTGGTTTAGGAGAAGAATATTTTCAATTTTTTAAAAACCATTGCCTATATAGATATATAAAAAATCTAAAAGATAGTGATATTGTATGTATAATTGATGCATATGATATGTATCTTGTTTCTTCACAAGAAGAAATATTAGCTAAATTTTTTTGGTATGAATCTCCTATTGTAGTATCAGTTGATACTATTTGTTATCCTGATGAAACCCTATCTAAATTATTTCCAGAAAGAAAGGGAATATTCAACTATCTAAATTTAGGTGGTATAATGGGATATGTGAAGAATATTAAAAAAGCATTAGATAGAATATATGTCTATGAAAAGAAGATAATAAATGATGGTATAGATTGGAGTTGTTTAGATCAACTTGCATGGCAATGGTATTTTCTTTATGATCAAAAAGACATAATAAAAATAGATTATGATTGTCACTTATGGCAGACATTATATGTTCATGAAAAATGGGATTGGATAACTAAATATAAAAATAGATATCAAAATCACATTACAAACTCCTTTCCATGTTTTATTCATGGAGCAGGAACAGTTGGCTTGAAGAAAATGGAGACTTTATTAAATGAGTGATGTATTTATTATAGGATGTGGTCTATCAGGAGCAGTAAGAGCAAGAACACATGCTGAAAATGGCGATAAAGTTTATATATTCGATAAAAATTTTCATATTGGTGGAATATGCTATGATTATTGGGATAAGGATTTATTAATTCAAAAATATGGACCTCATATATTTCATACTTCCAATGAAGATGTATGGAAATATGTTAATAGATTTTCAGAATGGAAAATTATTGATCATAAAGTAAAAGCACATACTACAAATGGATTGGTAGATTTACCTTTCAATCTCAATACAATTAAAAAATTAGGACTCAGTAAAAAAGATTGGGAAAAAGAGAAAAATATATATTCTAATCCCATAACTCCAAAAGAATTTCTAATAAATAGAGTTGGAACAACTATATATAAGAAATTAATAGAACCATATAATCAAAAACAATGGGGTAAATATTATGATGATATACATCATATGATAGTAAGACTACCTGTTAGAATGAATTATAATAACTCATATTTTGATGATAAATATGTTGCTTTGCCTATTAATGGATATACTAAATTCATCGAAAATATATTAAATCATGATAATATAAAAGTACTATTAAACATACCTAAAAAAGTGTGTGAAAGATTTATATATAATTTTACTGATAAAAAATCATATTATTGTGGTAAATTAGATTCAATTATTGGTGAATATCTCCCTTATAGATCAATTCAATTTCAATATAATAATATTGATTATGGACATTCTGTAATAAATTATCCCTCTAAAGATATAGCATATTTAAGAACAACTACAATGAATAGATTGACTTGTGAAAGCAATAAAGTTTTTTCTGTTATTGAAACTTTAACTGATCATGTAGATGGATATCAAGGACCACATTATCCTGTAATTACAGGAGATACTGTAATAAAATATGAATTAATAAAACAAAAATTTAAAAAAATATTTCCACATGTTACGCCAATTGGAAGAACAGCTTCTTATAGAATACTTAATATGGATGAATGTATATGTATGAACATTACTTAATAACACGTTTTAATGTATTTACAAAAGGATGGAGAACTACACATGCAGATGTAGTTAATAAAGAATGGCAAGATAAAAAAATTGAGTTTTTTGAGAAGTATTCACTTCCATCTGTTAGAAAGCAAATATGCAAAAATTTTAAATGGATTATACTTGTTAATAATGTAACGGATAAAAGATATATTGATTATTTTAAAAATATTGATGTTATATATGATGTAATTATTTGTAATCATAATGAATTATATAGATTAGATGCTTCTGAATTTATAGAAAAGGATACAGATAAAGAATTTATAATTACTTCTGTGTTGGATGTAGATGATATTATATTAGATGATTATATTGAGAAATTACAAGAAAGTTTCATACCAAAAGAAGATGTTTGTATAGATGTATCTGTTGGATATATATATGATCTTCATGAAAAAAGAATGTGGAGATGCTACAGAAAAGATAATCAATTTGTAAATTTAATAGAGAAGAAACCTATTAAAACATGTTATTATAAAAATCATCAGACTAATAGAAGATATTTCAGGGTTATAAGAAATTTCAGAGCATCATGGATATATATAAAACATAAATATAGTGAAACAAAAGAATTAAAGTTAAGACCTTATGACATTCCACCTGATAAATTTGAAATAAAAGATGATATATTAAAGGAGAAATATGTACTTTATTGAATTGATGTTGACAAAGAAATGCAATCATAGTTGTTATTATTGTACTACACACTCAAATGATGAAACAGAAGTTGATATTGATTACTTGGAATATGTACTTAAAACATTACCTTCTGAAACAGGAGTTGAGTTGACAGGTGGAGAAATAGGACTTGTTGAGAATATAGAAGAAGTTTATAGAACTGTAAAGAATCAACCTAATATTAAGCACATTATAGCATTATCTAATGGACTTTTAAGAAAGAAGGGGGTTGATTGGATAAAAGATGTTGAGTATTGGGAACACCTTATTTATGAAATTAAAGGAAAGGAGATAATTAAATTTTATGGCGATTTGGATTTGGGGCAACCTCATAGATATGTTATTGTCACTAGTGAAACAACTACGAAATCTTTACTTACGAATTGGGAGTACTTTGCGGAAATGGGCTTATTTAGGGATAACTTTTTTTATAAGCTAATGAATCATAAAAGCAGGATGGATATATACAAATATTATATGGATTTAAGTGACCTTTTCTTTAGATTGAACAATCAATATTTTTTAGATATGTTAATTCATTATAAAATGAGATCATTTCATCATAAAGAGAAGGTATTATGTGAAAAGAATTCACCAAATCCATTTGTTGATATTCAGAATAAAATATTAGGCCATTGTGCAATAAATATTAAAGAATCCGATAAATGGGGATTCACTAAAGAAGCACTTGAAGATTTGAGATCAGGAAAGCTTTATAGAAAATGTGATTATTGTAAAAATTGCTATTCATTTGATGATGGATTTAAAAGAACTATTAACAATAATAGGAGTTATAAAAGATGATGATAAAAAGAGTGAAACCATTTTATAAAAAAGAATGGCTTGAAAATGTGGATAGGTATATAGAGAATTATGATTTTTGGAGTGAAGGTATCCTAGGTGAATATGAGAATAAGATGTGTAATTACATAGGAAGGAAATATGGTGTTGCTATAAATAGCGCAACCAATGGAATTTTTATGGCTTTATATGCATGGAGAAAATACTTTAAGAATAAAAATGAAGTTGTTTTAACAAATTGGGGATATCCTGCTGCATATAAGGTTGCTATTGTATTGGGTCTTAAACCCGTAGCTGTTGATGTTGATAAAAAGACATTATCCATGACAGCAGAGGGAATAAAAAAAGCTATCAATGGAAATACATTAGCTGTTATACACATAGAAAATAATGGTATTATAGGTAATGCAAAAGATTTTAAGGAAGTAATTCCTGATCATGTTTTATTTATAGAAGATTGTGCTCCTTCTATGGTTCAGGAAAAAGCAGGGACATTTGGTGATGTTGCTATATTTTCTTCTAGCCCAACAAAGGTTCTTATGTCAGGTGAAGGTGGTATGCTTCTTACAGATAATGAGGTTCTTAAAAATGAATTTGAAGCTTTAAGATATGTCCATGATTATAACGATAGAACACCTTGTATGAACTTTATGTTATCTCCATTTCTTGCTGCATATATAATGCCTCAGTTTGGTTATCTTAATGACATTATTAATATGAGAGAACGGGTTCATGCAGAATATAAGAAATATATTGATATATTTGAAGAAGAATCCAATAGACATGGTGCTATAATGTATCTAAGTAAAAAAGCACAAAGAATACATGAAGCATTTGATAGATTTAAAATACAACATAGATATAAACATTATGATTTATTTGATCCATCATCAAAATTTCCTCAATCAATAGAAATACGAAAAGAGATAATTGATTTGCCTATTCACCATGATTTAAAAGATTCTGAAATAGAAATGATCTGTAATATAATAAGGAAGGTAGAAAATGAGTAGTTTTGCTTTTATTTTAACAGAAAAATGTAATTGGAACTGTGAATATTGTGATTTTCCAAATGTAGAAAACCCAAAAGAAGCTACAATGGAAAGTATAGAATTACATATGCCATACATAAAGAAGATAATTGATAAGCTTGATAAACATCATCTTCTTAGTTTCATTCATGTTGATGGTGGAGAATTGGGTTTAGTTAAAGTAGAAAAATTGGAAAGGTGGTTTAGAATTTTTGATAGAGAAGTGGTTGTCAGTACAAATGGTAAATTTTTAGAGAATGAGCATCATTTAAACCCTGTTATTTCACCTTATATCAGGCAAATATGGTATCATGTCAATACAGATGGAGTCACTAAATATGATGATGATAGGGTTGTTTATGGCTTAGTCCATAATGATATAGATGATATAGTTGATTTTGTAAAATTACATGATGACATACCGTTTGGATATGTTGAGCTTGAATATGATATCACTCAACCAAAGGAAGTAGACCATCAGTTATATATAGAATTCTATGATAAGATAAAAGACATAAAAAATATAGCAAATTCCGCAAAGGAAAATATAAAGAATAGGATAGAAGAAAGTTCTAATATGAGAAATAAATGCTATATGTACAATACTACATGTGTGGTTGATTTGGTAAATGAGAATATAACACTATGTCAAAGAGCAATGAAATCAACAATTCCATTGACTCCTGAAAACTTTATTAAACGTCTAACAAGCTTTCCAAAAAACCTATTTGAATCTAATGAGAATTGTAAATCATGCACAAGATTATTCAGAGGAAAGTTCCTTGATTCTAATATGGAAGACTTTTTTAAGGTTAAAAGACTATTTAGGCAATAAAAACTCAAAAAAATTAACAAAAAAATCTAAATATAATTAGAAAACTAATTTGGGAGAGTTTCTATGCAATTACTGAAATATATAAATGAGGGAAGACAAGAATCAACAGGTTTGGGTGCTGATGGTTTATCTAAAGCTAAATTAAAGACTTTGATTTATAAAGAAACTAAAAAATGTACTCATAATAAACTATATAGTGATAAATATTGGAAGGGACCACAATGCGTATGGGATGCATTCAATAGACTCAACTTTAATTGGCACATAACCAAATCAGAATACATGAACAATAAAGATGATGCCAAAATGGGAATCACAATGCCAAGTAGAAAAGAATGGCATTTTGAGATTATGTGGGATAACGATAAAGGCAAGCATACAAAAATGAATGGGCATTTAACAGCAGCAGGAGCAGGTAGTGTTAGTGATCCTTTAGAAAAGTATGATCTTGTATTAATTATGTATTAAGGAGTGAAAGTATGGGAATCTTAAATAAACTTTTTGGTAAAGATGCAGATGAATCATTGCCAATTGAACAACCTGTGTTAAAAGAAGAAATAAAAGCGTTTAAGGGAATGGGTCAATATAATAGAAGCTTAAAGACTATCATGAACCAAAAAGGTGAAGGATGGGAAACACTAGCTGAAATCCCAGGATTTAGTAATGTTCAAGTTCAGGGATTTAATATGTTTTATAATACCTATATTAATAGGGTATATGAAAATGAAATACAACGTATTTTAGATTATAATCAAATGGCTACTACTCCTGAAATATCTGATGTTATTGAAGATGCTGTTAATGAATCTACTCAAGAAGATGAAACAGGTGAAGTATTTCACTTGGATATTTTAGATAAGGACTTACAAACAAATGAAAATATCGTAAATAATTTGAAAAGAGAATTTAATGACCTTTTCAGAGAAACACTTGATATGAAAGATAAGGTATGGAATATACTTTGGACATATTATGTTGATGGAAGGGTATTTTATGAAAGAGTAATTGATAAAGCTAAACCCAAAAGAGGTATTATTAATATAAAAAGACTTCCATCAACAACAATGGACTTCTTTTATGATCCTATTTCAGGCGAAATTACTTCATTTATGCAGTATTTAACTCCTAGACCTAAAAAACCTCTTAATTTAGAAGAAGCAAGAAAAAGAGATGGTAAGGACTTAACATTATTTGATCCTAATCAGATTGGATTTGTTGACTATGGTATTTATGGTAAATCACGATTAGAAATAATTGGCTATTTAGAAAAAGCAAGAGTACCTTTTAATCAGTTAAAGCTTCTAGAGACTTCTGTTATTATCATGAGGGTTGTTCGTGCTCCTGAAAGATATGTATTTAGAATTGATACAGGAAACATGCCTAGAGAGAAAGCTCTTAAGTATGTTGAAAAGATCAAAAATAAAATGTCTAAGAAGCAATCATATGATCCAAGTACGGGTCAACTTGCTAATGAACCTGAAGTTATGGGAATATTAGAGAATTTTTATCTTCCTCAATCTGCTGATGGTAGAGGATCAAGTATTGAAACAATTGGTGGTAACACCAATATGTTTAGTGAGCTTGATGATGTTTATTACTTTCAGAAAAAGCTTTATAGATCATTGAAATATCCTATGTCAAGGGTTTCTGCTGCTCAAGAAGGAAGAAGTGGTGAGGATATGTTTGGTGGAAATCAAACATCAGAAATTTCAAGAGATGAGGTTAAATGGGCTAAGTTCTTGGAAAGACAACAAAAAAGATTATGTGCAAGTCTTACAGATATGTTCATTCTTCATTTAGAATTCAAAGGAATGAAGAAAGAATATGATCTTACAAATAAAAAGATTAAAGTTGTCATGAATGCACCATCTCAATACAAAGAACAAATGGAACAAATGTTCAATGATTCAAGATTTTCTAATTACCAACAGCTTGCAGACAGACCTGAATTTTCTAAATACTATTTAATGAAGACATACCTTAAATGGGATGATGAAGAAATTCAAGCTAATGTTGAAGGTAAGGAAAAAGACGTTAAATTAGGGTTGGCTGAAGAAGAAGGTGGTGGAACTCAGGCATGGTAATTTAATTTTAGTCAAAAAAATATAAATAAATATAAATAACTAATAGATAAGGAGAATGTGATATGGATAGAGCAAAAATTAGAAAAGCGTTAGATCATTTTGAAAATGATCAATATGTAGATGCAAAAGATATTATCTCTCAAGAAATAGCAGGAAAAAGAGATGTATTTATAAAAAACAAATTAGGGTTACAGAATGATTTTACACCTGCTCCTGAAGTAGACAATGCTGATGCTGATGCTGATGCTGATGTTGATCTTGATGATGCAGGTGATAATGATGAATAATGGAGATAACATTATGGCAAAATTAATTACAGAAACAAGTTATGATTTTGAATTACATGAGGATAAGAATTCCAAAGATATGTTCATTGTTGGTATTTTCTCTACTGCTGAAATGGAAAATAATAACAAAAGAAAATATGGTCGAAAAATTCTTGAAAGAGAAGTTGGAAAAGTTCAGGAAAAAATCGGTAAAAATTGTCTTTGGGGGGAATTAGGTCATCCACCTAATCCTGAAGTTAATCCTGATAAAATTGCATTAAAAATCGAAAACTTGGATTGGAAGGGGAATAACGTATATGGGAAGGCTAAGTTAATTGATACTCCTATGGGTCAAATTGCTAAAACATTAGTAAAAGAAGGGTCTATGGGAATTTCCTCAAGAGGACTAGGAACTGTTGCTGAAGATGGATATGTTAATGAAGACTTTCATTTAATCACATATGATCTTGTAACTGATCCAAGTAATAAACCTTCATGGGTAAATGGAATTTATGAAGGAACGGATTTTAGAATCCCAGGAAATGAAATGACAGAGGAACACATAAAAGAGGAACAAATTAAAGAAGCTCAAAAAGCATATGCCAAACACATTTGGCAAGTAATTGAGCAGATTGAAAAAAATATGTAGTGTACAAAACATTTACATAGGAGAATATATTATGAATTACGCAACATTTGCAGCATTAACAAGTTATGACACACCTGCATTAGCATTGGCAGCAAAGCCTGTTGATGGAAATGCATGGTTATTGAATGAAACTAAGATTTTTCAAGATGGAAGAATGCCTAAAGCAGGACCGAATTCAGTAAAAAAAGGTAGACAAAACCAAATGGCAAGCACACTTGCACCTACTATTCAAAGAAATAAAATAAGTGCAGCATATACAGGTAGTCTTGGTCCTACAGGTACTTTACGTACATTAGGAAATAAGACAGCAGGGTATGCAAATACAACTAAAGGTGCAGGAACATGGGTAAATAGAGAAACTGTAGCTAATGGTAAAACACCTTCTATTAGACATAAGGTTTCTTGGTTTGTTACAGATAGTACACAAGCAGCAGGATACCGTAGAGTGTTTGGTATTCTTGAAGACCCAACTACTACAAATGCTTACAGAGATGATGATGCTCAAGTAAGAAAATAAGGGGCAATTATGACATTATTTGAAAAGACTATTAGAAGGGATTCTAATACGAATAAGTATGAATCCCTTCAAGAAGCATATATGAAGGTATTGAATAATGAACCTGAAATAAATGAAAAAGAAATAGCAGGATGGATTGCTATATTTAATGGAAAGAAACTTGAAATAAAAAAGTCAGAAGCAAATGGTATTTATGGTGCTAAACAATTAGCTATTAAAAAGCTAAAGGTTCCTAAATCAAAACAAGGTCTTTTGGCAATAGAACCAGCATATGAAAGCACAATTGTTGAAGAACTTGATATGAGAACAATCAAGAGATATATACCAACAGGTGCTAAGGTAATGGCAGCATTAGGAACAAAAAGCCTAAAGCTTACATTCATAGATACGGTTTCTGCTCCACCATTAACAACAGCAGATATAAAAAGTGCTGAAATGAGACTAAAAAAGAATGTAGAAATGTTTGTTAAGGATGTGGGGTCTTCAATAAAATTAAAAGGAGTTGATTATGAACCTTATGTTTTCCTACAAGGTCAGAAAAACTCAATTGATTTTGTTTATTCTTTTAGGTTAAATGTATCAACTAAACCTGAAGAAAAAAAGCTTGAAAAATTATATCAAGCATTAAAATAAAAGGAGTTTAAAATGAAATTATATCCAGAAAGATTAAATAGAGATTTTGGTGGTACGGATGAAAATACACGTATTCTTGAGGCATATCATAAAGTCATTGATCAAAATACATGGCTGAATGAAGATGCAACTGCTGATGCAAAGAAAACATTGGATGCTATCATTGGGTCTCTTAAAGATGATAAAGAAAATGATATTTATAAAATGGCAGTTAGTATGAAAAAATCCTATGAGAAGAATAAAGGATTTTCTAAAGATCAAGCAAATTGGATTTATAATACATCTAAATCAATGTTTAAATAAGGAGTTGTGATGAAAAGTATTGATGAGAAAGTACTTGATGCTTATAGGAGTAGTGTTCTTAGTGAAAGCAGGATTACTAAAATATCTGAAGCATATAAGGTAGCTCAAAATCCAAGTGATAAGTTATGGTATGCTTTGGGAAGTGTAGGTAAGTATTGGATGCCTGTATCAAGTGGGTATAAAAACAAAAAAGAAGCTGAAAAATTTGCAGAAAAACAACCTAAAGTAGATAGAAAAGCAAGAGGATTATCAGAAGCTTCACAATCCTCATTTGATGATGTTGATCCTTATGTAAAAGAGTTTATTGAGAAGTTATTTAAAAATACTTCATATAAACTTGATAAACAAACAGTATTTGATGGTATACATGGAATTATCGTAAATTTTATGGATCAACTTAATACACCTAGTATCAGATTAAGAAAAACAGACCTTAAAAAAATAATGAGTGATAAAAATGTCAGATGGGTTGATATATCAGCAATCGGAATGTAGGAGACATTATGAGATTTAACAGTTTTGTAAAGAAATTAGATGAAGCATCAGGCTTAATGACTGTAGATGAATTCATAAAAAAATTAGAAGATGGAGTTAAAAAGATTTTTCCAAAGTCTTTTATACAAATATATTCAGGCAAGAACTTAGGTTCTTCTATAACTTTTAAATTTGCTCTTGGAAAGGATAAATCAGAATGGAATAATGGAATTATTCATAATGATCCTTTATTTCATACATGGATGATTGGATGGGAATCATTTCAAGATAATGGATTTACGAAAGATAAAATACCTGCTGAACTTTCAATAGGTGGTTCTTTGGCTGTAAGACCTCAAGAAGGGTCTTATATGGCACAAGGAAGGGCTAAGATAGGTTGGCGAAAAAAGACAGCACCACCTGATAAAATAATTCAGCATTTCATATCATATTTCAAGAAGATGAAGAAGGTATTAGTAGATAATAAAGATAATCTTCTTGATTATCATGTTAAAGTAGTGAAAAACAAGATATAACAGATAGTTAGACCAAAGAAAAAATGAAGCTCAAAGATAGGAATATTTCCTATTTTTGGGCTTTTTTTATGCATAACTTATTAATATTATAAATAATATATAGAAAACACTATAGGAGGGTTACACTTATGAATAAACTTCTGGAAATGCTTGGTGTTCACAAGTTAGATGAAAAGGAACAAGACGCAATCAAGGAAAAGTTAGAAACTTTGATTGAACTTAAGTCTAAAGAAATCGTAGATGAGATGCTTAAAGCAGAAAAAGAAAAGCTGATTGAGCAATATGAGGAAAAATTTGAAGCTTATAAAGAAGACATTACTTCAAAATTTTCTAATTTTGTTGATGAGATTCTTGATGAGCAAATGACAATTCCTGAAAAGGTTTTGGAATATGCAAGAAAGGGTGAGCTTTATTCTGATCTGATTGAGCAATTCAAAGTTAGACTTGGTGTGGATGAAGGACTATTAGATGAGGAAGTTAAAGCCTTATTGAAAGAAGCTAAACAAGAAATTCAAAATTTGAGAAATAAACTTGATGAAAACATTGCTGAAAAGCTTGAAGTCAAGGGTGATGCTCAAGACCTTGCTGCTGAACTGTATGTTCGTAGAAAATGCGATGGTTTGACAGTTGAACAATCTAATCACGTCATGGCTATGTTGGAAGGTATCAAAGACAGAAATGAAATTGACCGTAAGTTTACTGTTATTGTCGAAGCTTATAAAGCTGATGACGATGATGACGATGATGACGATGACAAGAAAAAAATGAAGAAAAAAGATAAAAAGAAAGATGATGACGATGATGACGATGATGATATGGATGAAGGGAAGAAGGGCAAAGGAAAAGTCATAAATGAAGATATTGATCTTGATGAAGATGATGATTCCCCGTTTAAAGCTCATCTGAACAGATATCTTAATGTCTTAAAAGAAAACAAACTGTAAGATGTAATTTTGTTAGAAGTGAATTAAAAAAATACTTAGGAGGAAACACAATATGAATATTAGAGACTTAGTTAAAAAGTGGGATGCTGTTCTTCAGGAAGGGAAACAGATTACATCTGACAGCGTTAAAAAGTCTACGGCTATTATGCTTGAAAACCAACATAATTTCCTGATGGAAACTACAGGTTGGGGTACAGGTGCAGATTCTTTAGGTGCAGGTGATGGTAGAGGTATTGATGGTGCTACTTATCCTACATCAGGTATGTTTCATAAGATTGCTGTTCCTATGGTACGTAGAACTTTCCCTGAATTGGTTGCTCATCAATTAGTTGGTGTACAGCCTTTAACCGGACCTGTTGGACTTGCTTTCGCTTTGAGATTTAGAGCAGGAACCACAGCAGGAAGTTACGTAGCTAATTCTACTGAACTTGGATACAATAACATTGATTCAAGCTATTCAGGGTCTTATATTACATCAGCAGGTGAAGCACTTGGTTCTAAAGCAGGTACAGGTGTTGGAAACGATATCGGTCTTGGTATTGGAGCAGGTACACATATCCGTGAAGTGAACTTGACTGTTGAAAAGACTCAAGTAGAAGCAAAAACAAGAAAATTGAGAAGCAGATGGTCTCTTGAGATTGCTCAAGACCTTAAAGCAATGCATGGATTAAATCTTGAGGAAGAAATGATGGATATTCTTGCCTATGAGATTACCCAAGAAATTGACCGTGAACTTATGTCAGCTATTGATGCTACAGTACGTGGTGTTAGTGGATATGATACTACATGGGATTTTCTTGCAAGTGCTCAAGGTGTTAAGGGTAGATGGGAAATGGAAAGATATAGAGAACTGTATCACAACATTATCCGTAGAACTCAAGATATTGCTATCAATACAAGACGTGGTAGTGGTAATTGGTTAGTTGGTAATCCAAGAGCCGTTGCTATTCTTGAGACATTGGCAGCTTTCGCTATTGCTCCTGTCCCTGGTGATGTTACCACACAACCTACGGGTGTCAGCAGAATTGGTTCACTTGATGGTAGACTTGTTGTTTATAGAGATACCTTTGAGAGTAGAGATCAATTGATTGTTGGTTATAAGGGACCAAGTGAGTATGATACTGGTGTTATTTATCTACCTTACATTCAATTATTGGCTAGTAGAGCAGTATTTGAAAACTCATTTCAACCTACTGTTGGATTGATGAGTAGATATGCCATTCATAACCATTTGTTTGGTGCGAGAGAGTATTACCAATTGATTCAGTTGGCAAATATTCCTCAATAATATATAAAATGAGGGGTTCAAAAGGGGGAGTTTTACTCCCCCTTTTTTTATCCTAATTTAAATCCTGCTTTTTCCTTCTGATTAGAATCAATAAGATATGCTATAGAATACATTTCTTGCAATGACATAATATACATAGGAGAATGAGAATTACATTCGATAATTCTATTTTGACCACTTAACTTAATATCATATTCAGCACATTTAGCAAATACATTACCAAATTCAGTTTTACAATAATTAAGGTTTCTACAATTATAACACATACCAATTAAATCTTCTAATAATCCCTTTCTTTCATTACCATGAGAATTCCATGCTTCCATTCCCAAAGAAGAAGATATGGTTTCTAATTGTTCTTCTACCGCACGTCTATCATCATTTTTTAATTCAGTTATTTTTTTTGCCATAAATTATCCTTCCACCATCATTTCTTCATGATCAGGTTCTTCATAATCACTACCTTCCCATAATGTACCATTAGGCATATAAATCAACATTGATTTATCAAATAATTTTCTTGCTTTCATTCTCCATTCCTTTTTAGGGGATATAATAGCAACAATAACAATAAATCCTTGCTTTTCAGCTATGGCAGCATAATTAGCAATTTTCATTATATGTTTTTCTCTATTATCATCTTGTGGAGAAGATATATCTTCAATTACATCCCCAAATTGTTCCCTAACAATGTCACTATCTAAAAACAATACTTTTTGATCAAAAGATTCGAACATTCTTTTTAATCTTTTAGCATATACTGTTTTACCTGATGATGACCTTCCTGTTATCCAAATTACCATATTTTACTCCTTAATAAAATCATATGTTCTAATTGCAATTCCACTTTCTTTTAAAAGATATGGGGCTGATTGATCATAAAATGATCCATCAAGTTTAGTAACAATAATTTCTTCAATGCCTGAATTGATTATTTCAATAAGACAAGGAGTACAAGGTACACCACATGTCATATAAATTTTAGTTCCTTTCAATGCATGAAGACCTAATCTTGCAGCATTAACAATAGCATTTCTTTCTGCATGTCCTGCTACACACCATTCTAAACCTTGTCCTGATTTAAATCCCATTTCAGGTACATATCTTGGACATTTACCTTTCAAATATTTATTGAAGAAATCTCCATTTGGTGAGATATAACCAAATGAACTTTTTCCATCATTACCAGGATGTTCAACAGAATTAGCAATAGCAACCTTTCTCATATCTCCATCTACTAACCATCTTTCATCACATGTTCTTACGCCTCTAGGTGGTCCGTTATATCCTGTTGAAATAACTGTATTATCTAACACAATTGCTGCTCCAATTTTTCTTGAAAGACATTTTGAATTAGATGCAACCACTTTACAAATATTATAAAAATATTCATCCCATGATTTGGGATTCTCCATATCCACAGTATAACTATTTATCATTTTTCATCTCCTTTATTGTTTTCATTAATCCTTCTATTAATCCTACTTTTGGACTCCATCCTAATTTAAATGTTGCTTCTGATATATCAGGTATCCTTTGAAATACTTCTGAATCAGACCTATCATCCATCAATTTAAAATTTGGTCTTTCCACCATTAAATTAAAAATAAGATAAGCAAGTTTTTTAATTGATATATATCCTGATGGGTTTCCAATATTTATTGGTCTTGTTATTCCTTCTGTTTCCATTAACAAATTTAAAGCCTCTACTGTATCAGTAACATAACAGAATGATCTTTTTTGATCTCCTGAACCATGAATCTTGATTGGTCTCTCATAGATAAAATTTGCTATAACCCTTCCATCATCTTTCGCCATTCTTGGACCGTAACAGTTAAATAGTCTTGCAATCCTAACTTCAGGTTCTTTATATTTCTTCAAATAGTTCCATATTAATGTTTCTGCTGCTCTTTTTCCTTCAACATAACAAGACCTATCAGATAATATATTAATATTTTCACCTATTTGAAGCTCATTTATGGGTTGATTTTTAGTGTCACCATAAACTTCACTACTTGATGTAAATAGAAACCTTGCTTTACATTCAGTTGCTAATTGCAACATATTATATGTTCCCATGATGTTACTCATCATTGTTTCTATTGGCATTTTCTGATAATGTACGGGGGATGCAGGACAAGCTAAATGATAAATTCTATCTATATTTCTATATTTCTTATTGATATTACACCATATATAGGAATTTGACATTTTATTTCTAACATCAGCAATCAAAAAATGTACGTCTTTAGGTACATTATCTATTGATCCATTTAATAGATTATCAATACCCACAACTGTATGTCCTTGATTTAACAACAAATCACATAAATGAGACCCTATTAAACCTGCTGCTCCTGTAACTAAAATATTCATATTAACTCCTTTTTTGCATAGTATACCACAAAAATCCCAAAATGTTAATTGACTTTTTTAATTTTTTTTGGTAAAGAATGCATAAATATATACAGAAATACCATTTATAAGGGGGAATTTGTATATATGCCAAGACATAATAATGAATTAAACTTAGATAATTTAGATCAAATTTTTCAGGAAACTGATAATCTTGATAGAGACATGGAACAAAAAAGGGTTGACTTTCAAACCGATATAGACTATAGTGATGCAATAAAAACATTGGAAAGCAATATATATAATGCAAATCAATTATTGGAGAAAATACAGCATGAAATGAATAATGGTAATTTTTCCGCTAGATTAGCTGAAGTTGCGAGTACAGTTATTAATTCCATTACCCAAGCATCAAAAGAAATCCTTTCTGATGAAAACTATGGGGAATATATGGAAGTAAGAAGGGCATTGGTACAATTAAAGGCTAAGGAAATGGAAATTAAAGAGATGAGAGGGGTGAGACCCACTAATCAAACCAATGTTCTTGTAACATCAAGGGAAGAACTTCTAAAAATGTTGCAGGATAAAAAGCCAAAGGAAATAGAATCAAACCAAACGTGAAAGGAGTCACAATATGGAAGTTTTGAATCAGGATTTTAGAGACATTATTTTAAAACAGCAAGAGGAAATTGGGCCTACTGTATGGGAAGGTAATGTTATAGATTACATGGAGTTAGTAAAAGAAAACCCTATGCTTTCGATGCTTGCACCTGCAAGAATCTATAACATGATCATGAAAAAAGGTATTTCACCTGTTCCTGAAAATAGAAAAACTAGGGGATATGAAGACCTTGTATCATATAATTTCTTTAAGGGTAAAATCTTTGGAACATATGAGCCAATTCATGATATGATGAAGTTTCTCAAGGCAGCAGCAAGACGTACTGAAACAGGTAAACGTATTCTGATGCTTATGGGACCAGTTTCTTCAGGTAAATCTACCATTGCTTACCTTATTAAAAGAGGATTGGAAATGGATGATTCACCTATCTATGCTATTCAAGGGTGTCCTATTCATGAAGACCCACTTCATTCAGTTCCGTTAAGGTTTCGTGAAGAATGGAATGAAAAACTTGGTGTTCGTATTGAAGGTGAATTGTGTCCTGTATGTCAATTGAATTTGTTGAAAAATCATACATCTAAAGATGGTGTTGAAAAATGGTATGAAATGCCTGTTGAAATGATTAAAATTTCAGAGCAAAGACGTACAGGTATTGGAACATTTTCTCCTACTGATCCTAAAAGTCAAGATATTACAGAATTGATTGGCAAGGTCAATATGTCAAAATTGCATATGTATGGTGAAAGTGATCCAAGAGCATATCAGTTTGATGGAGAACTTCAGGTTTCTAATCGTGGTCTTATTGAATACATTGAAATCTTGAAAGCTGATCTTAAGTTTCACCATGTTCTTATTACGCTTGCTCAAGAACAGCTTATCAAAACGCCCGGATTTCCTCAAATGTATCTTGATGAGCTTATCTTGTCTCATACTAATCAGACTGAATTTGATAAGTTTCGAAATGATCAAACCAATGAAGCTTTGCATAGCCGTATCTATCATGTTAGAGTTCCTTGGAATGATACCATTAAAGATGAAATTGAGATTTACAAAAAACTGATTGCTGAATCTGAATTCAATAAGATTCATATTGCTCCGGGTACTCTTGAAGTTGCTGCTCAATTTGCAATTCTTACAAGACTTGTACCTTCTAAAAAGATCAGTTTAATTAAAAAGATGAAACTGTATAATAATGAATACTTGGAAGAATTTTCTAAAGGTAAAGACAGAGATATCAAAGTTATACGTGAAGAAGGTAGAAAAAATGGGGAATGTATGAGTGGTATTGATCCACGTTTTATCACTAATGCTATCAATATTGCTCTTGGTCAAAAAGAGCATGTTGAAACTGAAGATGAGAGATATCAAGGATGTATTACTCCACTTGATATGATTAGAGCATTAAGAGATAATTTTGATCATCATATGGGTGGAAATGATAAAGACAAAGAAATGTTTATGAATCTTTTAACAGCAGGTGAAGATTCTGTTATTGCAGAATATAAAGAATTTGCTAAAAAAGAAGTAAGCAAAGCCTTTGTCCATGCCTTTGATGATCAAGCAGCAGAACTTTTTGAACGATATGATATCAACTGTAAAGCATTCTGTAAAGATGAAACCGTTCTAGATGAGGTTACGGGTGAATATCATGAACCTGATGAAAAGATTCTAAGAGCAGTTGAAGAATTGATTCCTGTTCCCAATGAATCTAAACGTGAATTCCGTAAAGGGGTTTATGTTTATAAATCCGATTGCCTTGAACAAGGTAAAGAATGGAAATGGGATACTTATAAGCCATTAAAAGATGCAATTGAAAAGAAACTCATGGATGATCTTAAAAATGTTGTTACACTTTCAATTGCCAATACAGTATCTACTTCTTCTAAGGTTAAAGCAAGACGTTCAAGAGCTTTGAAGACTTTGAAGAAAAAAGGTTACTGTGTTCATTGTGCAAATGCTACTTTGGGTTTTGTAAGTGAAATCCTTAGACGTGAAAATTAAAGGGGTCAGTAGCTCAACGGGAGAGCAATGGCTTTGCAAGCCATAGGTTGGGGGTTCGAATCCCCTCTACTCCACCATTAAGCTCTTGAGATTTCGGTTTGGTGGTTCTGTTAATAAAAGAGCCTAAAGATAAGTATGTAGAACCACCTTTATTTTTAATAGAAAGGCTAACTATGATTGTATATCATGATAATTGGGAAACCGAAAAAGGTCTTAAAGATGCTAAGAGGCATCAAGAAAAGATTGATGAAGCAATACGTAAAAACGTAAGAGATGTTATAGGCAATGAAGATATTATTACAGATAATGGAAAGAAAAGAGTACGTGTTTCTGTTAAAGGATTAAAAGATTGGAGATTTGTTCACGGTGGAACAGGTGGTGGTGGTGCAGGTGTAGGGCAAGGTGATAGTAAGCCTGGAGATATCATTAAAAGAAAACAAAAGCAGGGACAACCACAAAGAGGAAGTTTGGGACATTCAGAGGATATGGAAGTAGAAGTTGATATTGACTATCTACTTGATGTTATGTTTGAAGACCTTGGACTTCCTTGGTTGGATGAAAAAAAGAAAAATTCTATTGAAATTCCTAAAGGATGGAAGTTTGAATCCATATCTAAAACAGGTGTATATTCAAGAATTCATAAAAAAAGAACCATGAGAGAAGCAATAAAAAGAAGTGTTCTTTTTGTTCAGGAAATTATTAGGAATACAAAACTCAAAGACATGGAGTTTGAAGAAGCTCAAGAATTAGCAGGTAAAGCACTTAATCAAGCTAAAGGTGATATAGAAAAAGCAATCGAAATCGTTAATGAAGATAAGATTGATATGAATGAAGTTGCAGGATGTTTAATTCATGATGATGATTTACGCTTTAAGCAGATTACAGAAGATGTTGAAATTTGTTCTAAAGCTGTTGTATTTGCTATGATGGATGTATCAATGTCTATGACTCCTGATAAGAAATATCTTGTGAAGTCTCTTTTATTTTGGATGGTATCATGGTTACGTAAACAGTATGAATTTGTTGATATTAGATTTATTCAACATACTGAAATAGCAAGTGAAGTAGATGAAGATACATTTTTTTATGGTGGGTTGACAGGTGGAACACTTGCAAGTTCAGCTTTCAAAAAAGCCAACTATATTATTGATACAGAATATCCATTAAATGAGTGGAATATTTATAGCATCTATTGTTCTGATGGTGAAGATTTTGAACCGTTAGATGCAGTTAGTTCAATGGAAGATATGATAGAAAAAGGCATTAACATGTTATCTTATATTGAAATCAAACCATATCATGATATGTTTGACCATGATATACAATACAGTTATGGATATTCAACATTACTTCCTGAATGTCTAAAAAGATGGAAATTCAAAGAAACCACATTGGGAAGCAATGAGAATCAAGGAAAATTTTGGATTAATAATGAAAAAAGATTTCTTCTTTCTGTTATTAAGGATAAATCTCAAATTTGGCCTTGCCTCCAGCATATGCTTGGTATTAATCATCCTGAAAGGACAGAAACATGAGAATAGAAGAACTACCTAGACTTAAAAAAATAGAAGAACGTGTATATGAAATTTCAAAAGACATGGGACTTGACTTTTGTGATATTGAATTTGATGTTATCCCTAAAGAAAAAATGTTTGAAATGATGGCATATAATATGCCAGGACAAATTTCAAATTGGAAATATGGAAGGGATTATGAAAGAGTAAGAACCTTATATGAAAAACTTGGTCAAGCATTGCCTTATGAGGTAGTTGTAAATACTGTTCCTGCAAGAGCATATCTAATGATAGATAATACTATTGCTGTACAATCATTGATCATTGCTCATGTTGTGGGTCATGTTGCTTTTTATAAAATGAACAAATATCACTTTGAAAATGATTCAAATATTTCAAGTAAGCTTTCTCTTGCTTCTAAAAGATTTGAAGAATATGAAAGAAGATATGGAATTGATATTGTTGAACAAACAGTTGATGCTGCTCATGCTCTTATGTGGCATTCAAATCCTTGGTTGCCTGAAGAAACTGAACAAGAAAAACTTGAAAGAATGTTTGAAAGAATGAAGCAAAAAAAGCATGATAAACAAGTAACAGAATTTAATGATTTTTTTGAAAATGATGATGATGCTGAAATTGATAGGGAAAGATGGAATCATGATCTATATAGACAATTAAAAAATCAGACTCCTGTTGAACCAACTGAAGACCTTCTAAGATATATCATAGACCATTCTAGAGTTCTTTCTGATTGGCAAAAAGATATACTTGAAATAGTTAGGGCATGGGGTCAATATATTTGGCCTAGCATGAAAACAAAATACATGAATGAGGGGTTTGCTACCTACATACATGAAACCATTTTAAGACAATTGTTTAATGAAGGATATTTAGATGCAACAGAACATGCAGAAACAAATTATTCCAATTCATTAGTTAAAGCTATGAATCCATATGCTATGAATCCTTATCTTATAGGAAGTGAAATGTATTATGATATTATCGAAAGATGGGATACGGGTAGACATGGTAATGATTGGGATCAAATACAAAATCATGAAGAAAAAATCAATTATAATAATCAATCCATGAAAGGTATAGAAAAAGTTTTTGAAATTGTTAGAACATCTAATGATTGGATGTTTATGAATAATTTCTTAACTACTGATCTTGTCAGAAAGCTTAATTTATACCTATATATTAAGTCAAGTAATATATTTTATGAAGAATTGGTTGTTGCTGATAAAAAAGATGAGGAAATTAGAGATATCATCATTAGAAGTTTTTCTCATAGTGGAATTCCTAAAATATTTATAATTAATGGAAATTTTTATTCAAGAAATGAACTTTTATTGAAGCATGAACATATTGGTGTTGATCTTGAACCTGAATATGCACAAAATACACTAAATCATATTCAATTTCTATGGGGTGAAAAATGCACCCTGAAAACCATTAGGAATAAACGTAAATTCAAATACGTTGCATCTAAACCTAAAACAGAAGGGATTCCAGAATTAAGAATGAATCTTAATGATGATACTTAATGACAAATTTTGTCATATGTTTGACAATTTCTGTCATTATTTACATAGCAGGGGGGTTGGATTTTTATCTGATCCCCCTGCATTAATTTAAAATATCTAATCAAAACAATCACTTATATTTTTTTTCATTTTTTATCCACTTTTGGCATACCTGTTGCTCTATAGTAATGTCAGATAACGCAAACGAAAAGGGGAACAAAATGGATTGGAAAGAAAGAGAAAAATTGGAAAATGCCAAAAAAGTTAAAGATGCTTATCAGGATGAAGATGGTGTTTACCGATGGAAAAGCAATAATCGTGTTCCTTTTTCTGATATGCTTGAATGTTGGAATCTTGATGAAAAAACCTTTGCCAAATGTGTAGCAGCAAGAGAAGCTGATACTTCCAAATTTGTTGCTGAATATAAGGAACGAATGAAAGATTATGTTCCTTCTGCTGAAGAAATGTTTGAAATGAGAGCAGCATTTGGTGAAGGAACAAAAGTTGTTAATGTATTGACAGGAAAAACCACTCAACTTTAGAAAGGAGTCTATCATGTTTGATCTCAAAGAAATCGAACGCAAACGTCAAGAGGGTGCTGCTTACTTGGATAAACTTCAGAAAAACCGTTCCAAAGCAGCAAAGGCCAAGAAACCTTATTGGCAAAAACGGATTGATGATTATATGTTGAAGGGTGTTATGAAATAATCAATCCCTAATAAGGGGGGGTATCCCCCCCCTTTAGGCGAATAAACCCTTCTAAGGAGAATATCATGACCGAACTTATCCATTTTTCCAAAACTGACCTTTCTGATTTTTCCAAAGAAGCTTATGGTTTTCGTTGTCGTTCCTATAAAGAATGGTGGACTAAGGATGAGCTAGAGGCTGAATATGCACGTTTATCCTTTATCTGTGATGATAACATGCTTTATGAAACTAAACGTGAATCTGAAGCTTTGGTTCAGTTTGAGATGCTTATCAAACGTACCATTGCTCTTGGTGCTAGTGATCGTGAAACTGCAATTCGATGGTTGGTTGATGGTGAAGACCTTGAAATGACTGAACAAGACCTTCAATATTTCTTTTGGGGTCATGGGTTGTCCTATGAAATTCAAAATAAATGGGCAAAGGATTTATGTAATGACTAAAATAAATCAAATGTTGACATGGGAAAAAAAGCATGATATATGTGCTCATGAATTTAAAAAAGATTTTTCCCATTATACATCATTCGATGCTACTGAAAAGGAACCTTATTTCTATTGTCCCGATTGCCATACAAGATGGTATAAGAACATAATATGGAATCCCCAACAATGGGAAGAATGGATAAATGATTAATACAGATCAATATTTTAGAATTTTTAAAATTAACAAGATTTCAGATATCTCTATGATTGAACTTAAAAGGAGATACCGTATTCTTGCAAAAAAATACCATCCTGATAAAGGTGGTAATTCTGCTAAATTTATTATTATTCAAAATGCATATAACTATATAAAACCATTAATTGAACGATATCAACAAATTGAAAATAGAAAATTCTTCAATAAACATTTTCTTTATTATAGTAATGGAAGTATTTATGATAAAAAAAATCGTAGATGGATTAAATTAAAAGGACGTAAGATCAATGTAAATATATGACATGACTGCCAGTTGTTTTATGTGCTCCAAAGGGGATAGGGGAAACCTTATCCCCTTTTTTTTGTCAAAAACTCACTTTAAAAATATAAATATATTTAGATATTTATGTTTAAGGGGTGATTTATGGCAATTCGTTATGATGATAATTACATCAAAAGACCAAATACAGAATTAGAATATACAGATGAGCAGATACAAGAGCTATTAAAATGTAGAGATGATATATTATACTTTACAAAAAATTACGTTAAAATTGTTACATTGGATCAAGGTGAGGTTTTATTTGATCCATATCCATATCAAATTGATACATTAAATCTTCTTGAACAAAATAGATTTTTTATTGGTCTTTGGGCAAGACAATCAGGTAAAACAACCATTGTAGCAAATTATGCTCTTTGGTATTCGATATTTAATGATAATAAGAATATTGGTATTGTATCCAATAAAGAATCTTCAGCTAAAAGAATATTAGATAACATCAAAAAAATGTATGAAAGTTTACCTGCATGGGTAAAGCCCGGCGTAACAGAATATGCCAAAACCTCTATAACATTCGACAATGGAACAAAAATAATTATATCAGCTACCACACAAGATGCCTTTCGTGGTTGGCCTATGAATATCGTTATTTGTGATGAGTTTGCATTTGTTCCTTCTAATGCAGCAGAAGAATTTTGGGCAAGTAACTATCCTACTATTTCATCTTCTACACAATCAAGAATCATTATTATATCAACTCCAAATGGCATGTTTAACATCTTCCATAGACTATGGATGGGTGCTAATGCTGATGGGGAACAAGGTAATTCTTTTGTTCCTCAAAAGGTAATTTGGGATAAGGTTCCGGGCAGAGATAAGGAATGGGCAAAAGAGCAGATCAAGAATCTTGGTATTCATGGATTCAATCAAGAATTTGCATGTAAGTTCCTTGGGTCTACAAATACAGTTATTAATCCTGAAGTATTAAGAACATTGCTTAGTATGGATATTGATCCAAGATTTATGGATTTAAAAGATAGATTGAGAATATGGGAAAAACCATTAGATGGATGTAAATATGTTATAGGTGTTGACCCTGCTAAAGGTACAGGAGAGCACTATTCTACAATTCAAATCCTTAGAATAAACTCTACACTTCCCGTAGACCTTACTCAAGTTGCTGCATTTGAAGATAATCTAACGGATGTTTATGAATTTGCTCAAATAATTCATAGATTATCCATCTATTACAACAATGCATATATCCTATGTGAAAATAATGGTGAAGGTTCTGCTGTTATCAGTCAATTATGGTGGCATTGGGAGAATGAGAATTTAGTAAATACGGGGTCTAAAGAGGCGAATCTTGGTATTAGATCAAATAAGAATACCAAACCTAAAGCAGTACTGTTAATGAAGAAACTCATTGAAGATGGGTCTGTTGAGCTTAAAGATAGAGAGACCATTGAACAGTTGGGTTCTTATATTGAGGAAGAAGGGAAATTCTTTGGTAAAGACAAGGATGATGACTTAGTTGATGCTTTATTTTGGGCTTGTTATTTATTTGAAATGAATATCTTAAGTGAGGAATGGTCATTTAAGGGAAATGAGGATGAAGATAAGGATGATGCATGGGGTATTCTTTCAGATATTGAAGATGATGTTGATGATTGG
>Ga0180438_10002846_pt1 | contig 27289 bp, 34 predicted proteins | sample SS_ome_12_FD_132455 | JGI IMG/M metagenome (GOLD analysis project Ga0180438, IMG submission 132455) | Hypersaline lake sediment archaeal communities from the Salton Sea, California, USA - SS_3_D_2 metaG | ecosystem: Environmental > Aquatic > Non-marine Saline and Alkaline > Hypersaline >... | reverse complement strand
TTATTTAGTTTTCTTATAAATACATTGCTAGCATTTTCTCTTATTTTTGTAAGCATTATAGCTGTTAAAAAATTGAGCATGCGGTTTGAAAAATTACAAAGAGATCGATTAGTTTTTCTCTTGATGGAAATGTAGTGATATCAGGTTCAAATGATAAAACTATAGGCTTATGGGATACAAATTCTGGTAAACTTCTAAGAACACTAAAAGGACATCTTGATCAAGTGTGGTGTGTTGCTATTGGCTATGATATAACACTTGCCTCTGCTTCTAAAGATAAAACAGCACGTTTGTGGAATCTAGAAACAGGAGAACTTCTACAGGTGTTTTCACATGCCAATTACGTTTCAGATGTAGCGTTCTCGCCGCAACACGTTGACCTTTTAGCATCCGCATGTTTCGATAATAACATCTATTTCTGGCAAAGTGGCTCAAAATCTCCTGTCAGGCTTATAAAAGCCCATGAACAGCCTGTGTTAGGCATAGCTTTTAGCCATAATGGCAAATTTGTTGCATCGAGTTCTGCAGATAATTCTATAGGTCTATGGGATGTTCGTACTGGTGAATGTATTTTACGATTAACTGGGCATTCCGAGCCAGTTAGAAAGATTTTATTCAGTTTAGATGATTCATTTTTGATTTCTTGTTCAGAAGACAAAACAATTGGGATCTTTGAAATTGTTTAGACGTTTTTGTTATATGTATATACCTTACTTTAAACTATTAGTTTCCAAATAGCAAGCATCAATTGAATAATTGTCATTTTTCCAATATTAATCTTCATTCTATATAGATTTAGTAGAGATTAGAAAGAAAAAAGAAATGCAAGTCATGTTTGATATAAGCACACAAGACTATACTAATAATTGTACTTACAGAGAAACGAGAAATATACACCGTGTCATATGTCTTAACTTCATATATTGTCTTATAAAGTACATCTAAAAGACTTATTTTGCCTTGCTCGCCTTTTCTTGGCAGTATCTCACAAGCACCTGAGCACTTTTCTCGCTAAATGTTCCTCCTCTTCTTTTATTGGATTATCATCAAGATAGAGTTCTTTAAGCTTGGTAAGATATTCTAATCCTCTAATCTCTTTGATCTGATTATTGTGGAGTTTGGGGGATAATGAGATTCTCAATAAGGAAAAAATGGATACGCTGTGGATGATTATTTTAACTTTTTTGTAGAAAAACAAAAAGTGCTTAGGGCACTATTCTGAAGCCCGCCTGTACGAAATTTTTGTCAAAGGCAAATGCAGAAGTAATCTTAAGTTTTTTCATAATTATAAAGGAAACACAATCTGTAAAACTCCAAAATTTATCCGTGTATTCCTTAAACATGTTCCATGCGTTCTTTACAACATTTTCGTTAATATAGATCAATAAGATTGCCTTAGAATTCAAAAGCGCATCCCCAAATTCAACAGATTTGGCGTGGCTATGTGCGAGTCTAATTAATGTAAGCGTTTCGTCAAGTACGTAATCTGTGGTAAAGAATCTTTTGTAGGGAACTGTTTCTTCCTTAATTCTCCTTAAAAAGGATGTAGCCTCTTCATGATGCTCATCGCCCTCATCGTAAAATGCCTTAAAGGCAGAGGTATCAATGAGCAGTTTCATGGTTTTCCACCTGTATAAAGAAAATGATCTATCTCCTCCGATTTCACCTTAATTTTAAATTTAACTGGTTTTAGCTGGAAAAATGAATCGTCATCTAAGGGGTAATTTTCAGAGGTCCATTGCAAAATAGCATCTCTTATGGCATCTTTTAAAGTAAGGCCATTTCTTTCTAGTACTTTCTTTAGCGCTTCATATTCTGGAAGAGATAATTCTGTTTGCACAACTTTGGTTTCTGTCATTCACATTCACCATGAGATCTTTCATTGAATATTTCAATGTATAATATCATTAAAATAGTTAACTTATGCAGTGGGAAGTCCCCTTCCGACAGTGAGGGGATGAAAGCCGCTAGCATTATATAGTTTTTTGCTGAACAGTCCTTGCAAAAGACCACCAGAGTCGGCCTGCGTGAATTCTATGAAACTGACACAGCGAATTAGGATCTTTCCCACTCCAGCACAGGAAGAGGCGCTCTGGATACTCTCAGAGAAGTGCAGGATCATTTATAATTTGCGCTTGCTGATCGATGGGGCGCCTATAGACTCGGTATTACGGATGTGAACTATCGCACACAGCAAAACGATCTCCCAGGCATTAAAGAGCAATTTCCCGAATATACATAGGTGTATTCGATAGCCTCAGTTTCGCAATGATGGAGAGGCGGAGTATAAATGAAGTCTTTACTTTTGACATCGATTTTAAAATCCATGGATTTGTTATGACGCCAGAAATAAGATAATTAGTTAAAAAAGAAGAAACACAAAAATAGTTATCAACGTCCTTTCAAAATGTTTTTGAATTCTTCTAATGTTAGCCCTGCATCTCTAAGAATGCTTTTCAATAACTTAGGATGAAGTATTTTCCCAGCATGATAAGGCACAGTTACTCTTTTTCCCTCGATGTTCTTATAGATTTTATGACTCCCACTTTGACGAGCGAAAGAAAAGCCCGCTCTTTCAAGTACCTTAATCACTTGGGTGGCAGTAGCGCGGGGCAATTTCTTACTCATACGGTCACTTCGACAGAAGTTAAGTTTATTACTTCAACGTAGGGTATCTCTTCACCATTCGCTAGCCTGTCCTGTATATGAAGCGTAATTGCATCTTTTATGTTTTCTAAAACCTCTTCATATGTATCTCCTTGCGTATAACATCCTTGTAGTTCAGGACAGTATGCAAAGTAGCCGTCTTTATCTTTTTCGATTACCACAGAAAGTCTATATGTTCCCATTGTTTTCAGCCAAGATTCAGGGTAATTCTCGTTTAATAAACTTTGTGGTAACTACGACTGTAAAGCGGCGAATCGAGATGCAAGACTATCAGTTTTCCTTTAGCCAGTTGAATCGAGGTGAACAGGTAATAATATTCATCAGGATAGGTATAAAATTACACCGTGTTGAGGAAATAGAATTGTTTCAGTAGTAGCGTTACTAATAGCGTGTCTTTTACTCGAAAGCAAATCCCATATTAGATGAATTTAATGTTACATTCTTTTTTTGCTCCAATAACATTCATAGGGAGGACTCTGCTTGAAAAGCATTTAATTTTGAATTTTATATTGTGGCTTAAGCATCCAACTATTGACTCTCTTTCATTTAGTCTACAAATTGATTTTAAATTATAAGAATATCAAACGTGTCATAAATAGTGACCTTGGAGCGGGGACATCTATCTATTGCAAAGCAGTTCTAAATCTCCAGTTAAACTCATAAACGCGCATACACAGCCTTTATTAGGCATAGCATTTAGTCATAGCGATAAATTCCTCGCATCAGGTTCTGATGATAATTCCATAGGTCTGTGGGATGTTCGTACTGGTGAATGTATTTTACGACTAACTGGGCATTCCGAGCCAGTTAGAAAGATTTTATTCAGTTTAGATGATTCATTTTTGATTTCTTGTTCAGAAGACAAAACAATTGGCATCTTTGAAATTTAGACTTTTCTTCTTTGAAACTCAGAAAGATGCGTTTGATATTCCTAATACAAAAATTCATACATTTTATTAAGACCGAATGCAGCGATTGACTCAAAAATTAATAGTAGGCAATTTGGTGAACTTTGGCTAAGTTATCAAGAACAAGAAATCATCTTTCTTTTCCTTCTTATTCCCTACCAAATCACTTAATCTAGCTTTTCAAGCACTTCGAATAATGCTTTATTCTTCGGAATGTCGCTCATAGAATCACTGTAATAAGCGTATTGAATGATTCCCTCTTTGTCGACTATAAGTAGAGCCGGCATGCGTCCTAATTTTCGAATTTTAAATTCCTGACGTAGTTTTTTGACAACTTCCTTATTGTCATCGTAATATATCGGAAATTCTTCTTTCGCGTACTTTTCTTCCATCTTGATAGCATTTTCAAGCTTGTCAACCAAGATTGAATAAATGATCGTATCTAATTGCTCAAATTGCTCTTTATCTTTAGCAAAACTGCGAACTTGTGCTCTGCAATATGGTCAGTTGATGCCTCTAAGTAAAGCAACGATAACTTTTTTCTTTTCGATGAAGTCTTTGATGTTTACGTTTTCTTCCCTTGAATTCGGTAGAGAGAATTCTTCAATTTCCTTTCCTACCATTTCAAATTTATCCTTCATTCTAATCTCTCTCAAGTTCTCCGTCCTTTGAAATTACTTTGATTCTGTCATTAGCGTGTTTTTATTCTTTATTGATGCGGTATTCAGCTCTATCGACTTAAAAATAAGAACACTGGCGATTTGGTCAACTTTGGCTAAGTTCTGGAAATAAGAAATCATAAATCTTTTCTTTCTTATTCCCTACCAAATCAGTTGCTACTTTAGATTTCTTATCGCTTCCAATAATTCCTCAATTTTAGGATTGTCACTGCCAGAATCACCATAGTAAGCATATTGTATGATTCCTTCTTTATCTACTATGAGGACGGCTGGCATTCGTCTATATTTGTCATCTACTAATTTAACTTCTTGTCCGAGTTTTGTTAGAACTTCTTTCGATTCATCATAGTATACTGGAAACTTCCCTTGTGCGTATTTTTGCTCCATTTCAATGGCATCTTTGAGCACATCCTCCGTAATTGCAATGATGATGGTATTAGAATGGTCGATCCCATCAAAATGATTAGCTAAGCTTTGGATGTGCCTTCGTCACTGGCCTCAGCTCAAGCCTTTTTTCAACGATATGAGTATGTTTTTTATTCCAAGGATTTCTTTGATATCTACCGTTTCACCTCTTGAATTTGGAAGGGAAAACGCCTCGATTGTTTTCCCTAACATATTAAACTTATCTCTCATATTCACCCCTTTCTTTGTTTTCATTTTAAGGAAATTAGTTACGTTTATCTATATTCTTCACCGATCCCTTCGGGAGGATATTTCGGTTTAACACGTGGAATTGCGATAATTTCTCGTATTTCTAGTCCTTCTTCTGGGTCAAAAAATCTCAAGCTAGTGGACGGTTTAATAACAACTGCAGTATCTAGACCCATTGAAGTGCCAGCAGCAACAACGACTTCCTCGTGGGATTTAATTACATTCGCGTCTGCAGCCATTATTGCAACTTCTACGCAGACTATCAAACCACCAGAGATTAATCTCAGCGATTCTGTCATAATTTGTTCGAAAGTAACTCCTTTAAATGTTCCAGCGATTGCTGTACCGATTCCATAGAAGGGAATAGTCCCCCTGACAACTTTAATCCCCAATTCTTCTAACTTATCCTGCATTTCGTCAGTCATGTCCATTCTTACTTTCTTTAAGCCTTTTTGTTGCCATTCTCTTAACTGTGTTTTCAGTTCAGGAATGTCACTCCAAGGGCCAGGCAAAGATTCTTTGACCATCCAATAGGCTCCAGGAGGAATAGTAACTGCTATAATTTTCAGTTCGTTTCCCATGATCTCATGGGCTTTCAAGGCACTATTTCCACGAAGGGTGGCAATAATTACAGTCTTAATGTCGAGTTCATTACTTCTCTCTTTGACTAATTCAAGTGTTCTTAAAGTGTTTCCTGGACCTGGTCTCTCAAAGTACTCTATCCACTTTCGCATTTGTCTCCCCTAATTTCCTTATTGCAGAGAAGGTAAACTAATTATATTCGTTCTCAATTTCTTACTTTTATAATTAATAGATATCAGGATGGAGTCAAGGTTTATGAAAATAGGAATTCTTGGATCTGGCAATGTAGCCCGTGCTTTGGCGAAACCATGGGCAAAAAAAGGTCACGAAATAGTATTTGGATCTCGTAATCCCGAAAAAGCGCTAGAAATAGCGGAATCCATGGGGAAAAACGTCTGTAGTTCAACATATGAAGAGGCTGCGAAATGGGGTGATGTTGTCGTTCTCGCGACTCCGTATACAGCCGCTCAAGATATAATTAAAACAGTAGGGGATCTAACTGGAAAAATTCTAGTGGACTGTACTAATCCTCTTGCCCCAGATTTAAGTGGTCTTACAGTAGGACTTACTACTTCTGCAGCTGAAGAAATTTCCAAAATGACATCTGCAAAAGTGGTAAAGGCATTCAATGCTATGGGGGTTGGCGTTATGGCAAATGTGCAGTTTGGATCTGAAACAGCTAGTAATTTCATCTGTGGTGATGATGACGAAGCAAAATCTGTCGTTAGGAGTCTGGGAGAGGATATAGGCTTTGATGTTATTGATATAGGTCCGCTCTCGAATGCTCGACTGCTCGAACCATTAGCTATGCTGTGGATTTACTTGGCATTTAAGCATGGAATGGGAACGGACATTGCGTTCAAACTGCTTCGACGTTGAATAAAATCTAAAAAATGAAACCTATTAATTCAATCCCATCTTTTTCATACTTATTTTTGAAGCCAAATTTACATTTCTTTTACACTATAACTAAATTCATTTTCCGAGTTAGATATTGACTAGGCAATGATATATCTGAATAATATGATTGCTTATAACTTAAACCGATATATAAACCCATTACAAATTAAAAGCATTTTGTCGGATTGATTTTGAATGAAAGTAGCATCAATTGTTTTGAAAAGCAGTCCAGTTATTTGTGATATATGCGGAAAGCAATGCAAAAATGAAAGAGGTTTGAGTATTCATATAGGACACATGCATAACGGAAAGGGGAATGGCTTTTCTAATCATCATATAAACGCTGCAGGTTTGATGAATAACGAAATTCTGGCAGAACTTTATTCACTTCGCCAAATGATCATCGACTTGACGTACAAAATAGACAATAACGGAAACTCCATAAATTACGAACAACTCCATAATACTACACCAAAAATACAGAGTGCTCCGAAGGGAGATTCAATTCTTGCTCAACAGCACCTTAAAAATTATCTGGGTTACGGAGGCGACCATCTGGCTTTAATGGATGAATTAAGATCAGCATTAAAAGAACGTACACTCATTTCAGTTTGATATTTTACAAAGCAGTTATACTGCTTCCTACAACCTTATTTTAAAGAAATGAGCTCAAATATAAAAGCAGAAAGAAATTATTTCTTCTATAACCAATTAGAATGAAAATGTGATTTCCAGCTCATATATAGGAGGATTGATTGCTATTTTATTTGAACGCCCCATTGTAATCACTAATGGCACGCTAATTGATGGAACAGGAAAATCACCCATCGAGAACAGTGTAGTTGTCATATTTGGATCCAAGATCATTGATGTAGGAATAAATGGTGAGATTGATATCCCCCCGAATGCAAAAGTTCTTGATGCAGAAGGAAAAACGGTTATACCAGGTTTCATCGACTCTCATACCCATTTCATTTTAATGGGGCTGAAGGTGCTCACAGAACTGGATCTTTCAATGACTAGGTCCATCCCCGAGGTAGTTGGATTGGTCAGTTCAAAGATAAGTGAATTACCGAAAGGGACTTGGCTGAAGGCTCATGGATGGGATGAAAGTAATTGGATCGAAAAAAGACACCCAACAAAGAAGGATTTAGATCCTGTATCGCCAGACCATCCAGTTGTCCTAACACCTTATTATTGGCATACGATTACAGTAAATTCAAAAGCTCTCGAACTCGCACAAATTGATATAGAAGAAAAAACCCCAGATCCTTCTGGAGGAAAGATTGAAAGAGATCCGACCGGGGAACCCACTGGTATTTTAAAGGAGGAGGCAATGAAGTTAATTGATAATGTCCAACCGCCATTGACTGAATCCCTAGCCATGAAAGCTGTTCAAAAAGCATGTGAAATTGTATTACGATGGGGTTGTACTAGTATTCATGAGTTAGCCTCACCGAATAGTAAGTTAAGTACATACCAAACAGCTTTTGAAAAAGGATTTCTAAAGGTGAGAGCTTATGTGTTACCTGCAACTAAGTATATTGAAAATTTGTTAGAAGTATTGAGTATTCTTGGTATCAAAACTTACTTTGGCAATGAGTTTTTAAGACTAGGCTCGGTTAAAATCTGGTTTGACGGCGCAATGGGTTCACATACAGCTGTCTTTTCTGAACCCTATGCTGACGATCCAACAACAAGCGGATTCTACACTATTTCTCCAGAAGAACTCAACAGAACTGTGATGAGGGCACATAAACTAGGAATGCAAGTCGCTATCCATGCAATTGGTGACAAGGCAATCGAAGAGGCTCTTGATGCTATAGAACTCGCACTTAAGGGTGAACCAAGAGAAGACCATCGTCATAGAATCGAACATTGTGAACTCATTAAAGAAGATCAAATAAGAAGGATGAAGCGATTAGGAGTTATAGCCGCGGTACAACCAAATTTTGTTGGAGAGTGGGAACATCCTGGAGGAATGTATGAGCAGCGTTTAGGAAAAGACCGTTTAAAACTCTGCAATCCATTTAGGAGTCTTCTCGATGAGGGCATTATTGTTACGTTTGGTACTGATTGTGGCTACTGTCCACCCTTTCCGTTTAATCCTTTGTACGGTTTATGGTCCGCAGTTTGTCATCCTATAGAAGAACATCGTATCACTTTGGAAGAAGCTATCAAATGTTATACGCTTAATGGTGCTTACGCATCCTTTGAGGAACACATAAAGGGTTCAATTGAATCTGGAAAACTCGCTGATATAGCCATTCTATCAGAAGACTTGACCGCTATCCCTGCAGAAAGAATCAAAGATGTGAAGGTAGATCTGACAATGGTAGGCGGAACGATTTTACATGATATAATATCATAGTTCTTTCTTATTACTAGAAATTCAGAATACCTTTTCTCTACGTTTTTTCTATCCTTTTCAGCATACATTTAACTATAAGCGTCACCCATCGGGAGGGTACTTTCTTTTGTCCAAACTCCCATTCTTTCCATGCCCTCCAAACAGATTCAGCTTTAAATCTTCCATGTTGATCAGCTTTGTTTCTAACAATATTTATCATTTCTAAAAAACGAGGGTCCTGATTTACCCAGGGGAAATGCGACAACACATCAGTGACATGCAATATATCGTACCAAATAAGAGGTACCTTAAGTTTCTCAAATCTAGAGCCCATAGCAAACAAGTATGGCCTTCGTTCTTTTCGTTGCTCCCATAGAGTTAATATAGTCTCTACACCAACTTTACAAAAATCACTATCTCGCCACTGGGGATACAGCGATAATACTTTAAGCATAAGCAAGTTGGCATATGGACAAGGATCAGCCTTGCGTCCAGGTCCACGAAATTTGCCAAGTTCAGGGGCTACTGCACAAGGCCATCCATTATCACGTTGAAATTTTATGAAGACCTCTAAAGGTTTATTCATTTGTCTTTGATCGTTATATCTAAGTTTGGTCAAAGCATAGAGTAACAAAGGAGCATCACATAACATCCAAGCCCATTGATCTTCTCCTGTTCCTCCATATCTCTCTGGAATATTTACAAGAGTTTGATATATACCTTCTTTGGATTTATGAAGTGATATCTGCTCAATTAGCTGAGGAATTCCATTATCTTCTTTCTGTATCCCCAAATCTGCAATAAATGTTAGTTTATGAAGAAGATGATTCGCATCATTATGACGCTTCAGTATACTATTATCCCACAACTTTAACTCTTCTAAAATGTCAGAAACTTGTGGATGAGCCAGTATGGCCTTCCGCACATTAATAATATCGGTTTCGTTACTTTTTTGTCCAAGTAGTTCGATTCTTGTTCTGTACTCAACCCAAGGAGGGCCATCAAGTAACCATTCTTCAACCGTTGTCATAGTTATCACGTTTTATGGCTCATACAAAGGCTTTCAGCCTGTATTGACAGTAGTTTTTAATCTTACTTTTCGTGGTCTCAAATAAAAAGTTTCTAACCAGAAAAAGTTTACATTAAGTCTAATTTTAGATAAAAGATAAATTTATATACTAAAAGTCTAATATTAGATATATAGTCTAATTACTTTGTAGACGTGAGGTATAAAAATGGATAGAAAACTGTTAGTTGCTCTGGTTATAGCCGTTATAGCAGTCGTAACCGTTGTTACATTAGCAATAGGACTCTTTACTCTTCCATTGCTTACTCCTCCCGTGGATATCTCATCTGCGTGGCGTGGTAGGGCAATGTATGAGATGGTCGGTCAATGGGGGAGCATGATTATCTGGGCCTTACTGTTCGTCCTCTTCATAGCTTTTGTTCCTTTCTACAGGGAGAGCCAACAACGCCCATCGAGCACCTATCTAGCCTTCATCGTAGCGTCGGCCTTCGAGATGTTTGGCCTTCCCCTCAGTGTTTACATAGTGACATGGACGGTCGGTGTTACATTGCCTGAAGGAATACTCTGGGGAAATACCCTAAAACTTTACGTGGGACATTGGGGAGAGTACGTAGGGGTTGTGATGATCTTAATCGGGGCTCTCTTCATTATCTTTGGATGGAAAGAGATTTATAAACAATATTGGAGCAAAGAAAAAGGAACAGGGAAACTGGTTACAGACGGCATCTACGCATTCGTTCGCCATCCCCAATACACTGGTTTCATCTTAATCACATTGGGTTTAATCGCTATCTGGGCTACCATTCCCTTACTTATTATGTGGCCGATCCTAGGACTTTTGTATTACCGGCTAGCCAAGAAAGAGGAGAAGGAAATGGAGAAAGAATTTGGAAATGAGTACATCGAGTACAAAAGAACGACATCCATGTTCATACCAAAATTGGGATGAAGAATCTAAATTAAAGGATAGGAAGTGTGGATATGCATGAGTTAGTAATTGGTTTAATTTATATAATGGTTTTCTCGGTTTTAGCCGTATTGATTATGGTTAAAACAAAGTTTAACAACTGGGTCCGAATTGGGCTCTTAATTGCGACATTGCTTGCGTTTTATATGCTTCCAACTGGACATTTGATCGGCTTAATGCCAAAATTGGGCTCTAATGGTGTAATGGCGGAAACAGGAGACTTTGGATCAGGTATCGTTGCAACATATACTTTACCTTTAGCATTGCTAGCACTCGTCGTAACACTTGGTTTCACTTTTATTGTAGGACGTGCAATATGTAGTTATGGATGCCCTGTCGGTGTAGTTCAAGAACTCCTCTATGAAGTTCCAACTGGCAAAAATGGGAAAAATAAACTGATAGTGCCTACAAAAATCAGTTATTTCATAAGATTGGGTGTACTAGGTCTGATAGTCGTCCTATTTCTTGCCTTTGGTCTTGGACTCATTCAAATAGCAGCGCTATCTCCATTCGTAATTCCAGTATCGTTCATTATAGGAACTTGCATTATGGTTTCAATTTTCGTATATAGACCATTCTGCAGGCTTTTCTGTCCCTATGGCGCCTTAGCAGCATTAGTAGCGAAATTCTCCAAAGTCAAACCAGGGAAGGGAGATTCCTGCACAGAGTGCGGGCTTTGTGATATGAAATGCCCAACAGGGGAATTAAACGAAAAGTATGGTGAATGCTATCTCTGTGGAAGATGTGTTCGAACATGCAATGTAGATGCTGTAAAATTCTGCTGAGAGTTGATGATTTTGCTATCTTCGGATAGCATTTTTTTAAATTTGAAAGAATTCCGTTATTAGATAAGTGAAGGTGTAAAAAATGTCTGGATCAAATGATAGAAATGCTGAAACAAAAACTGGTGCGAAATTGACGAGAAGAGAACGCAAATCGTTACGAACACGACAAGAGATTATTGATGCAGCGAGAGAACTGTTTGACAAAAATCCTTATGATGATGTAAAGATGGACGATATTGCAGAACAAGCAGACTTAAGCAGAGCTACATTGTACAACCATTTTAATAGTAAAGAAGATATATATTTCGAAATTGGTATTCAAGGCATTAAAGCTAGTTCCAAAAAGCAAAAAGCGCTAATTGAATCCGAATCTTCTTCAGGGATTGATAAAATCGCAGAATTAAGCGAAGATACCCTTAGATATTTGTTTGAAAATCCATTAATTCATGAAATCATGCGCCATTATCTTGTTACGGAAAGTAAAGCAGAAATTACCACTGACAAGATCCTGAGGAAAATGAAATTAGTGGAGGATGTGGAGAATCCTTCTGATAGAATACGAGCAAGATTTTTACAAGAGATCCGCAAATTCGAGAAACCCTGGGCAATTGCAATGGAACAGGGCTTCAAAGATGGATCAATCCACCAGGATATGAACCCCGATCATTTAGTACATTTCCTTTTTATGATCATTTCCGGGATTGTTGATCGTGCCAACTTGGAAAGAGTAATGATGCAAAAGGTGAACTTATCCGTCGAAGACATCATAATGAGGACCATTGATTTGATCCGGAAAGATTTGGAAAGTGACTGAACTCTTACGAATCATTAATTTGAAATATACAAAAAATTTGGCAGGAGGTGATAAGAATTAGTTCAAGACATGTTAATCTCGTAGGCGAAGAAATGCCTTATTCACATCATTTACAACTCATTTCTGCAGTAGTATTTCTGCTAACATGGACCTTAGATTCATTCATCTTCAAGTTTTCTGTAGGATTTGCAAGTTTTGTTCCATGGGTGTTTCGATTAATTCTGGCTCTATGTGTGATCATACTCGGAATTATGCTAGTGCGTTCAGCGGAAAAGGCATTATTTCACGAAGATCTTGAGTCACCCAAAATGGACGTAATTGATACAGGGATACTTGGTCATGTGAGGCATCCTTTGTACCTTGGAGTTCTTATAGTTTATATTGGATTCATTCTTGGAACATTCTCGATACTTTCATTTGTAGTTTTCATATTCGTTGCATTAATTCATAATAAATTGGCAACATATGAAGAACAGGATCTTGAGCGGATATTCGGTGAGAAATATTTAGACTATAAGAAAAAGGTACCAAAATGGATTCCACGCTTATCATCACCAAGATCTGATCCTAAACTGTAAAGAAACAATATTAATCCCTTTTAACCTTTTTTTGACAGTATTTTACAATCTCCTGTGCACTCTTCCCTACTAACTGCTGTTCATCTAATTTTATTGGATTATGATGAAGATTTAGACCCTTGAGGTTAGTGAGGTGCTCCAATCCCTTAAGCTCTTTTATCCGGTTTGACCAAAAGGATAGTTCTCGGAGTTCGGTAAGGTTTTCCAATCCTCTTATCTCTTCTATTTGATTCTCACTAAGACCTAAATGTTGGAGGTTAGTGAGGTGCTCCAATCCCTTAAGCTCTTCTATTCGATTATGACAGAGATAGAGTCCTTGGAGGTTAGTGAGGTTCTCCAATCCCTTGAGGTTTTCTATTTTATTATCCATAAGGTTCAATTTTTTTAGGTTAATGAGAGATCCCAATCCTTTGATCTCTCTTATTCGATTATATTGGAGGTTGAGTTCTTTGAGATTTTTGAGATTCTCCAACCCTTCAATCTCAGCGATATCTTTAATCCCAATATTGCTAAGACCAAGTGTGCCGTTCTTGACATGATATTTCCTTCCTCTAACCGTCACAAAATCTGAATCTGGACTCATACACGGCACCACTTTCTTTTGTTGAAAGAGTTTACCTCCTCTGAATTACTCGTGACTTTCATCTTGCATATTATAAATCTGATCCTAATAAGTTTTTAAATCCTTAAATATATAGTATTATTGTCTACTTTGCCACATCTGGCAATAGATGACACGATCTAGTGTCATATTTGGCAACCAAGTAGAGCAATTCAGCAAGCAATAGAAAATCTAATTGCCACATATGAAATAGGTCACATGATCTATATCACATCTGGCAAACAGACAACACAAATCTAGTTGCCATACCTAGCACAGGTAGAACTATTCAGCAGTTAACAAACAATCTAATTGCCACATTTGGCGAAGTAGACATCTTAAAATAGAATATAAACGAGGTGAAAAGATGTCTGCGATGATTCACCAAATTCCTAGGCAGATCAAAATCCATGATCAGATTGTGGGAAATGGTGCGCATTATTGGGATACTCCTGCCAAGTGTGTTAATTTTGCTGCTTCACTGCAGAGGAGTGATATTACAAAAGATTTAATGTATAACGTTAATAAATCCACAGAATATCCTTTTCGTAGAAAGGTAAACATAAGAAGAATAGACTTGGAGTACTGCCAAAAAGGTGTAGTAGAAGGAAGAACTATCACCTACAAACCAGCACACAGTGTAAAATTCATAGACCCTAACACTACAAGTGATGAAGGATTCCTAAATGAACTCAGAAATTCTTCTTTTGCTGTTGATATTCCTCTTTGGTTCGCTAAAAAATCTGGTGACCTTGATTTAATGCCTTTAGGACATGTTTTAAAGAAATGGAATATGCAAATGATCTATCAGTATAAAGGGTGCAATCTTAATTGTCGGTATTGTTATGTTAGTGATATTGATAACTCCGCCACAAAAGGGTGTTTTTCTAATATAACTCCGCGAGATATATTCGATTCTTACAGATTTTATAATGAACAGGGAAAAGTACAAGGCATTCGCTGTAGTGGAGGTGAACCAAGTCTATATTTGGATCACATACACAAAGTCATTAGAGTTTTCAAGGAAGAAAACAAGCCTGTTCTTATCCAGCTTGATACTAATGGTTCAACATTTTATTATATTGAACACATGCTAAAACATGATCTCAATTGGGATGATGTCATGATACAAGATCTTGCCGAAAACACGATGGTATTTTTTGCATTTAAAGGAACCGATGATAAAACAATTCAGGAGATAACAAAATCAAAACTTACTTTAGAAGATCAGTTTAATACTCTAAGATTTTACGTATCTAATGGTTTCGATGTGTACTTAAACCTATATAGTTCCAACCCCGTAACATTACCTTCTTTCATCAGACGGCTTGACGAAGATTATGGTTCTAACGCTATAAGAAAATTGCGTTGCCATCCGCTAGAACTTTATACTCCCACAAAACAAAGGTTAGAAAGAAATGCTAAACATAAAGACATGTTTTTCAGGCGGCATCCTGAACAATATGCAACTGGTATCGGCATGAAGTGGATGCTGGATTTCCAAGCAAGTACTAGATACTTGAAAAGGATATGCAGAGAAGCATATGGGTTCAAATACCCTGAAGTTATGGGCTGTAACTATAAAATAGGAACAGGTGATTGTAAATGCATGTAGAATTACTTGGTGGTCTAACCGCTCTTCTACCCTCTCTCGCAACATTCACAATTAAAAAGGGAAAAATTGTAAACAGAGAAGAACTATCAGAGAAGGAAAAACGAATTTTTACTTTCTTGGATCGATATGATGAAGTTACGCCACAAGATATTCTTAAGCGCGAAGAACATGCAGAATTCGGAATTAGGCACGTCCCTGCCGAGCACATCCAATTTATGGTCGACAATGCGTTTAGTTCCGCAATTGAACAACTGTATAAGAATGAAATAATTGCTTCGGATTCTGAAAATTTCGGATCAAAATTAAAAGAATTTCGTGGGATTGCTCAAAAATTAGAATACTTACGATTTTTGCCTCGCTTAGACATGAACGTTCTGAAAGAAGAAGGTCAATTAATTGAATTAAGAGAAAAATCATTAGATGAACTTACGCAGTTTAAATTAATGTATGAGGCCTCCTCATTCACGTTAGAAACAATACTTGAGACAGTATCAAATCATACCTGCTGGATGCATCTCTTTAAGCTCATTCCCTATTTGATTCGCAAAGGAGTTTCTATCAAAGACATGATCGAAATGACTCATAAGGTTACTGATAGGTCTATAAATGCACAACCTATAGTTACTCCCGCTGAGAAACTCAAATCGATCTCCAACACTCTTGAAACGCTCTATGAGGGATTTAAAGAAGACATATTTGAATCTGATGCTCCTAAGGAAGATGCACTCGAATTGATACAAGAGATCATATCCTTGCTTGCTAAACAAATGAATCATCCAGCAGACTATCTAGAGGTGTACGAGGTCTTGGGGAAAGGGGGCTTCAGACATTCATCGCGCTTCAAAAAACTGAATAGCCCTACATACTTGGTCCAAAACACACAGGCTGCAAAAGAAGTTTTCTTTTCTCAAAAGACTTCTTTTATTCTATGATTTTTGTGGATGTTTAATACGAATGGGAGGAAAGATTGAATGAAGGTCGCTATAATTGATGGAAAAGATAAACGAGGAGTCGGTTTAGCTTTACGCTGGGCAAAAAACAGTGATATAAACCTCCTTATCGGATCCAAAGACGAAAATGTTGCAATTAAGGTTGCAGAAGAAATTCGAAAAACCACAGGTGCGTCACAAGATCGTGTTTCTGCCATGTCACTTACTGAAGCTGCAAAAAATGCAGATATAGTTGTTTTAACAGTCCCATTTCGAGAACAAATTTCTACACTCGAAGAAGTAAAAGACTATCTAAAAAAGAATACCCTACTGATAGATACAACGCTGCCAATAGAATTGACAGATGATGGGAACCCTGTTTTTATACAGGTTTCTGCAGGTTCTTGTGCTCAACAAGCACATCAGATAGTGGGAGATAGCGTAAAAGTTGTTTCCGCCTTTAAACCTCTTGGAGCTGAGTGCCTTTCCAATCTCGATGAAGAACTAGCGTGTGATATCATTGTTTGCAGTGATCATGAAGACGCGAGAAAAGTCGTAGTAAATCTAGCAGAGAAAGTCTCATCTTCACTAAAGATTACAGAAGGACCACTTTCTTTTGATCATCTCTCTGAAAAACTGGTTGCAACACTGATCAACTGGAACAAACGATGGGGACAATTGTGCAATGTCATACGAGTACCGATGGAGGGTATTGAAGGATCGATGTGTAGTTGTTTGAATCCTTTCCTCAAGTTATGTACGAATAGAGGCATAAAATGTTTGTCTATATGAAAAAATAACGATAATTTGTGTTTGAGGTAGAAGATTGTATGAATGATCATTTATCACAATTAGAAGATCGATTTCTGGTTTTTTTATATAAAAACGCAGGTATTTTTCCGCTTTATGAACGAATGGACTTTGGCAAGACGGAGCTTTCGCTAGGTAAACTGATTTTCTGGTACGCTGGAAAACTCGACATCGGAACAAAAACTCTTCTAAGGACATTGAAGAGTCTTGAAGCAAGAGGGATCATTGAAAGGAAGGACTGTGCAAGAAAACGTTCTTTATTAATGAGATACATCCTCACAAAAAAGGGAAGGGAACTAGCAATTCAATTTATGACAAGATTAGAAGCAGCATGCTCCAAAGCGTCAGAATGCTATATCAAAGTATTAACAAAGACAGAGAGCAGTGAAGGTGCAGAACAGCCACTTTTTGCGATAAAAAAGGGAAATATATTATCAATCGAGAACGTTACAGTAAAGAAAGAATTCACAGGGGGCACAGAGTTCGTTATTACATTTGGAGACACGCTTGTAGTTACAGTTAGAACGAAACATGCAGCGCATGAGGTTTTCATAAAAGGACTTACTTACGACGCTAAGTCTTTTGAGAAGGCAAAACGATATGCACTTGTCATTTTACGGCAGAGACGCAATTCCAAAAGAAATCAAATATCCTCTAAATTTGTTCCTCTCACTCCCATCTCAGGGGACTATCTTTCAAGAAAGCTACCATTACGGCAAAAAACTAAAAAACTTCTCGAAGAATGGAAGCGACATACGATTCCTTTCTAGTGCACATTACTTAAGATTTTGTATTGAAAAAAGGATAAATGACAACATGTTCTATTGAGCCCGTGGGTATGAACCTAGGATATACAGGAACGACGTCAGTTCTTTCAGTTCCTCAAGAGCATCCCTAAATTTTTTATCCTCAATGTGTCCTCCAAAATCCAGAAAGAAGATATAGTCTCCAAATTTCTTTTTGGAAGGCCTAGATTCAATTTTTGTCAAATCTATGTTTCTTTCCGCAAAGGGACGAAGTGTCTCGAAAAGAACGCCAGGTCTATTGATAATCCCATATACAATGGATGTTTTATCATTGCCTGTTGGCTTCATTAACTCTTTGCCAACGATAACAAACCGAGTTATATTGTTTTCCGCATCCTGGATATCTTCATCTAAAATCTTTAATTGATATTTAAGCGCTGCTCTTTTTGACGTAATAGCCGCAGCGTTTTCGTAGATACCTCCAGCCACTTTAAGCGCTGCTTCAGTGGTAGAAGCTGCTGCTAATACTTCTGCCATTGGATAATTTTTGTTAATATATGATTTACATTGTGAGAGTGCCTGTGGATGTGAGATAATGGTCGTTATTCTTTCAGATAGATCTGTAACTAAAACATGGGAGATTGGAAGTAAGATTTCTCCAACTACTTTGATATTTTCGTTAACAAGCGAATCCAAGGTTGAAGTAACCGAACCCTGTAAAGAATTCTCAATGGGGACTACTCCAAATTCGCAGATGTTTTGTGCAACAGAACTAACTACAGCCTCAATTGTTCTGAAAAACTTAAAATACTTCTCATCAAAAACCGTTAATGCAGCAGCCTCAGTATAAGTTCCTCTAGGGCCGAAAACCCCAACTTTTTCATTTTCAGAAAAGACGATACCTCTGCATACTCAATCCTCTCCTTTTTGACATTTCTCGTCCCCTGCGAGTCATCCATTACCGTCATCGAAGGCGTCGGACCTCTCGGTTTTTGTCTCATGCACAAGAACGTGTTCTCCGCGTGATGCGAGGAACATTCCGTCTTGTAGTCGGTATATGTACCTATCACTATAAAAATCATTAGCATGATGCAAAGCATATTTTCACCACCATACTAAATATCTCCTAAATCATCTATGTAGAGATTGATCATGAGCAAGAGATGGTTCTTAAGTGAGGAAAAGCCATAAGCGCGGGCCTCATTGATCTTATTGAGTATCTGAGACTGATAGACATAGGAATAGAGTGCATAGAGAGAGTATTGACGTGTGTCTATCTCCCGCTTAAGCGCGTTGAAATCGATCTTTTCTATTTCAGAGACTCGATAGCGCGAGGTCGCAGTCCAGCGGAATTTTCTTGAGATACTAGAGGAAAGTCTATCATAGTATTGGAGAGTAGGGAGTAAGGGTATTTCTATGTCGGATATCGAATAGTTGTGATGGTTTTTAGCCAATTGATAAACGTATTCGTCTGAGATAGTGAGCTCGGTGTAGATTTTACTGACATGGTTTTCGGTATGTACAAAATCATGTAGAAGCATGGCGATCATTAATTTTTGCTGTACATCTGAAAGATACGTTGGAAGTTTTCTTCTGATCGTAATTTTTCTCGGGATGTAAAGGGGCTTTCTATTGAGTTTTTTCGCCTCTTTCCAGATTATTTGTCCCATGCCTTCATTAGTGAAGCTTCCGATGTAATCAATGCCGAGCGCGTCATCAAGCCTGTGTTCCGGTACGGTAAATCCAATATCTCCATACCACGCCCTATAGGTCTTAGGTGGACGTCTTTCCCCTTTTGTGAGTTTACCAAAAGCTCTGGGACGACCATAAATGGTAATTACTCCTAATTTGTAGAAAAACCGCCTTCTTCTTGTGACTACGGGCGTTTTGGTAATTCCCATTAATTTAAACCAATTTTTTGTCATTTATAATCATCTTGGTAGATTTTACCCCCGTTATCGTTATCCTAAAGGGCATTTTAACTGTATAAAAAACATTGCGGATTTTTGCAACCGTTTTTTGTAAGAAAAAAGGGAAGAGAATGCATTTTATGGGATGTTCTATCATCTTTTTACTCCTCTTCCATCACTTTTAGTCCTTGTGTCAGTACGGGTGTGGATATACTTTCCGTCCAGCCATCGATGTCATCAAGTTCTAGTGGAGTTACTGTTTCCTCTTCGAGGACTTTTAACGTTTCGTTCTCAGATTTAAACTTCCTCTCGATTACTATTTGCTGTGGTTCAACACCGAGAATTTTGACTTGACCATAGCCAGCAGTTCTACCGCCACCATAATATTCTATATATAGCAGTGACTCCAAGAGAAATTTGATCTCATCATCAGTCAATTTGGTTACATCAATGGAGAAAGTAAAGTACCCCGAGAAATAGGACTCTCGAAAATCTTGGATAGGAATTCGATCATAGGAAAGGGCGATCCTGTTTTCGCTGGCGATATGAACTTTTTGGACGCTAACTTCGGTGATGTGTTCTTTATGGCTGATAGAGGTAATGGGATCAGCGGAAACAATAATGCGAGATTCTTCCCTAAACGTACCGAATATACGCCTCAAAACACATGGAGGACCACAGGCACCAAGCGGATGAAAGCCTTGTGGAATAAGTTTCGTTCCATCTTTGAGTTCCGTTTTCTCAGAGCTGTGACAGACTTCGATATCACGATCATGTGCTAAGCCCATACAGGCATATCTCAGCATCCCACGCAAGCCTTTGAGATAATAGAGTTTGGTATTAAAGGTTTTAGATCCATTTGTATAGGAGATTTCTCCTAACAGCAGCATGGTTGAATTTTTCTGTACAATGGTATTAATGGGCTTTGCAATAGGCGTGAAGGCACGAACTACGATCCGTTTTTTAGTTTTTTTCATTAAAACAACCTCAATTCTACCCATAGCTATATCCAAGCTATAACTCTAATTTTGTCGTCAGTATAATTATATGGTTAAACATATTTATATATTTTATGTCTATATGGTATGGTAAAAAAACCTTTTATAAGGCAAATATCACTATACGTATGCTGATGAAAATGGGCAAACTGACGATAACACTTGATGATGCTCTAGAGAAAAGATTTAGAGACGCCATTGGAAGAATCAAAGGCTATCATCGAGGAAGTCTCTCTGATGCGCTAACCGAAGCTATCAACGATTGGATCGCAAAAAATGAGTCTAATAAGAAGGATACTATGTAATATAAGACTTTCCAAGAAGATTAAACGTAGTTGTTTTGCTGGATCAAGGATCTCACGCTATTTTACATCAAAGAAAATTCAGATCATTCGCTGGTGCGGATACTGACTGTCCATAGTGAGCAATTCACTAGGGTTTAAGTTTTTAGAGATTTTTCTCAATAGAAATTAAGAAGGAAAAATGAAATAGGAAGAATGAAAACGACAAAAACCTTAATTTCTGACAAATATCTTGGATTTTTCCAAAAAGTTAATAAAAAAGTCCCATTTAGATGAATATAAAAATATATGGTGGAGGAGGATGACATGAGTTTAAACGAACTTCTTGCGTATAAAAACAAAAACGAACTCAGAAATATCGCATTAGCTATCCTTTTTATAGTTTTCTGAGGAAACTATCATTTTCTCTTTTTCTTCTTAAATTCCTTAATGATTTCGATGTATTCTTTTACAGGAATGACATTTGGCTTCCGACGAAACCCTGCAGGTATGGTCGCATCACAACGAGAACAGAGGTTTGAACTTTTCTGCCAATCCTTGAATTCATCAGCATGCGCTGGATATCGACAATGAGGACAAAGAACAACGCCACGCTCCTTATCTTCGGATTTAAAATCTTGAAAGCAAAATATGCATTTGAAATCTTCCAATGACAGTATTCCTGCTTTCGGTTTGAGTTTTTCGAATTGTGCACTCATTTTAGATTTTACTTTCCGTTTAGTTTTCTTCCTAGTTGGAGTTGTAACTGCTGTCGTAGTTTTAGTGGTAGTTGATCTTTTCTTCTTGGTGGTTGGTGACGTACCACGGGTTCTTGTAGTTGTTGAGGCGGTAGTTGTGATGGTAGTTGAACTTCTGCCCCCAGGAGTTGTTGACGAACCGCCTATCGTGCTACCGGTACTACTACTCCCAGGTATTTCTCTGCGAATAACTGTAGAAATGTCAGGGATTGCAGGTCTTCCACCGAATATTCCAAATACGACCAATAAAAGCAATGAGATAATACCCAGAAGCCAAAACACTAAACCAGAGAAGAATGTCAGCGCGAAATAAAATCCGAGGATTGTAGTTAAAAAACTAAGAAGAATGCCAAATTTGCGGGCACTAAATGATTTCTTTCCTATATAGACCACAGCATATCTTTGGAGACAAGAATAAAGTAGGAAAAAGCCGTACATAAGGTAAGGAACTGCAAAAATGAGTGTCCACGGACTCAATTGAACTGTTGACGTCTCCAGAAGGTTTCCTCTGAGTAAACCTGTAGAACGTCCCCACAAACTATAGAATATTCCTATAAACAGAGGACCAAAAACAAAGAAAGAAGTATTATGCGGTGAGCGAAATTCACGAGCATATTTTACCCTAATTACGAATGCTAAGGTAAAACATATCCAACATCCAACAGCTAGCCAAGAAACGAACACATCTGTTGAGTTTTCAATTCCCATGCCATGTATAACTGCAGTAATTAGGCTCGCCAGTAATATGATGGCATACCATCGCTTTTGTACCAATATTCCTTTACCACCATTCTTCTAATGAATTATTTCTTAATTAATCTTCATCATATTCAAGATAGAGTGCTTTTCCCTCTGATATCGGGTTTATAAACTCCAAAAGTTCCGGTAGTAAACGCATATCCAACTGGCCTTTAACATCAAAAGGCACCTCAAACCACGAACGTAATTTTAAATCCGCCTTGAAGATCTTGAAGCCTAATGATTTGCCATCAATTAAGTAAGGGTCAATTACGAGAGCAAGCGATTTAGGCCATAGTTTCTGGTATCTGATCTGGGTATCGAAATCATCCGTGCTCATAAAAAGTCCATAAGATGGGTGAGAATGGTACCAACCGCAAATGAATAAGTTGTTCTTTTTAATATCGTTGAAAGCCCTCACGTAATTTTTATAATCCTTGATTTCAGCAGAAACGGCTGATCCATGTCCCATCGGATAAGCGTCTTCTATTTGAACTATAAGACCGTTATCATCTAATTTTCCTGCTAGAAGTCCAATAACTTCTACCCATTGATTCTTTGGAATTCTGGAATTGGCATATTTGAATGAATGGCTTGCAATTTTGAGAATCGTCGTGACCGAAATGGTTATTGTTTCCTTATCTCTTACAGGTTCAGTAGTGACAAGTTCTTGAGTTGATATTTCTTCAGTCTCTAATTCATCATCAGGTCGGACAGTAATCTCTTCTCGGAGTTCCTCGGACATCAATAGTTCACTGCGGATTTCTTCAAGAAGTTGTTTTTTTAATTCTTCTTTGATTTTCTTTTTCAAGTCTTCTAAATCCAAAGCGTCTTTTGGTCCGTCACTATTCATTTAAATCGCCTCTACCATTTTTTGTTGGCAAATTTTTTGGTCAAATGTTTTACTTTTTTATTAAAGTTCTTTGGGTCATTTAGAAGCTCAAGTGCAGCCTTCTTGTTAAAAACGTCTGTTGGATTAACATAATACCCCTTTGTATTCAACATTGCACGAATTGCTTGTATAACAGTTACAATGGTTTTTGATGGACTCCACCCGCCTTTTTTCCCAACATAATTCGGATCTATAAGACCAAGACAGATATTTCGCTGTCCTGGATATTCGTGAGGTTTAGGCCAAAAATTCGGATGCCAAATACCGGTATGCATGCGCATAAATGGAGGGTGACGTGGATAATCCGGAGGGAATCTAATTTCAAGTTTGAATAACCCACCTTGATATGGGGTTCCCTTGGGACCAACTAGCGTGATAGCAAGGTGATCTATGCTTTTTTGACCTGGAAACGGTTTTAGCTGTGCTATTACACCTTCTTTCAGCATTTTTTTAAGTGCTGCATTATCTTGCGAAATTCGACTACTTCTAACACTCATTTTTTTCACCATTTATAGTAATCATATCTGTTTTTCTACGCTGTCAAAACATCAAATAGAGACTTTTTACAACCATTTGCAATTTAACTGATATGTAACGTTATGAAAATTTCCCCATTTTTAAATCCCGCAGCAGTAACGAGTTCAAGATCTCTTAATTCGTTTTGATAAGGCGTACCATCTTGATCTACTTCTAATACATTGTCAAAATCCATTATTGTCAAAATAGGCTCCATTTCAGGGTCTATTACAAACCCCTTTTTAATAAGTGAACTAATTATTTCGCTGCAAGGGTCAGCACGGCTCATTGTGATATCAATTCTTCGAACATTATCACCGCACTGTCTGCATTGGGGATTTCGATTCTTTCCTATTGAATATAACTTCATAGTCATTGCATTGAATATTTTGTATGATTTAACCGGTTCACCAAGACTTTTATTTCCTTTTATTGTGTGTAAGATTTTAACAACTTCATGAGACTGGAGGGCACTAATTACAGCGTTTATAGTTATAATGCCAGGATCATGTATATCGATAAGTTGAACGATCTCGGCTTGTGAAAACAAAGGCAGGAAATTATGGTGTTCTGCGAGTTCATTCGCTTCTTTCTGAATAAAACTGATGTGTTCAATGTTTTTAGGATCTGCTTCATCAAGCTCGAACTGTTCCATAAGGGATAGATATGCCTTAAAAACGCAATGGACTCTTTTTCGTGGAACTCCAACGACCGTACACGCTGCCATGTCATCCATTTCAGCCTCAGGCATTGGGTAGCACTCAAAACATGCGTTTTCGTTGGGAAAAATCGTGTAAACATGACCATGAACTCCCACAACCCCTCCATCAACGAGCGGTTTCTTGAAGCGCACACACTGCGCATTCAGGTTAAACCGGGCATTCATTGAGTCCAGTCCACCGACAACAACATCCGCTGCGGCATAGATTGAGGGATCAAGTCTTTCAAGTGAGGTGTGGTAACCCTTGATCTTGATGTTCCGATTGATCTCGGTTAATTTTTTAGCGGCGACTGTAGCTTTAGGTTCCCCCATTTTGGCACCAACAAAGAGGATCTGCCTATTTAAATTTGAATGTTCGATTACATCCAAGTCAATGAGGTCTAGATGCCCGATACCCAGCATGGCGAGATTTTTGGCGATCTCACAACCGAGACCGCCTACCCCGGCAATCAGAACTCGTGAATTCTTGATAATTTTCTGATCCCAACCATCGAGCCTGAATTGCCGATCGTATAATTCTCGTTCTTCTGAAGTTAATTCTTCACTAAAGAAATCTGAATGTTCCAATTTTTTCACCAGTCTCTATTTCGATTGAAAAGTACGAATTATGCGTACTTTCTTGAGAAGATATAAAAAAATGTTTAAAAGAAAGTGCTCTGTAGTTTTTTGAAAAATGAGGATTGAATTAAATTCAACCTGCTGTGCTTGCTGGAATTAAGAGGACGGTATCTCCGTCATTTACTTTATATTCCACCATTGGGCTATTCTCATCCATCGTAACGCCGTCATGCGATAAATGAAAGTCTGTTGGGGTCAATCCAAACATGTTAGAAACCGTTTCTTTAACGTCTCCCACTCGATACCCAGTATCCACAAGCAGCTTCTGCTTCTTCTCACCGGGACCAATTGTTGACATGAAGTAGACGTTGACCTTCTCCCCTTCAACCATGGGGGCTGATGGCGTTTTTGAGCTGATATCTTCGGGCTTTTTCTCTTCTGGTTCAAGCTCTTCATCAAATTCTTCAGACATTTTATACCACCTTATTTTGTAACACAGCCCAAGAAGAAAATGGCACCTAGATACTTAAATATTTTTAAATTCCTAAAATTTAGCATTTGAAAATTCACAACTACTTGACGTTCCCTCTTACAGGTATGAAGCAAGAAAGCACCATAGCTTTAGCGTGAGGTAGTTCACAACTCAATACTCTAGAACTCTTGAAAATGATTTCAATTTCACAAAACACATAGAACGATATTAAATCAATCGTTATATTAACAAGTCTAGGTTATGATAAAGAGAGCGTGACCCCATTGACTGATGATACTCCTCCCAAAACCCAAATCAGCGAGAAAGTACCAGATAAAAAGGTACTTGAGGAACTTAAGAAAGAAAGGGAAAAACTGGAAGAAGAGCGTAAAAAGTTAGAAAGGGAACGAAATGAATTGGAAAAAAGTATCAAGAAGGTTGAAGGTTACCACGTAACTATCGAAGATCTTGAAAAAAAGAGAAAAGATCGTGAGAATGAACTTAAAGATCTTTTAAAAGAAAGGGATCGATTAAGAAGCGAGTTGGACACGCTTAAGAAAGGGGTTTTACTAGAGAAAAAGCGGATTTCCGATGAAAAAAGACACATTGATATAGAGAAAGAGAAGATTCACAAACAAAATGAAGACCTTGCCAAAGAACTTAGAAAGCAAAATGAAGAACTTGCCAAGGAAATCAGCGCGAAGAATACCGAATTACACAATATTGAAACAAGAAATCGGAAAGAGGAGGATCGTATACGCGAGTTTAGAAAAGAAATCTCACGTTTGGAAAATAGTAGTAATTCTTTACAAAACAAAATTAACAACTTAGAAAACGAAAAAAATCGGCTAGAAGCAGAAAAAAAACGATTAGAACAAGATAGGAAGAATTTAAGAGACGAAGTAGACAAGATTAATAAAGAGATTGAACTAGAGAAGAAACAGATTTCTGAAGAAAAAAAACAAATTGACAAAGATAAAGAGACACTTCAGAAGAGAGATAAAGAGTTAGATAAAAAAACGCGAGATCTAGATCGGAATGAAAAAGCATTATGGCGTAAGAAAAAAGAAATTGATGATGACATACGAGATCTAGAACTGCATCGAAGAAAAGAGGACGATCGACTTCGTGAATTGAATAAAAAGACTTCAAATTTGGAAAACAATAGGCAGTTATTGCAACGCAAAGTTAATGACTTAAAAGATGAAATAAATAAACTAAATAATGAGAAAAATCGATTAGAACAGGACAGAAAGCACCTATTAGAAGACTTTAAACGGCAAGAAGTGGAAGTTCAAAAAGAAAGACGCGAAATAGAACATGAAAAGAGAAAGATTAGAGAAGATAAAAATAGTATCAAAAATGAAAGGGAAAAATTGAAACGAGAAAAAGAAAGTTTGGAAAGAGAGCGAAAGAGACTGGAAGAAGAAATTAGAAAACTGAAGAGTTTACCAAAAGAAAAAATAAAGACTAAAACTCCTAAAGGATATTAACACCGAAGAAATCGTTTGTCATTTTGCTTTTTTTCACCAATTGGCAAGAAACAAGTTTTTCTTTTTATAGTTATATTTGTGGCAGTTATTTGACGAAACACGAGTTGGTTTAACCCGCTCTGCTTGACGGGATTAAAAGGATAGTATCTCCATCCTTTATATTGAACTCTTCCAAAATACTGTTTTCATCCAAAGTAATTCCGTTATAAGATAAATGAACCTCCGTTGGGTTCAATCCAAATAAATTAGACACCGTCTCCTTGATATTATTCACCATTTGATCGGTATCAATGAGTAATTTTTGCTTCTTTTCGCCAGGTCCAATTGTGGACATAAAGT
>Ga0180438_10002845_pt1 | contig 27291 bp, 14 predicted proteins | sample SS_ome_12_FD_132455 | JGI IMG/M metagenome (GOLD analysis project Ga0180438, IMG submission 132455) | Hypersaline lake sediment archaeal communities from the Salton Sea, California, USA - SS_3_D_2 metaG | ecosystem: Environmental > Aquatic > Non-marine Saline and Alkaline > Hypersaline >... | reverse complement strand
ACCCAGCATGCTGAATTTTTCAACGTAAAACCTGAAATATCAATTTTACAACAATTCATAAAATTGATAAGATGGGGTCGGTTCTGTTCACTAGGACGGTTATGCCAATAAGGGTCTTCAATTAATCCGTTTCTAACCATTTGATTAATGTTATTCGCTAATTGGCGACCTTGTCCATCGATGATTCCTTTGCCATTAATCGCAATACGGCTTTGTCCATCAGCGTGAATCAGAGCATAGCATTCATTCTTATCGTAATCTGACAGTTCCGTACTGCCGAAAAGCGTGGCTCCCTCCTGTAAATGCAGTTCAACATTGCTTTTTAACCAAATCGTTCCGGTTAGAAAATTACCTGGTGGAACCAATACAATACTTTTACCATGAAGATTTGCAGCATCAATTGCCTGCTGTATGGCTTCGGTGTCAAGGCTTTTTTTATCGCCCTTAGCTCCAAAAGTAACAATATTGAACACTTTTGCAGTTGTCTTGCTATCTTCTTTTTTTTCATGCGGGACAGATCGGATGCAACGTAAAACAGCGATTACAACGATAAAAACGATTGTCAAATAAACAATGAACCGTTGTAATGGGATTTTCCGCATATCAGTACATTTCTTTCTGAGTGAATTCTATTCTTGAAAATGAAGGCTATTCTGATTACTTTAAGTAGATAATCTTTCTGGTCTGGACGATATGATTATCTGCTTTTAATGTTACATAATAGACCCCGGATGATACCAGTTCATTATGAAAATCTGTTCCGTCCCAAATGATATGACTTGTATTGGGGAGATCACAAAAAGTTTTGACGCCTCGGCCAGTGAGAGAAAAAATTTCTATTTGTGACAGCGAATAGTCCGGCAGCCAATATTCAATCCGACAGGCATTATTGAATGGATTGGGATAAACATCGAATCTGAATTTAAAGTCATTTTTCCTACTCTCTTCGATGCCGACTTTTTCGGATATTTTCAAGACCAGATGACAGACAGAAGCGGCGGGTATTGTGTATAAGAATGAATTATTTTGAATGTTCGTAATGAATTCAATTTCCCGGATTTTAGCACTCGTCCCATCCACACACCAAACTCTTCCGCTCAGGACAGATTGATTGAGTTTGAGAGTAAAGTTCCCCTGAATTGCATTATCGAAGGATTTGTTTATCACGATCAAATGAACGGTATCATCATCCCTGGTGGCAGAACCATAAATCGAACTATTCACATAATCGCTCGTTGTCGATTCTGCGTACAGGTCACCAAACGTTGAATACTTGTCATTATAGTTTCGATACATTTTATAGGCCGCAGTATAATTATCACAGTTCGACGTCAACGGCCATAATGAAGCCAGGTAAACGCCATATTTGGCAAAAATGCCTAACACATCCGCCATCGCAATGGTGCCGGAAATATGATTGGGTCCACCATAAACAATTTCATTAAAAGCCAGTTTGGTGCCCGGATAATATTTATCAATCGAGGCCATTAATTTGGGGATTAAGGGAAGATGGGATTTACCCCACTGGCCAATCCAGCTATCTTCGGTATATTTGGAATCCCAGAGCGTACGGGGGGCTTGGACCCTGGCGCGATTATCTTTTTCGGTAGTGGCATCTTTCTCGGTAATTCGGTGGTCACCTTTGGCTTCCGGGTACCAGTGAACCGTCAGGATATCCAATAATCGTTTGCCTGAGTCAATTTCAGCCTGTTTCATTTCATCCAGATAATAATCAATGAACCAGTTATAGCTTTTTCCTTTTTTAACCGTATTCCAGTCAGTAGCCCCCTGGAAATCGGAATAGGCCGCAAAACCATAAAGACAAGGTCCGAAGATTTTCGCCAGGGGATCCACATTCTTAATGGCGGAAGCAAATTCTCTGGTCTTCGTGGTAATTTCGGTACAGAGCGGTTTTTCGGGATGAATTCTTGGATGCGTGTAACTCCAGAGCGCCGGCTCATTATCCAGACAATAGCCGAAAATGCCCTCATCGCCATCTGCCGGGCCATAGGTGTCCACCAAAAAATTCACAAACTCATCCATATAAACAAAATCATCCTGCAGGTCAGGTTCAGTTTCAAACCCGGCCTGCTTTCTGGCCTGAACCTGAGACCATCGTGCCGAGGGCGCTGTTTCTGCCTCGGAAACCTCACCTTTCTTATCCCGGGCAACATAACCCGCCATCTGGATGGTAATGATGGAAGTGGCACTGTTCTCAAGTGAGCGATTATGAAATGTAATGGCAACAATGCCTGGTTCATTCTCATTCCTGATTCCAAATACGGAAGTCATGTAACTATCACTGGTATGATACCAGTCTTTTCCGGCATTTGAAGCATTATTTTCCCAATTGTAACCGGTCATCCGGTTCCCCCCCAGCCGAAAAACTGTCCAATTTTCTTTACCGGACAGGAGCTGGTTCGAACCATAAATATATGGACTTATCGGAAGTAATTTCGCCATAAAATCCACATTAAAATTAACATTTAGTTGAGAATACAAATTTACAGGTAATTGATGAATCACCAAACACAGAATGAAAATCAATAATTTGAAAGACTGCATCGCTGCTCCATATTCACTATTGTAACAGAGAAACGCTCGACGAACTTTTGGGTCAGAATAGAATTTGCCGATAAGTGCGTCGCACGTTGATGGCTGAACTATTACCTATTTTACTAAAAGCATCCGCTTGACATCGGTAAAATTCACATTTTTCCCATTCATCTGAACTTTGTACAGATAAATCCCGCTGGGCACATTCAGGCCATTGAAATCTTTACCATTCCACTGAACCGTATAGTTACCGGATACCTGGTACTCATTGACCAAAGTGCGGATTTCTTCACCCAGGAGATTGTACACAGTCAAGGTTACATTAGCCGGCGAAGCCAGTTGATATTTGATGGTCGTCGCCGGATTAAATGGATTCGGATAATTTGAATAGAGTTTGGTGTCAATTGGCAGCGTCGCTTTGTTCTCAATTCCGGTATTAGCCGGATCGAGAATACCGGTCAAAGTGATATTATCCAGATAAAAAACGTCGCTATAGCCGGGATCGGATAAAACCAGTTTGATACCCACTTTAATTCCGTTGGAAATTTTATAACCCGGATTATTTTTAATTGGATCGGAAATATTGTATTCCAAGGTATTCCATTGGCCAAGTGTTAACGTTGAGAGATCATAACCTTTATCAAGCCAGGTCCAGTTAACACAATCCTGAGTAAAAATATAAACCGGATTATTCGCTGTGGGGAAATCATCAGACAAATAGACATCGATGGTAAATGTTTCCGCCGTATCCGGTTCCAACGTAACGGGATTGACACCGATTACGGGAATATTCTGTTTGGAAACACCCAGATCAGCTTTTGTCGGTTCAAAAAAGATTTCCAGAACGTTATCACCGGCATCCGGAACCCCCTCAGCTCGAGAGACTTCCATCGATTCGCCATCGGGGCCCCAGGTTTTTCCCCAGCCATTTGTACCCAGGGCAGCATTTTCAAAATCGTCCACAATCCATTGGGCTTGAATAGTACCCGTTCCTAAAATTGCAAATACTACCACTAAAGTCACGATAAAAATTGAAACATATTTCATTCTTTCCTCCGCAATTAGAATAGGGATTGAACGTCTGTTAAATTATTTAAAAAGCGCCAAAATGTGTGGAGACGCGACACGCATCGCGTCTCCACAGGGTATACACCACTCCGAAATAAATGCAATTAAAGAAAACTCTTGTCAGCCGTAATTATTCAGCAAGAACTATTTAGCAACCCGGTTAAGGTCGGCCGTAATCCGGCGCGCCGGTTTTCGCCATATAGATTTTATATATCAATCCGCCCTCGGCTTTGGTTTGTTTGCTGTTAGTCAATGTATAGAGATACTCTCCGGCACCCCAAACAAACTGGTCCACTCGGCCCGATAGCAGGCCAAAATAAAGCGGTTCGGTCTCGCTGGAGGCTTTAACGCGAATAATTGGCGATGCCAGATTGGTACCAACATACATATCGCCATCAGCCGAAAAGGTGATGGCATTGATAACAACATCCAAAGAATCACTCAACTTTGCCAAATCCAAAACAAGCTCGCTAACAGGATTTACTTCACCACTTGTTGAGATAATTTCATTTTTCCAGATCGCCTTTGCAGGGATGTTGGCTTCACTGCCCAGGTACTCTGCGGCGACATAAACATGTTCATTAAACACACGAACCGCGGTAATATCATATTCATTATAAATGCCCCAATTGGCCTGGGTCAGGTCAGCGCGCAGCAGTAGGAGCCCGGTTGAAGTGCCCCCGGCAAAGATGTTCTTATTCTGATCGAAATCAAAAAATGCGGCCTTGGCTTCCTTATTTTTAACCTTATCGAATTTGGCATAGTTTTCCGCGGATCCGCCCTCTGGTGGAATCCGATAAACAGTGGCCTTTTTCCGTACAAAATATAAACCGCCATCCGGGCCAATCTTCATATCCGTCGCTAATGGGGACATGTCGGCCAGATACGCTTCATCAGGCTGTTGGCTGGTTGGATCCAGTTTGCGGATACTACCGTCATTCATCGTAACATACATATTTTCATTGGCATCCATCGCAATGGTAACTATTATGTCAGTATCCGCAAAATAACCAAATGTATTGACAACGGCAGCCAGTTTATAAGGCGAATATTTCGCTATCGTAGCTGCATTCTTTATTACCACCGAGATTGTCAGGGCATCACCAACAGTTTTCGGTCGATAGATTGAAATCGATGTTTCACTACATTCAATCACCTTACATTGTTCTTTTTCAACATATACCCAGACCTCCTCCGGATTGGCTGAAAAGTTTTTGCCATTGATCGTAATAACGCTAGCACCGCTGGCATCTTCGGGTATAACCTGAGTAATCACAGGAATAACCGATTCTGCCTGCTTTGCTTGTTCCCAGGGCGAATTGGGTCCATCATATTCACAGGCACTGCTAATCAGAAGCAAAAAGAGCAGGATCATACCTGTTTTCCATGAGACATTAAAAGATTTCATTGCTTTGCTCCCCGTATTATCAATTTTTTCTAAAATTATATTATCGTAGAGCCGCGATATTCTGCAGCGCTACTTTTATTCCTTTATCAATTTTTTTAATAGCGCTATAACGATAAACGCACCGAAAAACGCTGAACACTATCAAACACACCAAAAGGAGTATAAGCATAATCGATACTCAATCCGATTAAGGAAAAACCGACACCGTAATTAATGCCGTCTTCATCATTGCCATTGACATAACCCATTCTCAGTGAAATAGCATTCATGAGCGTATAGTCAATGGCAGCAATAAATTGTTCGGCATGCGACCGAAAATGTGAAGCGTTGATAGAAAAAATAGCCGATTGCCTGGGTCCCGCCATTTCCACGAAATCCATCAAATCAATATGAATTCCCAATGTAAAAACCAATGGCAATTGAAAACCTTCTTCAATGTACTTCATTTCTTTTGAGAAATTTCGGACGGACATTCCAAACGCCAGGCTTTTATAGCCGGTTTTAAAAATGGTACCAAAATCATACGCCACAGGTCGCTTATTATAACTAATCTGTTCGGTGGAATGACTTGATGAATCTTCCGAGACAACCACCGTTACAGGTACCGTAAACGTACCAAAATCCTGGTTTATCCAACGGACCTGGGCCCCAACCGAGAACCGGTCAGATAAAGCTTTGGCATAGCCGATACCAAAAGCCATCGCACTCGGACTTAGTTCACCGGTGTTAATATAATCTGAGGCGCCGGTTCGGTCTTCAATGGTTCCATAGAAGTTACCGCCGTAATCCACAGTCTGGACTGTGAATCCCAGCACACCAAAGCGTCCATGAAGCGGATTAATCGCCAGGCTGAAAGCATTATGTTGTATATCCGTGATCCAGTCATTATAACTGGCAGAAATGTCAGTTAATTTTCGCATATCTGCAATACCTGCCGGATTAAAAAAAAGGGAAGCGGATCCCATATCCAGCGTTGTCACTGCGCCACCCATCGCTGCGGCTCGTGCGTCGGTGATGACACTCAGGAATTGGCAGCCGGTTTGCGCGATTTTTTGATGTTCCTGGGCTATACTTGAATGAAACCCGGAGAACATCAAAGTAATTATTCCAAAAAAGATTATGATGTTTTTCACGGCAAATTTCCTCACTTATCGTATTATGATTAATTTGCGAAACGTGTTGGTACCTTTGGTAACCAGCACACCTTTTGCATCCGTGTAGTCCTCGAGTACTTCGAAAAGCACAATGTAAATACCGCTGGCCACAAGCTGGCCGGATGAGGTCAGAGAATACCAATAATCATCCCCACTACCATCATCATGGATTTTATCCCAGACCAAATCACCTCGCTCCGTAAAAATACTAATCTTGCATTTAGGAGGTAATTCATACATGGAAATTTGATCACGGGGTTTATCCTGGGTCAGCACCTGACGGTCGATAATGAATGGATTGGGAACAATCCGAATATCTTCCAACTGTTCCCCTTGCGGACGTTTCAGTCGTGCGGCCACATTGGTCAACGTATACTGCTTACTGCTCACCAAAGGTACTCCCGGCTGGATTGTATTTTGGGAACCATCATCCTTGCTTACAATGTAGTAGTAATTGTCAGTACCCCGTCTGGCAGTTGTATCGTCGAAAGTGTGCACCACATTGGCTTTGTTACACTCAAATATTTTGACGTAAACGGATGTTGGCTTATCCACCAGACCCACGGCCCGCCAAATTTCATAACCATCGAAGTGGGGATCGCTCATTGCTTCTTCTGACCAGGAAAGCCGAATCAGATTACCACCGGGTGTTACATTAAAAACAGCCGGCGGAGGCGGCGGTTGCAGAAGATTGTAGTCATTATGATAAGCTTCGATTGCCCGTTCAAATGTCTGTAACAGAGAATCACGACAAGACCAGAACCATTCCTTTTTGTAGAGATGATGATCGGTCGTCGTTTGCCCATTCGGACGAACCAATTCCGGCAAGTTTGGCCGGCTTTGTTCGTACATGAGCCAGTTTCGGGTAACTTCACGATTTTTGGCTCGATTGATACCGGCAATACCCTCAGCAACAATAATCCGAATGCTATCGCCCACTTTCAGGGTATAGGGCCCGAACGCATGCGCCTGTGAATACCCGCCATGATCTGGCAATGAAGTATAAACGGGGTACCTGTCCGCAACAAATTCCATCTGGGTTTGTTCCGGGTGTCCGGAAGCCATAAAATCCCAGCGCTGCTGCATGATTTGTTCATCATACTGGCCAATGTTAGCCTGGACAATCGCATGGTCACTTCCGTTGGTAGATGAATCACCAAATTTCCAGGGTGTTGAAACCGGTTGATACGGATCATCGGATTTGTCTTCAGTGCTTTTATCCGCGTGAAGCGTTACACAACCGACAAATTTTGCTGCGGCCATAGACTCATCCATAATTTCATCATCCAGATTCGCCTCATTATTGGGTAAACCCCAATCCCAATCCGGGTGAGTATTGGGACGGGTTTCGCTGCGCCCATAATAGGCATATTGGGCGCGGAATTTGAAATCACTGGCAGTGGGATCTGTTCCAAAAGCATGGTTAACATTATTTTCACCCCAGGTTTCATCCCATTCGGCCCACCCCTGGTCGTATCCGGTACATCCTTCACCGCTGAATGCGTACCGATAGATAAATCCGAAATAAACCTTCTCAAGTGTTTGCGGGAATTTGTTGCCTTCGGCATCAACGATTCCGGTATTTTTGAATACCCAGTCATAAACAAAATAATTGTCATGATACTGCTGACTGAAAGCCAGAATTTTTTTGGTAACGCTGATTCCCAAAGAAGTGTTAAAGCGAACGATGATCATTCGATCCGCCGGAAGATCCGGATCAACTTCGTCGACAATATCATACAGTTCGTTGGCAGTAGCGGTCTGTTCATCTACATAAACCGTAGGATGCCGGAAGCGTCCGATCATCTTCAGTTCAATCGGAAAAATCTGAGATTCCCAACTGGTATCATCACGGGGACCTCGGGCAACTACTTTGTAATCATACGTACGATTCATCACCGGATCATTAAAATTCCGGCAACCGATAAAGAGCCCCCGTGAAGCGATGGTGGATTGTTCCATTCCGTATTCTGCCGGCCAGGCCATGCCATCACAAATGGTCAGGCGACCGGGTCTGGCGCTTTCAAGTTCCTGGCCTTGCTCAGAGAAAAAACTTCGCAGCGCTCCGATCCGCATCCACCTGATTTGACCGATTTGGGCAAAAAGTGAATTGTGACTGATAACCAGGTATAAGGCGCACAGAATAAATATCTTAAAATATTTTGGCTTAAACACGATTCTACCTCTTCTATTTAGAAGTTATAATTAATTCTAATTCCATAAAAAATATTCCTCGGATTAAGAAAATTAAATGATGTTTGATTGGGCATATCGATATAAGCTTTATCTTCCAGAATTTCATCCATCCGCCCCTTTTCGACTTCAGACCAGTCACCTCCGACAAATTCATAATATTTTTGACTGGATTTTTCCCAATAAATCACCCCTGTTTCTCCGACATCTTTGGGATGCAAAACGCCCGCTTCGTCGGTGAATGGTTCGAAGACAATTTGTCCTTTCATTTCAAGAGGCTGAAACTCCACATCAGGATGACGATAATCACCAAATTTGTCATCGCCCGGAATATTATCGTAAGCTTCGCTCTCTGGCAGGTGCAAGGATTCCAGATAGGCTTCCCGGTCCTGGCTATCATAATAGCTGGCTAATTCAGTTCCATAAAGCCGTGGCAGCCGCCGGATGTTGAAAACGTTATAGACATCAACATAAAATCGAAAATCCAGATTTTTGACCTTGATGGACTTTTCAAATCTCAGGTCCATGTTATAATAATCAACAACTTTAATATTATCACGAATAGCCGGATTAAGCGGATTGTACGTGGTATTGCCGCCAGCACCCCAATGTCCAAGAATATTCAGCAGCATTTGTTCAAAGGGCCTGATTCCCATCACTTCAACGCCAAATTCTGACGGAGTCGTCAACATCAAATTCAAACGCGCATACGGCGTAGGCGACGGTTTATTTTGTCGAAAATTCTGGGTATTCCGGTTGTAGTCGGATTGTTGTTTTGGATCCTGATAAAAATGTTCGCCTTCAAAAAAACCATCGGAACCAATCTGGTAAGTATAATTCATAAATCCCTTCCAGAAGACACCTTCGGTTTTTCGCAAGGTTATTTCAAGACCACGAATATCCCGGTAACCGTTGCTGGTAATTTTCCGGTATTCCACACCCTGAAGTCCATGGTAGATGACTGTTTTTTCCTGGTCCGTAATATCTTTATAATAGGCGGCAAGTTGCAGAATGTACTGATCGCGCAGAGAATGGTCATAACCCAATTCATAAGCAATGGTTTTGGCCAATGTCAGGTTGGGGTCACCGAAACGCTGCATGGTTCGGCTGGCACTCCGATCCAGTTTGTACAGTTCCTGATATTCCGGCATCTGCTTGAAATGACCGTAATTGAAAAATAATTTTGAATTTTCGGTGATGGGATGAGAAATTCCTAATCGGGGACTTAACTGATATTGCCCCTTGGTCTTCTCGGTTTCATAAATATTAGTAGCCCGGTATGCTCCGGAGAAGAACGATTCATCGTAGGGACTAACTGCATACCAGTCCGTATTGGCATTACTGTAATCCAGTCGTAAACCGGCGTTGACAATAAAGCCTTTGGCTTCCAGTTTATTTTGGGCATAAATCGCAGCCCGAATCGGATGATCGGTTCTGAGCACCTGGTTTTGCAACGAACCCATCTGTTCGGTGTAACCGTAATTCATATCCAAAGTATGATAAATGAATTCAGCACCGGCTTTTACCAGGTTATTAAAATTGATTTGACTGGTGATATCGGCCTTGAGTGTCGTCATCGAAACCGTGCTTTTATCGCGAAAGCGGCAGGCATGCCCCCCCATCATCATGCCGTCAATTCCGGCGATTGGGCCTTTATGCCATCCCAGCGGAGCCTGGTCAACAAAATATCCGGGGACAAGCTCATAGCTTCTGGTGGTATCATAAGATGCTGCCGGGTGCGAATCATATTCCCGGGCCAGATGTTCAAGTGAGGCTTCGTAGTATGTTGACGGACTTAGGGTATGTGTTAATTTCAAATTGTAGGTTTGATGCACGATTTCGGTGGGGCTAAAATATCCGGTACTAAATATTGGACCGCCAAAAAAACCGGAAAGACGGCTTATCAGGCCTTGTGTGTCTTCATAAAAATATTGGCCGTAATTCCAGTTATCCACCGCAGTGTACTTTTTACCATGAAGTGTTAATAAGCGCAGTTTCATGGATTTGGAAATATCGCTTGTCACTTGAGTCTGGAAATCATATTCCAGGTAATCATCGCGATCAAGTGGAATTACCAACATCGAGCGATGTTGACGATAGGAAGTGAAAAAGCGAAGGTTCCCCAGGTCTTTGCCAATAACCGGCACCGGGCCACCAAAACCGGCATCAATATTGTAATCTCCCTGATCAGTTGTCGGTTTTTTGCGATGCTGCCAGAGGAACAGTTTTTGTGCGGCAGCCGGCGTCAGGTCATCATTCGGATTACTATTGGACATGGTGCGTCGCGAAATTTCATTCCAGCCATCAAAACTGGGGTACTGATTCGCTACATACCGCGGCCAATTCTGTGTTCCTTCCCAACACACTTCGTCATCCAAAAACGGTCGGAACCACATCGATTTGGCATCGAATGGAGAAACATCAAAATGCTTGGCATGGGGCGGAGAATAGCGGACATCCATGTTAAAAGAATATTCTCTGGCATCGCCTTCTTTAGTGACGACATTGATAATTCCGGATTGAACCTGGCCATACTCTGCATTGAATCCACCGCGTTGAACCGACACTTCTTTAACAGAGCTCATCGGCAACGACGACATCGGTGAATTATCGCGCGGATCACGCATGGTTACCCCGTTTAAAAGAAATAAGGATTGGTCGGAACCACTCCCCCGAATACTCAATCCCTGCACACCGGCTTGTAATCCAACCACACCAGAGACGTTTATTACCGGCAACGTCTCAATTTCATCAATCGAAACCGCGGTTACGCTCGTGGAAACATCGAGCTTAATTGGATTTTTATCGGCAATCACATATATCAATTCGCCTTCCAGAGCCTCAGGCAGCATGGCAAAATCAATTCTTGAGGTTTCATCAATTCGAACACGAACTTCATTGGTGGTAATTTTCGCGTATCCGATAACGTACGCTGAAACTGAATATGAACCGGGTGGAATGTGCAAGATGGTATAATTCCCGTTCATATCGGAAGCTGCCCCCAATTGCGTATTATCGATAATGATGTTTGCTCCGGGAATGGATTCACCTGTCTCTTTATCGATAATTGTACCGGCGATCTTACCGGTTGTACCGGCAAATATCGGTTGAACACAACCAAAAAGAAACAAGATCCACACCATGAATATTATGCTGATTAACTTCTTCTCCATAAATACCTCCTAATAATCAGGATTATTTAATTGACTGAAAAAAAGGCCAACAAGTAAACAAAGAACAGTATTAGGGTAAATAAAATACATTTTGACAATTTGCCACCCCCTTTCGTTTGCATCATGCCAATTTATTATATTCAGATAATTACCTCCTTCTGGTTTTTCCGCCAAGGAGTTTTTCAAAAAATTCGCCGAAGGTCGTTATTGCTAATGGATAGGCTTCGGCACAGTTTTCCCTAACTAAAAGCCAAACGTGGCATCAATGTATTATTACATCATTTTTTAACAATACACTAACACCAGCATATCAAAAATTAATAAAAATGTTACATTCAGAAGATTCATTTGTAATATGAAATGGTAGAAATGGATAAATCAAGGCGAAGGTTGAGGTGAAGGCAAAGGAAGAAGATGACAAAATTGAAAACGAATATGTCACCTTTCAGGTAGGGAATTCTGGCGATTAAAAACTGAACCTGATCAGGTTTTTGATGTGTGATCAACAGAAAAATCTGGTTGCGAGGGGTCCGGGTTTTGCTTTTGATATTCTTTAGGCAACATTCCGAATTTCATTTTAAAGAGTTTGGCAAAATGGGAAGGATAATTAAAGCCGGTTTCATAGCAGATTTGGGTGACATTCAATTTTGATTGTTCAAGCAGTTGAGCTGCCCGTTGCAAGCGGATGGTCTGAATAAATTCAACCGGTGTTTCTGAAGTCAATCCTTTAATTTTTCGGAATAACTGAACCCGACTCAATCCGATAGACTTGCTGAAGGCATCAACATTAAAATCGGAATTCGAAATATTTGATTCAACAATTTCGATAGCCCGATTTAAAAATTGTTCGTCCACTGAATTTATAACAATATCTTTAGGTTTAATGTGAATCTCCCGACTAAATCGCTCTCTTAATTTACGTCGGGTTTCCAGGGTATTGTTTATTTTCGCTTTAAAGGTTTGTAAATTGAATGGTTTGAAAATATAATCATCCGCGCCGGTTTCAAGCCCTTCAAGCTGATAGGCTTCTGAATCCCGCGCGGTCAATAAAATAACCGGAATATGACTTGTCAACTCAGTTGTTTTTAATTTTCCACATAACTCAATGCCGTCCATTTCACACATCATAATATCACTGATTATTAAATCCGGCATTAATTCAATTGCCTTTTGAAGACCCTGCTTACCATTGCTTGCTTCAACTATTCTGTAAGCTGATTTTAATTCATTATGGAGATAATGCCGCAGGTCATGGTCATCTTCAACGATAAGTACACGAAGTCGTTGCTCTTCATCATTTTCATCTGAAAAATCATCGATTGTTTCCTCGTCAGTATTTTTAACTTCAGAAATTATCTCAATTGAATGATCTTTGTAAACAGTACTTTCTTCGATAGGTAAATGTACGGTAAAACAAGTGCCTGAACCAACCGTACTTTCCACAGAAATTTCGCCATTGTGTAACTTGACGATTTCCTTGCTCAACGCCAATCCAATCCCGGCGCCCGGATTCGTATCCGAAGGTAGATTAGAGACCTGATAAAATCGCTCAAAAATATGATCGAGATGATTTCCGGGAATGCCAATACCGGTATCGGTTACGCGGATTTCAATCGTATTGTTATTTTGATAGCTGACCCGGACAGCAATTTTTCCATTATCAGGGGTATATTTAAAAGCATTTGAAAGCAAATTGAAAATAACCATATCCAGCTTGATCGGATCAAAAGACATATAACAGGTCTTAAGTTGACTGTCCAATGACAGAACAATATGTTTTTCAGCGGCCATTGGAGCAAATGATTCAACAATGTTCTGGAGAAAACCAATAATATCGCAGTCTTTTTTATCTAGATTTAACCGTCCCGCTTCAATTTTATTAAAGTTGAGAACCTGATTCACCAGGCGTAATAGCCGCTCAGAGCTTCGACACATAATTGTGAATTGCTCTTTCATTACCGACCAACTCATTTTTTTACCATTCGAAATGAGTTCTTTTAATGGTAACATTATAAGTGTTATCGGAGTGCGGAACTCATGCGAAATATTTGTGAAGAACTGACTTTTTAAATTTTCCAACTCATGTACTTTTTCGTTCTCTATTTGCTGAAGCTGTAAATCAGTTTTTAACTTCAAAAATTTCATTGAAAAATGATGATATAGAACGATGATTAAAATGAGCAATCCCAAATAAATGACATAAGCTTGCCAGGTTAGCCAAAACGGTGGGAGAATCGTTAGTTTAATATAAGCGCCTTCTTCTTGCCACAAACCCAGGCTATTGGTTGTGGTAACCCGAAAAATATAGTTACCCGTATTCAAATTGGTAAATGTCGCGATCCGGTTATTTCCGGTATAAATCCAATCATCATGATAATTATCCAATTTATAGCGATACTGTATTTTTTGGGGAAATAGATATTCAAAAGCATTATATTCAAAACTAAATTGTTTTGCTTGCTTATGGGTTAACGTAATCTCTTTTGTTTCAGTTATATGCGTTTTGAAAGGCGAATCTTTTGTATTCGCCAACACCTTTTGATTTAAAAAAATCAATCCCGTAATTGCTACCTTCGGCTGCTCGACAACATCAACGATACGATCCGGGTGAAACATTGTAAAACCATTTACACCGCCGAACAAGAATTCTCCGCTGCTTAACTTATAACAGGAACCATGATTAAATTCATCACTTTGTAAGCCATCCTGTACTGAATATTTTTTTACTAATCTGGTCTCAGGATTGAATTTTATCAAGCCTTTGTTGGTACTTAACCATAAATAATCCCTGTTATCATCCATTATTCCGTTGATAATATCTCTCGAAAAGCCTTGATCATCACCGAATTTTGTAAACGTCCAATTGTCCCGGTTTAAAAGATTTAATCCCTGACTCGTACCCACCCACAAGTTCTCATTTCGATCTTCATGAATTGAATAAATCCAAAAATCACTTAAGCCTGTTTCTTCATAACTGTAAAAACTTTTACAGTGCTCATTGACTGGGTCGTACATGGTAAGACCATGATACGTACCGAACCATAACATTCCATAACTATCCTCTTCGATGGTTAAGCAATAATTGTTTGCCAAGCCAGCCGTCAAATTATTTGGATCAAAAACAATTTTTTTAAATACCTTCCTTTCTTTATCAATTAACTTATTTACACCCCCCATTTGTCGCAAACCAGATGTTACCATGACTGTCCTCGAAAATGCAACGTATATCGTTATGACCAAGACCATTCGGATGGTTTGGATCATGATAAAAATGGTCATATTGATTGTGCTCAGGATCAAACATCTGAATCCCTGAAGCATAACTGCCAACCCAAAGTTTCCCCTTACGGTCAACACAAAGAGACAAGACAGAAGCCGGTATCTGTTTTCTGAGCATTGACTTGTATTGGATAAATTTATTGTTATTTCGGTCGAAATAATTTAATCCGCCTCCATCGGTCCCAATCCAGATATTTCCCTTTCGATCCTCAGCAAAACACACCACAAAATTATGACTCAACGAGTTTTTTTCTCCGGGGATATTGCGGTAGGTATGAAATTGAGGCGAGATCAGACGGGATAAATTAACACCTTTCGCGGTCCCGATCCACAGAATGCCATTATGATCTTCATAGATGGCTTGAACTGAATTATTTGTCAATGAAGTTTCATCAAATTTATCATTTCTGAAATGGCGAAAATTCTGCTTGCTCTTATCAAATAAATTTAAACCGTCCTGGGTTGTCCCAATCCAGATGTTTCCCTTTGAATCCTGAAAAATATCCCAACACACATTGCCAGAAAGACTGGTGGGATCATTTGGGTTATGTTGGAAATGTTTAAACTGATCGGTTTTTCTGTCATAAATACTAAGTCCCTCTGATGAAGCAATCCAGATATTTCCAGCATCATCTTCTATAATATCATGGATGATATTTGATAGCATGCCTCTGGTCTTATCTTCAATCACTTGGTACTGATTAATTTCTCCTGTCTCAGGATGAAAGGTAACAATTCCCGTTTCACTCCGATGAGATATCCAGTAAACTCCCTGACTATCGTATAAAATTCTGCTCATTGCATCTAATGTGATGTTGTTCTCAATAAGCGTATCGGACAGGCATTCACTACAGGTGGTATCGGCTAAATTAACTTTATAGATATGACCAGACGCTGCAATTAGAATTTCGCCAGTAGCGATTTCAACAATATCGCTAATGTTTGCATAAATATTTCCTGGTAAACGAAAGTGAACAAATCGATCTGTTGATGCATCATATAGATCAAGGCCTCTTTTTGTGCCAATGAGCAAATGACCCTTGCGATCTTCATAAATATCGAATACAGCATTACCAGAAATGCTATAGGGATTATCTATTTCATTTTTATATACGGTAAATTCATATCCATCAAATTTATTTAGCCCATCGTACGTTCCAAACCACATTACACCCCGGCGGTCCTGGGCTATTGTCGTTACAACACTGGAAGAAAGTCCATCAGCCAATGTAAGGCTTTTAAACGAATAGGTAGGGTCATTTGGAAAGCAATATGCACCTGCGGCTAGATATAGCCAGGAGATTGCTATTCGTTTTAACAAAATTTTCATTGTTGATTTACTCTTTTCTTCAAGTAACCATTTCTATTTTATATTTTACATATTTTTTTAGAATTTTGCAATTCTTTTTTCTATCAATTTTTCGAGTACTTCCTGAGTATCTTCCACTTCATCAGCAATCGTCATACACTAATATCACCCGATATCAATTTAATACTTTTTTTCGATATGCCCAATACATGTCTGATGGACTGTTTTTGACCGCAACCCTCCCAGAAAAACCACCGCAGGTTTGTGGTCTCATTGGTTTTATGCCAAAATTTTTCCGGAGCATTTCCGACAATACGCTGTTCCCCGAACAAAAAAACGACTTGAAAAGCGAAATCATGGCTTTTTTATGCGTATTTAGTGCCTTACGATGATGGAAACAAAATCATCTGAAAACGAAGTATGATATCAAAAAATGGAACTGATTGCTGCACTAGATGCGTATCACTATAACTAAGCCGGAGCGAGAGTTCAATCCGAACTCGATGCTGTTAAGGCCTGTAAGGTAATTTTTGCTAATACTAACACTTTTAATAACTAGATAATCGGGAAAGTAAAATGAATTATCGATCAATAGTTTCGGTGGTGTTTCTCGTTGCCCTATTTACCATTTTGCCGAACAATGAAACATTTGCCCAGAAACGGCTGCTTATCCTCAGTTGGAATGTTGAAAGTGATGATAATACTCCTGCAACCATTTCAAAGCAGCTCGAAGAATTTGAAGGGTATGACTTAATCGGCTTAACCGAGGTTAAACCGGATAACGCCGCAGCTTATGCTGATGCGGCGGCGGAGGGAGAAGGTGCAAAGAACTCCAGTTATGTTGAATTTAATTCCGTTATCAGTACATCTGGACGAAGCGATCGAATGATGCTCATCTGGGATAATACTCGTTTTGAGCCCATCGGAGAAATGCAGGAGTTAAATGAACTAAATCCAGACTCCGACCATCGATCTCCGATGTTTGTCAAATTGAAATTGAGAAATTCAAATACGATATTCATATTTATGGTGAATCATCTGGCACGAGGAAATGCTGACCTTCGGAAAATGCAGGCGCAAGGACTGCAAGAATGGGCACAGAATGAGCAACTGCCAATAATTGCCGTTGGCGACTATAATTTTGATTATGATATTGATGATGGTCAAGGCAACGCCGCCATGTCTGAAATGTTACAGGATGATATATGGAAATGGATTCGTCCCGATCGACTTTACAAGACGCAGGCAAGTCCAAAATTTAATAGTATCCTTGATTTCATATTCATTGCGAACCAACCCAATTCGTGGCGTGTCGATTCACGAATTTTGACGGATGAACGCCAACTTACCGATGATAACCAGCGCAGCGATCACAGACCTGTCGAGTGTCGAATTTTAATAACTGACTGAATTTATTATGCGTAAGTTTAGTTAGTGACTGAAAGAAAAATCTCTAAAATGTCATTCTGAGGCGTTTTTTGCCAAAGAATCTCTTAACATCAAGATACTTAAAAACAGGAATTTACCAATAATAAATATGATTACATTTCTGATTGAATCAAAACCATAAAACAGGAAGATACTGATGCGTAAGCTATTTACCACTTTTATTGTCGCTTTGATTATTTTTGCCGGACATGCCCAGGATCAAATGAAAGTCATTATTGATGCCGATACCGGTAACGAAGTTGATGATTTGTATGCCATTGTCAGGGGATTGATTGAACCGACCTGGGATGTTATTGGGTTGAATGCAACCCAGTGGCAGGTTAGTCACTGGGCCGTTGAAAAAAGCATGGAAGAAAGCTATCGATTGAACCAGGTCTTACTATCTTATCTGCATTTAAGTCAAAAAGTTAAATCGAATCGCGGGGCTGAAGCAAGATTATTTGATTGGGGTGATAAGGCGCAGCCATCTGCGGCTTCAAATTTTATCATCCGCCAAGCCCATCAAACGAAGGGGAAAAAATTAACCGTAATCGCCCTGGGGGCGCTCACCAATGTTGCCACCGCCATTCTTGACGATCCCTCAATCACCGCGAAGATAAAGCTTTATTGGGTGGGTACCGGTTATGATTTCGAAAGTGGAGTGATGACGAATCTTGACTTCAATTGTGTTATGGATATACAAGCCGTCAGTGTCATCTTAAACGCTGATGTTGAATTGCACATCATGCCAAAAGAAGTAACCGGAAAAATGACAATGGAATGGAAAGAAACATTTCATCGTTTTAAGGGGAAACATGATTTGCTCGATTTTTTATTGCAGCGCTGGTATAATCATCTAGATTCAGGTCGGGCAAAACGGACAATTTGGGACCTGGCATTGGTTGAAGCCATTATTTTACCTGAACATGCGGAGGAAGTCAAAATAAAAACCTCCAAAGAAAAAGGGGATCGGGAAATTTGGATGTACAAAGATATCGACGATGACAAGCTGCGCGAAGATTTTTACAAGACCGTTCTTGATGTTGTTAAAGTAAGGTGAAAGTGGTTTCGAGATAAGCTGATTTTTAAAACTCACCTAAATCCTTTTCGTCAGCCGAGGGAGAGGACTTAAAGGTTGAATCTCAAAAATACCGAAATAAAGACCGCCGGCAACCCGAAAGCAATCTTCAAAACAGCTTTTTTTGTTGACATTTGCGCTAAAATTATTTAGTTTCTTTTTAACTGACTGACAATCCCAAAAAAACAACGCGCCCTTCTCTATTGACACTTGTTCCTGATATTGGAGATTTTTATTTGGCATAAATTGAGAACTAATCATAAGGTTAGGCGGCAGGAGTTCACAAGATGACAATCCACAAAGAGAAATTACCACTGACAGAAGAACAGGAAACGCTGTTTGTTCCTCTTTACTCTAGAGCTGTTGAGAGCCAGCAACCCAATCCCATTTTTGTCGATGGGAAAGCGCAAGAGATTCTTGACCACGTCGAATATGATTTCGCCAGGCACAAAATCCCTAGAAAAACAGCTGTGACGCTCTGCTTAAGGGCAAAAAAGATCGATGCGTATGCGCGAGAATTCTTAGCCAGTCATCCCAGAAGTGTCGTGATTCATCTAGGGTGTGGGCTTGATAGTCGCTACAGCAGGGTCAATAATGGGGAAGTTGAATGGTATGATTTGGATATGCCAGAGGTTATTGACCTCAGAAGAAAGTTCTACAAGGAAAAAGGTACATATCGTATGATCCCGTCTTCTGTCACCGACTTGGGCTGGATAGACATCATTTCACCGCAAGGTCGCCCTGTACTGGTGATTGCGGAAGGGTTGTTCATGTACCTGAAAGAGGAAGAGGTAAAAGCGTTGGTCCTCAAATTGAAAGAGGCCTTTCCTGGATGCGGCCTAGTGTTTGATGCATATAGTGTCTTGACGGCCAAAAGTGCCAAACGGCATCCCTCAATCAAGAAGACGGGGGCTGTTGTTCATTGGGGAATCAATGATCCCACAGTGATCGAACACTGGGCGGAGGGCATACGGTTGAAGGAAGAGTGGTATTTTACGCAGGCTGAGGATATTGAAAAACTTGGATTTGGATATCGCTTAGCATTTAGGATAGCTGGTCTTTTCACAACTGCAAAAAAGGCACATCGAATTCTATATTACAGCCTGTAGTAGCCCTTATCTTCTGATCATAGGGCATTAGAAATTATTGGCGAAGCGACAAAAAATATCCCCGATACTGTTCGTAAAGAATATCCTGAAGTACCTTGGAAAGATATGAATAGAAAATATGGTGTGTCTGAAATGGGTATATTTGGCTCTTATGTGAAGAATGAGCAGAATGAAGCAAGTGATGTTGACATACTCGTTGATTTTAACAAGTCAATCGATCTGCTAACATTTGTTAATTTAAAAAATTATCTATCCGAGTTACTTGAGGTCGATGTAGACTTGGTAATGAAAAGAGCTTTAAAACCGAAAATTGGTCAGCGGATACTACATGAGGTTATGGAAATTTAGAAATTAGGGAGATTGTTTAAAGAATTTATTCCTTCATTCAAGAAGGACCTGTTATTTAGTATTTGAACAAAAAGTCCTAACAATGTCATTCTGAGGCGTTTTTTGCCGAAGAATCTCTTAACATCAACATACTTATTTTAAAAAGCAATCCGCAAGGTTTTTATTTCATACGGACTTATTGGCAGTTCAATTTCATACCCCCGTTGCGCCAGCTTTTCTTGTGACCATTCAATCATATCCGACTCATAAATCGTGTGGGCGGTTTTTAAGAGGGTGATTTTCAGCGAAGTCGCCTCACCGTACGCTTCATAAACCCGCAGAATCATATCATTATTATCTTCCGCCTTTTTGAAAGCACTGAGTACAACATTATCCGGATCAATTACCAAAAAGGATGAACTGGGGGGCAGTCCGCCCCGATGAATTTGCGTAAAAATATACGCCGGCGGCACATTGAAACTATAAGCCGCCAGATTGGTTTTCGCTGCGGACCAGGTGCCTTTATGCGGAAAGAGGGCATACGAAAAACCGTGGTAACCCCGATCGGCCGTACTGTCGGGATCGGTTGGCGCACGCAAAGCACTCATTCGCATTACCGTCCCTTTAATATCAAATCCATATTTACAATCATTCAATAAACTCACCCCGTATTCATTATTCGATAAGTCAATCCATTTTTGAGCCGGTATTTCCTGACCATTTCGTTCACGGGTGATCGCGCCGAAAGGAATATCACAGGTTGCCGTCGCATTTTCAATTTGAATCGGAAAAGCGATTTTTAGCATTTTTTGTCGTTCCAGCCAATTGATGGTAACCTGTACATCCAATTGTGGCAGCTCGTTGTAAAGAATATATTTTTGAATAAACAGCGATTGGTTAAATTTATACTCGACACGAATGACTTTACGTACCGCGCCATCTTCAACAACCTCGACCCGGCTTGGTTTATTAAACGGTAGAATCGGTCCCTTAAGCCCGATTTCCCAGGCGGACATATTATCCGGTTCATCGGCCTGAAGTTGAAATTCACAACCTGGCCCGTTGAATAGATTTAAATCGAGGTCTTTCATCCGGAACTTATCAATACAACCGGTCCGGCGATTAATTTCAACACTTAAAAATTGATTTTCCAATTTCAAGGATTGATCAAGCGGCTTAACCGTTACTTTTTGTTTTAATTGTTTTAACCAAAAGGTGCGGTACCCAATTTCCGGAATCTCCCGCGCTAGAAAGACAACCTTTAATTTATCCTCCTGCTGCTCGATTATTTGTAATGGTGTTGGCTGGCCTTCAGTGTCGAACAGTTGGACATCATTCATCTCTGGTTGGAGATGAATCGTCATCTCAACTGGTGCTGTTCGCGGCCAGTTTAGTGAATTAAAAACCACCAACGGTAGCGCATCGTTGTCACTAAAAAGAGTATTGACATTGGATGCCAATACTTGTAACGCGCCTTGAAGAATTTGCTGAGTCCTTTCAAAAAGATTCTGGTAAATCTGGTCGGCATCTTCATAAACCGGACCAATTGATGAACCAGCTAAGATGTCATGAAATTGATTAAATAATAAATCCCGCCAGATGCCAGTGAATTCACGTTGGGGATAGTCGAACTTGAAAAAGGTGGCCAGACTGGCGAATACTTCAGTTAACGGAACCAGATTTTCAGCCCGCCGATTATTCCATTTGGTTTTAGCCTGACTGGTATAACAGCCGGGGAAGACAAAATTTTGATCGGCTTCAACCACCGGAAATTCAGGCGGAATTCTGGTTGAATCGTTTAGCAGGTTGAAGATATTCTGGTAGTATTGATCCATTCGTGTCATTTTCACCTGAGGAAAAGCCAGTAAATCGTCCAGTTCTTGAATTTTTTCGATGTGCTTACGATTTGGCCCTCCGCCGTGATCACCGTGCCCATAAAAGCGGGCGACTTCATGCACCCCAAAATTTTTGACTTCCTCCCACAATCCTTGAAAGACGTCCTGATCTACATCATTTAAAACAAACCAGTTACGGGGCCGGTGCGCCAAAACCTGGCTTCCGTCGGGTGATCGCCAGTGGAAAAACCGCTCTGAATTCCAGGGACGAAAGAAAGAATAGGTTTTTATCCCACATTTATGCAAAATCTGCGGCAGCGTTGCCGGATGGCCGAAAGTATCGGGCATCCAACCGACATTAATATCGATATCGAATTTTTCTTTGAAGTAGTGCTTGCCGTATAAATATTGGCGGATTTGCGACTCCCCATCAGAGAGGTTTAAATCCGGTTCAACCCAGGTTCCCCCCACAATTTCCCATTGTTCATTTTTCACAAAGTTTTTAATCTCTTTAAATAATTCCGGATCCTGTTCTTCAATCCACCAGTAGGATAATGCCTGACCATGACTAAATTTATAGTCGGGATACTTTTTCATATTTTCAACGGCATTACGAAAAGTCTCTCGGCAAACATTAATCGATTCCGGGTAGCGCCACAGCCAGGCCATATCGATATGCGCATTGCCGATCATGGCAATGGTGTAGGAATCGGCTTTGGTTGATACGGGTTTAAATTGAGTTCGGACATCGGCTAGTAGTTTCCGGAGCTCGCGCAAATTTTGTTGTTTCAATGCCTGAAAGATAGCTAATTCTACCTCCAGTGCAATTGAGACGGGCTGCCGAAACAGGTCTGTGGCCAATTTTCGGTCGAATAGAAATGATTCAATCCCAGTAAAATGGGGTTTGACGGTGGCCTGAAAAGGGAGCGGTTCCGCAGCTATTAAAGTCGAATCTTTGGATTGCAGCTCCAGTTTCAATTGATATTTTTGTCTGGGATTGGCTTCATTGGTTAACCGAATCGCACCAGAGTAACCCGTAAACTGGTCGGTCTTTTCTTTCCGATTTAAATAAAATGTCCCGCAATATTTTTCGACCTCCAGGTGGAGATCCAATTCCAGACCAGTAAATTCCAGCGGGGGTTGCCATTCCTTTTTAAAGATGAGCGTATTGTCTTCGGAGAAAGCTGACCAATTGGTCAGGTGCCAGTGATTAAACACGGTCGCGATTATTTTCGAAAGATTGAATAATGGAAATGGGGAGTATTTGTAAGCGTCGCTGTGTTTACAAAGGAGTTCAATCGCGGCGGCATTCTTCAGCAAGGAGTCGCTCATTGCAGCAAAAGGAATCCGGGCATAACAAAGAAATAATTCTCCGCCGAGAATATCCGAAACCGGTTGCAATGAAATGAGTGGCTTTCGATGGAGACAAATTGCCAGGTCCACATTTTTAATAACTTTCGTACTCTGGTTTAACAAATAGAAATCGAAATGAACGTAGGGTTCATTATTTTCTTCGATAATTGGTGTCAACTCGGGATTATATTCCCACAGCTTTAAATCGGCTGGCGTATTCAGGTTGACCGGGATTGTCAGCGGATTTTCCGCCTGGAGATGCACTTCATTTTCGGCAAGGATGCGCGCCGACAGTTTCCAATCTAAGGCGCCATTAATTACTTTAAATAACAGTCGATTCCAGCCCTGCTGCAATTCAAAAGCAATCTGATCATCATCAAAATTATGGGTGCGCTGATGATTCACGAAATGAATTCGCTTTGAATTGCACCAGATTGCCACCCCATCATCACTCCCTACCCGCAATTGGGCCGTTTGAGACTGGGGTGAGTAGACAAACACCTGGGCATAAGCCACGCTCTGTTCCCGGAACTGAAATTTTAAGAGCGGATCGGCGAAATTAAGCACATCGTTATTGGCGTGGTAAAGCATCCACAAGCGATCGGCATGGCGTTGACCACCAAAGGCATGAATTTTGGCTTCATCCGGAATATATTCATGGGCCAAATTGTTTTCATCGGGCTGGGCTTTAAAAGATCCGATAATCAACCAGTCTCGGATATAACCATTTTTGCTAAATCCTGGCGGCTGGATAAATATCAGAATCAGGACAATTAATAATAAATTAAATCTCATTTTCATCGTTTGAGTTAGTTCGTTATAGTTAGGAACATCTTCTTGGAAAAAAATCTGGTTATTCCTGCCAGGAAAATGTGGTAGCACGGGTAGAAGAGCAGCTCCTGCGAATGAAAAAAACTTCCTTAACATATCAAATTTTGGCTTGATTGTCAATATAAAAATAATAAATTGGGGGTAGGCGATTCTGTTGTTTGTTTCGGTATGCCAGCGCGAAGGCTGAGGCGGATTATTCATCATGACAATTCTTGTCTGGACGAAAAGTCATAGACTACGGTTGCCCGATCCGTCAGTCGACGGAGAGATTACCGATGTCTTGATATCTTTAGAAAAAAACAATAATCCCTTCAAATACCTGGAATCTCTCCGTTAGCCAAAGGATCGACAACCGGGGCTTTCTTTCAAACACTAAGTATTGTAAAAGACAATTATTTATGGGATAATGGGGAATTATCAAAGGACGATGTATTAAGGAACGAGGCGGGAAGTGGTAAAAACATTTCGAAGTGTATCCAGGAGACTGACCGAGAATACAGTAAGGCGTTGGATTCAACAGCAAAATATTTTCGATGCCCTCTATAATCCCACCGGCATCAGCTTTAGCAATCATTTTGAATTAATTGAAAACGGATTGGTGGTTTTTGACCATGCCAGCGGTTTAATGTGGCAACGAGCCGGGTCGGAACAAGTGGCTTATCGTGGTATTAAAAATTGGCTCTATCAATTAAATTCTCAATCCTTTGCCAATTACAAAGATTGGCGCTTACCTACGCTGGAAGAGGCGTTGACTTTGCTCGAACCGCAAAAGCAGGAGCAGGGTTTATTTTTGGCACCACTTTTTAGTAACATCCAGAAAAAAATCTGGACGGCAGACGTAAAAAGCAAAGCCAGCGCCTGGGCTGTTTTCTTTAATGAAGGCCACTGCTACTATAGCGACACCTATCAAGTGTTTCCTTCCTCCTATTATTACCTGCGAGCCATACGCTAGGCAATTTTTTCCAACTTAGGGAGTTACGGAGTGCAAAACTTCAGTTTTGCGAGGGTATTGCTTTTGATGAATGATTCTGCCATAAAAAAAATACACTTACCTTCAATGATTTTTTTATCTCACGAAAGCTTTCAGATCATCAATCGTGAGTGTAACCTGTGGTTGAAAAGCCACACTGCTCATATATTTGTTCAAGCTGTAAAGCAATTGTCTTGATACTGGTCGATCTTCGATATTTTTCATGAAATCAATGCTGCTGACAATCATCTTGCCGTTCAAGACCTTTGCCTCGCAAACCAGAGCCAAACGACGATTTGTGAACCAGTCATCAATCACGCGTACAATTGGTTGAATCGTTGCGGGCAGACTGTCCAGCAGCATGACCTGGGCATGAAAAATCGGCTCCCACCATTGCCAGTTACTGTGGAATTCAGTTGGGAATTCACTCAGCGCCGGATGGGTGGGATCACATAAAATACCGAGTGTGTGCGGTGGCTGGTTATTTGTCCAGGAGGTGTTCCAAAAAATGCTTGAAAAACCAAGCGCGATTTTACCCCCGTAGTCCGGAGAGAGTGAGCCTTGCGGAAGCGACAGCAAGACGGTTCCGCCCGCCTCCAGATGCTTCACCACTTTATCATCCACTTTTTGGATGATGAGCACATCGGAAGCGGAGATGTCTGGTAAAGTGGCAGGATAAACCCAAAAATCCCAACTGTTCGAATAATCCGCCAGGTTAACTTCCAGAGTTAGTTTCTGGGCTTTCGAGATGGTGGCTAACGGCACTTCGATTTCACCCAGGAGCAGATGATTACCCAGCGGAATATTTCGCGGGGGTAATTTTCCGGAAAAAAGAACCTCACCTGGTGAACGAATGATTCGCCATTCGGGAGTGATCAATGGCAATGCTTGTTCACCAAAATGAGCGACTTCCAGCGAGGCGTTAAAATTTTCATTATTCAAAAAATAGCGTTTTGCCAGGCGTGCCAGGGGAACCGTGCTGTTACAAAAGTGACTGAATTCCGGGCCGGTCACATAACCCTTCTCATCCCAAAACGCATCGAGTACGCCCACCAGCGCTGTTCCCTGGCCGGGAAAGTCGTGTAAATCAAGCAACTGGAAGCCTCCGAAACCTTCCGTGCGCAAGGCGGCTTCAATATCGGCTTTGTAGCACAATGTCTGGAGCTTACCCGACGCCAATAAAAATGGCTCAGCGAGCTGCTCCATCTGATTCTGTTGAAGTGATTCCTGGAAAATTTCAAAATTTTTGGCTTTTAAATAGCCGGTGTATTTGACCATTTCCTTGAAATTGGGATAAACACACCACTGCCCGATTTCGTGGCTGACAGTGGGTTTATTTTTGGCAATCTGCTCAGAAAAGTCGAACGTGGTCTGAGGCGGCTGGGCATTAATAATACTACTCAAGCCCGCACCCCATTGCTGAATGCGCGGCCCAGGCGTACTGTGAAAATCACTTTCTTCGATTAAAGGCCAACCCGCCCCACCGGAATACAAGTGTCGATTGTCTTTTGCCTGCCAATATTGAACAAATTTTTTAAGAAATTCCTTTTGCTGGTCACCCGCTGGTTCATTGCCATAAAGCAAAATACAAAATGACGGATGATTTCCATAATGTTGAATAATCCGTTCGCTTTCTTCATAAATAAACCGGTCAATTGGCCGGCCATCGCCGAGGGTAGCGCCCTGATTCGCCCAACTCGAGCACTCCACGTGCAGATAAAAGCCCGTCTGGTCAGCGGCAGCAAAGGCGGCTTCCGGCGGACAGTGGGAATGAAACCGCAGATGATTCAACCCGTACTGGCGGCAGATGCGAAAAATACGCAACCACGATTCCACGTCGGTAGGAGGATAGCCGGTTTTCGGGAAAATGCAACATTCCAATGTCCCGCGCAGAAAGGTCTTCCGACCATTAATCGTAAAATGAGTGTCCCGTGTTTTAAATTCCCGCATTCCAAATTGAATTGTTTCGGAATCATTCATGAATTCAGCCGGGCCCGTTAACTTGATTGTCATTTTATACAGGTTCGGATGAAATTCATCCCACAACAATACCGTGTCACCCATTGGGTAATCCGCTTCAATGAGGGTGTCAGAGCCGGAAATGACAAAATCAATTGACCGGGGGGCAATGATTTGGGAGAAATTTGTATTCGTGCTCACTGCTTGTAAAACGACTTTGCCCCGGTGCGTCGCGGTGGTTGCATTGGCAATTTCCAATTT
>Ga0180438_10002844_pt1 | contig 27291 bp, 27 predicted proteins | sample SS_ome_12_FD_132455 | JGI IMG/M metagenome (GOLD analysis project Ga0180438, IMG submission 132455) | Hypersaline lake sediment archaeal communities from the Salton Sea, California, USA - SS_3_D_2 metaG | ecosystem: Environmental > Aquatic > Non-marine Saline and Alkaline > Hypersaline >... | reverse complement strand
GCCGCCGTCAGCAGCGGCGAGAGCGACCGCGTGCTCCGCATCGTGACCCAGCTCTTCCGGTTCTATATGAGCCACCCCGAAGAGATTCCAGGCTCTTCGGATGAGCCGGACGATACGCCGCGCTGCGCGCGCCGCGTCTGCGATCACCTCGCCGGCATGACGGACCGTTTTGCCGGACAGCAGTTCGAGCACTACTTCGTTCCCCGCCGCTGGCGGGGTGCCGACTAGTATCGCGTCCCAGCAATAGGTTCATTTAGTCCGATTGCCTCGACGCTCGGTGGTTGGAGGTAGGAGGCCACCGGCTATCTCACAGCCGCTCCGTTCTGTGGAATACCCTGCCTGAGATACGGCGCTTCTTCTCACCAGGATTTGAGGGAGACGGTCGATGGAGGCAGGGAGCCACGCTGAGGGGCGAGGGATTGAAAGGCGCGTCAGGTTAGACGCAGCGCTGTGCATTGCAGTCGCGCTCATCGCTTTGCTCGCTTATCTGCGTACGATGAGGCCGACGTTCGGCTGGGGGGATTCGAGTGAGCTGATTACCGCGGCGTACTACCTTGGGATTGGGCATTCGCCGGGGTATCCAACGTGGATGCTAATCATGCATCCATTCAGTCGCATTCCGGTGGGCGATGTCGCTTTTCGCGTGAATTTCGCTACGGCATTGCTTGGGGCGGTGGGAATTGCGCTTCTCTATCTCGTCTATAAAGGCATTTCCCGCAACCGTATTGCGGCCGTCGTCGCGGCGTTGACGTTTGCGTTCTCGGCGACTTTTTGGGATCAGACGACCGAGGCGGAGGTTTACACGCTTCACGTTTGCTTCGCCGCCGCGATCGTGCTCATCGTGCTGGCATGGCGGCGGAGCCGTAGCGACCGCTGGCTCTATTTACTCGCTTGGGTGATCGGCATAAGCCTTGGCAATCACGCCCTCACCGCGCTGATGATTCCAGCGCTTCTTTATCTCCTGTGGGCCGATCGCGGGAGACACGTCTTCAACCGACGCACGATCATACGATGTGGCGGGCTATTCTTACTCGGCCTTTCGGTCTACGCCTATATGCCGATTCGCGCTATGGCGGATCCGCCACCTCACCTCAATAATCCGCATAACCTATACGAGATGTGGATGCAGCTCACGGCTCCGGGAGCCCGACAAGCGATGTTCGACCGGGGATTGCTCGTGCCGCTCCAGCGCGCGGGTATCCACTTGACGCGACTGGAGAATGAATTCACGCTCCTTGGATGCGCGCTCGCGTTGTTCGGGGTCGGCATACTTTTGTGGAGAGACCGCCGCCTGGCGATGTTTCTCGGCTTGATTGGATTCCTCGATGTGGCCTATGCGATCAACTTCAGCATCTTCGATATCTACGTCTACTACCTTCCGCTACACGTGGTGTGGGCGGCGTTTATATCGGTTGGAGTTGCGGGCGGGCTGAGTCTGGCGGCGAAGGCGATGGCGAAGCTTCCCGAAGGGGTGGTCTCGCCGACGCCGGAGTGGCGCTATGGACCGGCGGCGCTGCTGTTGCTGCTGCTTCCGTTCGTGCAGTTCACCCATAACCTGGGGCGCGTCGATGGAAGCCGAGACTACGGCTCTGAGCGGTTCGCGCGGGCGGTGGCCGAGATGGCGGAGCCGGAAGCGCTGATCCTAGCGGATTGGTGGACGATTGCGCCGATTGGCTATTTGAAGTACGTCGAGAACACGCGGACGGATCTCGTGATGTTCGCCGCGCCGTCGATCCATGCGGACGAAGGATTTCTCAATTTTGCAAAAGCGGATTTCCTGAGAGCGTACCCAGCGGTGTATTTCGTCGAGATGTTGACATATCGGATGCATTTGCTGCGGCCAAAAGCATTCATGGTTCCGCAGGGGCCGGTGTACCGGGTCTATGTGGAACGTCCGCCAAGGGATGCTGTGCTGGTCGACATGCCGGCTCTACCAATTGCTCGATTCGGAAACCGGGTTGGTCTGGTGCGGGCGGATGTGCAGGAGGGCGAGGTTCTGCCAGGTGAGGCATTTGAATTCACCATATACTGGACGCCGCTCGATGGATACAATGGAAGGAACCACGAAGCGATTTTCGTGCTCCAGAATGAGGCGGGCGATCGCATTTGGCAGGAAAGCAACAAGCTTGGACATGACTTGTATCCGCTCGATGAGTGGCTGCCGGGTGAGGTATTGAAGGAAGAACATCGCATTTATCTACCGGACCCCGAAGATCCCGGCGAGTACGATCTTTTCGTCCGGGTGCGCGAACACGGAGAGTCTAAATGCCTCGACTGTGATAGATCGCTCCCTGGCCGTAATGTTCGCGATTACCTGATGGCGACACTTCATGTGGGTGAGGCCGTGCCAGTTGAGAGTCATGGTCGGGTTCCGACTGTGGTGGCGATTTTGAGGCGATAGGCGACGATAGATAGAATATCTCCAAGCCCATATTCCGAATGTATTTTTGGCGTCGCGTGGTGGTTGCGCGGCGCCTTATTTATATGGTAGACTACAGATGCCGGCCACGGCTTGGCCGACGTTTTCGCGCGCGCGTGTTCACCCTTATCGAGCAGCGATTCGCGGCCGGTAGGCCGGACAATCTATCTCTAGGCGTGCTGCGTTGTCCCAGTTCGCGAATGGCGGATGGCAGCACTCCCAGGAATGGGGCACGCTATGGAAAGGGGCGTATCTTGGCTCTCGTGACGATGAAGGAATTGCTGGAGGCCGGAGTTCATTTCGGCCACCAAACCCGCCGCTGGAACCCGAAGATGAAGAAGTTCATCTACGCGGGGCGCAATGGGATTTACATCATCGATCTGCATCAGACTTTGAAGCGTTTGGAGGACGCGTACGCGTTCCTCCGGCAGAAAGCGGCTGAGGGAGGTTGCGTACTTTTTGTAGGCACGAAGAAACAGGCCCAGGATAGTATTCGAGAGAGCGCCGAACGTTGCGGGATGTACTATGTAACAGAGCGCTGGCTCGGTGGTATGCTTACCAATTACCAGACTATTAAGCAGCGGATAGACCGATTGAGGGAGCTTCGCAAGATGGATGAGGACGGAAGCCTTGCGAGCCGTCCGCGCAAGGAGCGGAACCGTCTCAATGACCTGAAGGCCAGACTCGAACGGTTCCTCTCCGGTATCGAATCGATGCCGCAGTTGCCATCGGCGATTTTTATCGTAGACCTACGGCAAGAGCATATCGCGCTCCTGGAGGCGCGACGACTGAATATCCCAGTTATAGCGATTGTGGATACGAATTGCGACCCGGACGAGATCGAATATCCAATCCCCGGCAACGATGACGCCATTCGCGCCATTCGGCTCATGGCGGGGAAGATGGCCGATGCCGTGATCGAAGGGCGAATGGAATACGAAACGCGTCGCGCCGAAGAGCAGGCTGCGGCTGAGGCGGCGCCATCGGTGACAGAAGAGGATGTTATGGTGGTTACCGCAGCAGCGGAGAGTGCATTCGAGGAGATGCCGGGGCAGGTTCAGCCGGCGCCCGAGACGGCTTCTCCGACCGAGGGGGCAGAGGAAGAGACTGCCCAACAGGCAGAGGAATTGGCGCCGGCGGATGTTGATGTCGAGCCGGTTCGTAGTGAACCGACGCGAGAGTACACCGGCGGCGAAGCCGAGCTGACGTAGGCGGTGGACGCCCACCGCCACTTACTATCCTGAAGGAGATTCACAGTGGCCATCACCGCGCAACAAATCCAGGAACTGCGCCAAAAGACGGGCGCAGGTATTATGGATTGCAAGAAGGCGCTTGCCGAGTGCGAAGGAGATATAGAGCAGGCCGTAGTTTTGCTGCGCAAGGAGGGCATGGCGCGAGCCGACGCACGCGTCGGTCGAACGACGAGCGAAGGCGTCATTTCATCCTACATCCATGCGGGCGGGAAGATTGGCGTGATCGTCGAGCTGAATTGCGAGACTGATTTCGTTGCACGCACGGATGAGTTCCAGCAACTGGCCTACAATATTGCGATGCACATTGCAGCGGAGAATCCTCGGTACGTGAGTCCAGAAGACGTGCCGGCCGAGGTCGTCGAGAAGGAGCAGGAAGTCTACCGCGCTGTGGCTGAGAAGGAAGGCAAGCCGGAGAAGGTGCTCGATCGGATTGTCGAGGGACGACTAAAGAAATTCTACTCTGAGATCTGCTTGCTGCAGCAGGCGTATGTTCGAGACGACGAAAAGACGGTCGAGGACGTCATCAAGGAAGCGCGGGCTCATCTCGGTGAGAATATCGGGGTCAATCGTTTCGTGCGAATGCAGGTTGGAGAAGAGGTGGAAAGGTAAACTCGACCGGGAGGGACGCTTTGGCCGACTCACGGTATAAGCGGGTCCTTTTGAAGCTGAGCGGCGAGGCTTTCGCTGGGCAGAACGGCTTTGGAATCGACCCGGATGTCGTGCATCGTATCGCCGGTGAGGTGAAGGACGCCTGGCGCCTCGGGGTGCAATTCGGCATCGTTGTCGGGGGCGGCAATTTCCTCCGGGCGCGCTCGAACTCACTCCATGACATTGAGCGGACGACTACGGACTATATGGGCATGCTTGCGAGCGTGCTGAATTGCCTTGCCCTTCAGGCATCGTTAGAGGCGGAAGGGGTGGACACTCGGGTGCAGTCGGCGGTGGAGATTCGGGAGGTCGCCGAGCCGTACATTAGGCGGCGGGCCGTGCGCCATCTGGAGAAGAACAGAGTCGTGATCTTTGCCGGTGGCACGGGAAACCCGTATTTTACTACCGACACGGCAGCGGCGCTCCGGGCAGCGGAGATCAACGCTGAGGCGCTTCTGAAGGCGTCGACAGTAGACGGTGTGTACGATAGCGATCCAAAAGTGAATGATAGCGCCAAGAAGCTCAAGATGCTCTCGTATCGAGATGCACTGAGCGCTGGGTTGAAGGTAATGGACGCGACGGCGATCTCGCTCAGTATGGAGACGAAGATTCCCATCATCGTGTTCGATCTGCGGGCGGAGGGGAATATCAGACGGGTCCTTCTCGGCGAAGAGGTGGGCAGCACGATTAGCTGATGTGCGAAAAGGGAGGAAGTTCCATGTCTACGGATTCCGTCAGCCGGCTCATGAAGGAAACCGACACTCATATGGTCGACGCGCTTGCCGCGGTGAAACGGGAATTCAGCTTGATCCGAACGGGACGTGCGAACCCGGCCGTTCTCGACCGAATCCGAGTGGAGTACTACGGACAAAATATGCCTATCAATCAGGTCGCAACGGTGAGCGCCCCAGAGCCTCGTCTGCTCGTCATATCGCCGTGGGACAAACAGATGATTAAGCCGATCATAGATGCTATCACGAGTTCCGACCTGGGACTTAATCCAAATACGGACGGGAATCTCATCCGAATACCATTGCCGCAGCTCACGACTGAGCGCCGCCAAGAGCTAGTGAAAGTCGTTGCCCGCAAGACAGAAGAGGGGAAAGTTTCGTTGAGAAACATCCGGCGCGACGCGATCGAGCAATTGCGATCGATGCAGAAAAATGGCGACATCTCAGAGGATGATTTACGACGCTTCCAAGGGCAAGTTCAGAAGATCACGGACGGGCACATCGAACAGCTCGACGTAATGGAAAAGGCGAAGAACGAGGAGATTATGGAGAGATGATCTCGCCCGATGTCGTAGGTCGTTGCCTGGATGAAGCCCGAGCGATACTGGAGAACGCTGGAATGCAGGTCGTTCGCATCTCCGAGACGACTTCGCCGAAGGACGGCCCGAGGGGTCCCGTCCGAGTGATTCGCCAACGGGGAGTATGCGATGGCGTCGAGCTTATGGTGACGGCATCTGTTGCGGGACCGCAGGAGAAAAAGGAGACATCCAACGACAGACCGACCGTCGGCTGACGAGCTGAAGATTCAGATCGACCGCTCGAAAGTTCCTCGCCATATCGCCGTCATTATGGATGGCAATGGCCGGTGGGCGAGGCAACGCAATCTGCCGCGCGTGGAAGGCCACAAGGCCAGCCGCCAGAGCATCCGGGATACAGTTGAGTCGTGTGATGAGATCGGTGTAGAATTTCTGACCCTGTATACATTTTCGGTGGAGAACTGGAATCGCCCCGAAAATGAGGTCCGAGCGCTCATGGCGCTGATTGAGATCGCTCTGCGAGAAGAGTCGGAGGGTTTGCATCGGCGTAATGCGAAAGTCAGACTCTTCGGCGATTCGAAACCATTGCCGCAGTCGCTTATTGACGAGATAGCCCGTGTCGAGGATCTCACGGCTCGTAATTCCGGCATCACAGTGCAGCTTGCGATCAATTACGGGGGGCGGCAGGAAATCGTACATGCGGCGACACAAATGGCGGCCGACGTTGCGGCGGGTCGCGTTTCGCTCGATAAAATCGATGAGTCGCATTTTACTCGTTACTTGTACCGCCCGGATTCGCCGGACCCGGATTTGCTTATCCGGACCGGAGGAGACCTTCGCGTGTCGAATTATCTGCTCTGGCAAATAGCGTACGCGGAGATCTACGTGACAGAAGTGCTGTGGCCGGATTTTCGCGAGGCCGATCTCTATCGGGCGATTTTGGACTACCAGCGGCGGGAACGGCGTTTTGGCGGAGTGCAGAATGTTGCATAAAACCTGGGCTAAGACACTGCTTTTCGTGGTGCTATTCGCGGTGCTTTTGGCGCTCGACAGCGTCGTGTCGCTGGAAGGGCTTCCACTCCTGTTGATTCTTCTGGGGTTGGCCGGATTGGCGACGGAACGAGCACGATCGTGGCTCAAGGCGCATGAGCGGACGAGTCTGGCAACGCTCCCATTTATGACGGCGGCGCTCGCCCTCCTGTTTGCCTTTACAAAAGGTCGAGATGTCTCTCAAGGGGTGCTGTTGGTGGTGACGTTGGCGGTTGTATTCGACATATTGCTGGTGGCGTTGGCGCTCATCGCTGAGGGCGGTAAACGAGGCGTTCGCGGGGTGGCCGAATTCTTTGGCATTGCTGCTCTCGGACTTGTCTTGGGGCTAACGCTTTCGCTCCTTCTCGCGCTGGATTCGGGCCGTTTCGGCGCCACGAGCTTGGCAGGGCCGTGACGGGGACTCGGGCCGACGCAAGACGTATTGCTGTCATCGGCTCCACTGGCTCTATTGGTCGTCAGACACTCGATGTCGTGGCCTCGTTTCCCAATCAGTTTCGCGTCGTGGCGCTTGCCTGTCGATCCTCGGTCGATGAGATTGTCGCTCAGGCCAGACGTTTCGAGCCCAAGTTGATTGCAGTCGTCGATCCGATGGCGGCCGAGCGCGCGGCCAAAGAATTGGGGTCGTTGGAAATTGAGGTGCGCGCTGGCGAGAAAGCTGTGACGGAGTGCGCGCTGCACCCAGAGGCGGATGTTATCGTGGCGGCCGCGGCCGGTGTCATTGGGTTGTTGCCCGTGTGGGAGGCGGTCCGCGCCGGCAAGAAGATCGCACTCGCAAACAAGGAGCCACTGGTCGTAGCTGGCCATTTAATTATGTCCGAGGCCGATCTCTCCGGTGCGGAGATTCTACCCGTCGACAGCGAGCATTCTGCTGTGTTCCAGTCGCTTCTCGGTGAAGATAGGGATACAGTGAAGAAGGTCACGCTTACGGCGTCCGGGGGCGCGTTTCGAGATTTGCCGCGCGAAAAGTTATCCGAGGTTAGGCCTGAGGATGCGCTCGCGCATCCGACTTGGGAGATGGGTCCAAAAGTGACCATCGATTCCGCCACCCTGATGAACAAAGGGCTGGAGCTGATCGAAGCGCGCTGGCTCTTCGATCTGCCGCTGGCGAAGCTCGAAGTCGTCCTTCATCGGGAGAGTATCGTACATTGCCTCGTCGAGTTCGTTGATGGCGCCATAATCGCCCAGCTCGCCCAGCCGGACATGAGAATTCCTATCCAGTTCGCGTTGAGCTATCCGGGTAGGTTAGAGCGCCCTGAAGCGCCGGTGAATTTGGCTGCTCTGGGGGCTTTGCATTTCGAGCGCTTCGAGGAGGAGCGATGGCCGTGTGTGGGGTTAGCTCGCGCGGCCATGAATCGAGGTGGGACGGCTCCGGCCGCGTTGAATACGGCGAACGAAGTCGCGGTTGGTTGGTTTCTCCAGGGGGTCATTCCATTTACGGCTATTCCGGAGATTGTCAGATGGGTTGTCGACGAGCATGAAGTCACGCCGGGAGCAACGATTGAGGAGTTAATCGATGTGGACAGGCGCGTCCGGCGATTAGTCGAAGGAAATCTGAAGCGGTGGAACAGCTAGTACGTCTTATTGCTATGGGATTGGCTTTTGGCCTCGTCGTGTTCGTTCACGAGATGGGCCACTTTGTGGCTGCCAGGCTGTCCGGCATGGCGGTGCATGAATTTTCGATTGGATTCGGCCGACCGCGATTATTGGGGTTCCGGCGGGGGGAGACGACGTACTCCTTCCGCCTCTGGCCTTTTTTCAGCTACGTACGGGTTGCGGGTATGGAGCCGGGCGATGAACACCCGAACGGCTACAACACCAAGTCCCGATTAGCCCAGGCGTTCGTCCTCGCCCTGGGGTGCATCATGAACTTCGCCCTTGGGGTTGCGATTTTCGTGTTCATCGGCGTTGTCCTCGGCAAGCCGGTAGAGGTTACAAAGAGCGTTCATCGCGTGATTGCGGGCGATCCGGCTGCAGAGGCAGGCATCCTGGCGGGCGATACGCTCGTGGGGGTGAACGGCGAGATCGACATGTCGCTTGAGAATATCCAGAAAGTTATCCAAGAGCATCCAGGAGAGCCGATTGCTCTCGAAATCGAGCGCGACGGAGAACATCTAACGGTTCCCATTACCCCCAAGAAAGTGCCGGTTCCAGAACTCCGCCCCGTCGAGAGCGAGGAAGTCGAGGAACAACCCGAAAAGACCGAGCTGGTGTATCGCACCATCGGCCGCATTGGCGTCGTGTTCTCGGTGCGAACAGAGAAGATGGGGGTCTGGGAGTCGGTGAAGGCGGGATTCCTCGACACCTATAGGATGGTGGTGTTCCTCCTGAAGTACCTTATCGGCGTCATTGCCGGAAAGATGCCGCTCATGCTCCAGGGGCCGGTTGGGGTTGCCCACATCCTATATGAGGATGCCCAGACGGGGCTGACCAGCTTCCTCGGAACAGTCGCCGCCCTCACGATTGGGATTGGATTCCTGAACTTGCTGCCGATTCCACCGCTCGATGGCAGTCGGCTCGTGATAACGGGGATCGAGGCAATTCGTCGAAGGCCGATCGACAAGCGCAAAGAGAATCTCGTTCACCTCATCGGCATGGGCGCCTTGCTCGCTCTCTTAGTCATCCTTACGTATAAAGACGTAGTGCGGCTCATCACCGGGGCCGGCTAGGGGATGGGCTATGGGCTACTCGGTATCTTCGGCCAGATCGACCCAGGCGCCCCGCCGGTCGGAAGTTTCGAGGGCATCGATCACGCGCATCACTGCTGCGCCGTCCTGGAAGGTGGCCACGCAGTCAGGCTTCTCTCCACCCTTCAGATAGGAAACCACATCTCGAAACATGCGTCCTAGCGCAGCCTCGGGGCGGTCGAAGCTCTCCCTATCGAGTGGCAGTTCCGCCGTTCGTCCCGCTTCGGGGCTGAGAGCGAGGTGAGCCGTCGGCTCAAAGCCCCCCCGATTATCCAGCCATTGCAGCAGAGAAGGGGACTCATACGATATACGCCCTCGGTCGCCTTCGATCTCGGCGGTCTGGTTGCGTTTCGCGTTCCAGCTCAATTTGACCGATCCGATTCCAGGACCGTCGAATTCGAGCAATGCCCAGCATTCATCCGGGACATCCACAGGTCTTCGCCGACCTCCGACTTCGCTTGGGCGCTCGGGCACAAGCGTATTGCACCGACCGAGGACGCGGCGAATGGGGCCCACCCACCACATGAGGAGATCCAGGATGTGGGCGCCGAGGTCGGCGGCCACCCCGGCTCCGGAGAGCTTGCGTTGGAACCGCCATCGGAGTGGCTCGTCTCGCATATCGACGGCCCAGCCAGCCCTCACACTGATGGTCCGGCCGACGTGCCCGGCATCAATGCCGGCCTTGACGGCAATCGAAGCGGGGGAGAATCGATAGGGGACGAAGGTTACGTTCCTCACTCCAACGGTTTCAGCGAGTTGGGAGAGTTCTTCTGCCTGATCGCCGTCGAGCGCGAGCGGTTTGTCGCAAATGACGTGCTTCCTCGCCCTGATTGCTTCCTGGATGAACTCGGCATGGGTATTGTTCGGGGTGACGACGGCGACGGCATTGAGGTAAGGGATCTGAAGGAGCTCTTCGAAGTTGCGAGTCGCTGTGGGAATGCCGAACGTCTTCGCCATCGCCTGAGCGCGCTCCAGACGCCGGCTGAAAACGCCGACGATCTCGACCTCCGGCTGCGCGGCAAGGCCGATGGCGTACTTCTGTCCGAATCCCGTTCCGGCTATCGCTATTCTTAGTGTATCGGCCACACGCAAACTCCTTGTGCTACGAAAGAATGGCTCCGTCGCCTCGGGGCATTATAGCACAAGGAGTTTTCGCGCGCTCATGACCGCGCAGTGCGAGGCATTCGTGCGCTTCCAGAATTTACTCCTCAATCGTGATGATGGAGTTGCGGGAGCCGAATTCATTCGGCACGGATTCCGCCTTTGGATCCTCCCGCCACTCTCCGTCGACGATAAACTTGTATTCGTACCGGCCGGGGGGTAAGGACAATGCCGTTGCGAAGGTTCGACTTCGGGGTTTCATCCGTTCCATGAGAAGAGGACGCTCCTCCCAGTTCGTGAAATCGCCCACCAGATAAACGTCTGTGGCCCCCGGCGCGATCAGGCTGAATAGAATTTTCTTCATGGCAAACCTCCCGGCTGCATTGGCAGCCCCGGGCAGATTCGCGCTCAACCTAGCAATATTGAGCGAAGGGTGTCAACGTGCATGATGCAACATCTGTCCACGCGTCCGGACACGATGGATTTGGCAAATGGACGAGGAAATGTCGGCATTCGAAAAAAAGGGGCTGAGATTGGAAAGTGGTAGAAACGTGAACTGAAGCACGGCACTCCAATTTGGTAGGGAATCGATGGAAGATATGACGAAAGCGAGTTCTCGCGCCGACATTCTCATTCGCGGTGGAACCCTCATCGACGGAACCGGCTCCAGCCGGCGGCGGGTCGATCTTGCTATCGAAAATGGGCGGATTGCGGCTGTGGGTGATCTCTCCGACTGGGATGCGACGACGATCCTCGACGCGACCGGCCTCGTCGTCGCTCCAGGTTTCATCGATATGCACACCCATTCGGATCTCAGCCTGCTCATCAACCCGCGAGCTGAGAGCAAGATTCGCCAGGGCGTCACGACTGAAGTCATTGGGCAGTGTGGGTTCTCTCCTGCCCCTGCCCCCTCGAACCGCCGGGAGAGTATACGCGAGCTGTTTGGCGAGTGGGGGAAGGTCGTCCAGTGGACGTGGGGCAGTTTCGGAGATTATCTGGCCGCTTTCGAGCGGGATGGCATTTCTGTCAACGTGGTCCCTGTGGTTGGGCACGGCATTCTCCGGGCAGGCATTCTTGATGAGGACAATGCTGCTGCATCGGACTCCGAGCTGCTGGAGATGAAAGGGGGAGTCCGCCGGGCGCTCGACGAGGGGGCCTTTGGCATGTCGACGGGATTGATTTATGCCCCGGGGATGTTCGCCGATATCGATGAACTAACGGCGTTGGCGTGCGAAGTCGCAGCAGCCGGGGGCGTGTACTTCAGTCATATCCGCAGCGAGGCGGAGAACCTCATCCCGGCGATTGAAGAGGCTATTGAAGTCGGCCGGCGTTCTGGGGTGCGCGTGCAAATCTCACATCTCAAGGCAGAAGGGCGGCCGAATTGGGGGAAGACGGGGGTCGTTCTGAATGCCATTGAAGAAGCGCGTTCGATGGATGTGGACGTTGGCTTCGATGTCTATCCGTATACGGCCTGGCACACCAGTTTAGGGCAGGTTCTGCCGGCCTGGGCGCGCGAAGGAGGAACTGAAAGAATCCTGGCTCGGCTGACCGATGAGAGGATTCGCCCTCGACTGCAGAGCGAAATCGCCGAGGCGGCTGAGTCTGACCCAGGTCGGTGGGAGCGTCGCTTGTTAGCCGCGGCCCATACAACCGCGAATCGTTCGATCCAGGGGATGACGATTGCTGAGATTGCGGCCGATCGCAAGCGATTGCCAGAGGAGGTCATCATTGACTTGCTCGTAGAGGAGCGGCTCGACGCCGATATGGTCGGTTTTGGCATGGATGAGGGGGATGTTCGCCGGGTCCTCGCACACCCGCTCGCGACGATTGGATCCGATTCCGCTTCTGCCGCGCCGTATGGAGTCTTGGGCGAGAACCACACCCATCCCCGCACCTATGGCGCGTTCGCTCGGGTGCTCGGGTATTATATGCGAGAGGAGACCGTGTTTTCGCTCGAAAATGCGGTCGCCAAAATGACGGGGCGGTCAGCAGAGCGGCTCCACCTCCATGACCGCGGGCGTCTCGTCCCCGATTTGGCCGCCGACGTTGTCGTATTCGATCCGACTGTCGTCCGGGATGAGGCGACCTACGACCGACCACACCAATATGCGGCCGGAATTCGGTGGGTAATCGTCAACGGCATGGTCGAGATCGATGGCGACACACACATGGACCGCCGACCCGGCCGAGTCTTAACTCCGCCTCTGCCCTCGCGCTGACCAGAGGAAGCCGGGGTTTATGCTACCTCGACAATCTCGTATTCTCTGCTCCCGAGGCCCATACCAGCGGCGGTTTCGACCTGAAGATAGGGATTCTTGCCCCAGATTCGGTAGAGGAGATGTCCCTCTTCGTGCGCCATCGTGATTTGCTCTGGCAGAGAGCCCTCGATCAGATTCTCGGCTTTGATCGAATCGAGAGCGGCCTCCTCGACGGCACAGATGTCCTTCGATGCCATGATGCCGATGTCGGGCACAATCGATGGAGTCGTGAACCCCCAACAATCGCAGAGCGGGGTGATGTTCATGAGAAGCGTGAGGTAGAGGACGCGGTTCTCTTCGAAGGTGTCGAGAACCGCCTTGGTGGCCCGCGCCATGCCCTCCTGGAAGTATCGGATTCCGTCGAGGCTGATGGTGATTGCATTGGCGGGACATGAGTCGGCGCAGTGCATGCAGAATCGGCAGTGGTGGGTGTTGACCTCGAATTGCCCCTCGTCGTCGAACGAAATGGCCCCCCCAGGGCAATTCTCCTGGCAGATGTAACAGTGTTCGCACCTCTCCGCGTTCCACTCGAACTCGGTGTCCATGAGACCGTGAATCCAACCACGGGTCGGCTCGGTTACACATCCCATTGCGATATTTTTAATAGCGCCACCGAATCCGCATTGCCCGTGGCCTTTGCCATGGCTGAGCACGACCATGGCGGGCACGTCCGCGACGTTGCCGGCAATTTGAACCTTCTCCAGGCTCCGATAGCCGATGGGCTTCTCGTAGAAGTACTTGTCCTCCGCGCCACAGACCGGGTAGATTGGCGCTCCGATGACCTCTTCGGTGTAGCCGCGTGCCGTCGCACCTGGGATCGAATAAGATCCGTCGGTGATGAAAGGCCATCCGCCGGCCGCCTTGATAGCGGAAACAAGTGTGCGCACGAAAAGGGGATGGATGGTCGTGTAACCCAGTCGGTTGCCAACGTGCATCTTGATCGCCACACGGCGACCTTCGAACATCGACTTGAGGTCGACTTTTTCGAGAATTCGTTCGAACTTCGCCGGTAGGGTGTCTTCCGGCACGAGTCGTTTGACTTTTGAGGATGCGAAATAGACTTGACTTGTCATAGGTATCCATGCTCCGTCTCAGTTTGATTCTCAGCTTTGCTGCATGGCGATGAACGTGCGAGTAACCTCGATACGTATCGGGTCGAAGCTTCGTGCATATAGGTTGCTTGGCCATGCACGGCCGGGCGAGATCATCTCGCCCGGCACGAAATGACCTTATCACCCGATTTGACGTCTGTCAAATGTCTATTGAGCGACAGATGGGAGATGAGCGTCCAATGCGCGTTCATGCAGACACTATGCGCGATGATCGACGCAAATTCTTCGGATGCGGCGTAGAAAACCAGCGCCGCCCGTGGTATTTTCGCTTGCATTAGACGGCATCAAACCCTCTCATGGTCGGGGGAAAATGAGGGGGTTTTTTGGCGGCCGGTTGGATAATGACGAGGGGAATACCGATACACAATAAGGGACGCTCTTCCGAGAGCAGTCGTTGGGGAAGACCTTCTCAGACGTTCGCCGTGGTTTGGATGGTGGACGCGGCAGCGAAGACGCGGCCCACAATTTTTCCGAGGGATTGGGGTGGTCATATGTTAGAATCGAGACTCCGAGTCATTGTAATTCACGACAATGCCGAAGGGGGGCGCACAATCCAGGATGTCCTCGGCAGCTCGCTCGATGCCGAGGTGGACCGCTATGACTGCGTAGATAGTGCGTGTGAAACGATCGCCGATGATTCTCCCGATGTCGTGGTTTTATGCTGCGCGACAAAAGCCTCGCACTGGAGAGAGAATATAGCTCGCATTCAGCAATGCGCGCGAAGCCCGGTTATTCTCGTCGCAGATGAGAATCTGCAAGTATGCTCTGTCGATGTCATAAGGGAGGGGGCGGATGACTGCGTCCCCATGCTTCCTAGCGAATTAAAACGACTTCCCTTCGCCGTGCTGCGGTCCGCGCAGACATATCGGAATCGACTGCGCGAGATGTCCGAGCTGGGTCGCATGTCCGTCGCATTGACGAGCTGCCTGGATCCAGACATAGTTGTGGCGAAGTCGCTCGATGGTGTGATGGCATTGCTGGATTTAGATGCGGCGTGGATGGTGCTTCCGGACGATGTCGGCACCCTCGAGCTCGTCGATGCTAGAGGCATTGCCCCCGAGGAAATCTCCCGCTCGGCTCACACGGTGGATGGTCAGAACGCTATTTCGATCGAGCTTGGAAAAGATGTGGAGCCGGGATTTTTCTGCGTTGCTTCGAAGCGTTCGACCCCTTTGAGCGCACGCGACCGCATGCTCCTGACCATCATCGCGGAAATGACCGCTGGCGCAGTTAGGACGGCGAGGCTTTTCGGATTGATATCGAGGGCCAAAGAGCAGTGGGAGCGTGCTTTCGACGCGATATCCGATCCCATTTTCGTCTGCGACGATGCTTTTCACATTATCCGTCTCAATCGAGCTGCGGCCCGTTGCTTCGGGATGAAACCGAAGGATGCCATAGGCAAGGTGTGTTACGAGTTGCTGAACAATGGGGGCGGCCCGTGTCCGTGGCACGAAGCGGTGCGCCGCGGCTGTCCGACGACAGTCGATTGTTGGTTGTCGCATTTGAGTCGCCGGTACTCCATCACCGTATTTCCATACGATGAGGATGATGGGGCCGCGGTCGGTCACGTATTGAGGGAAACGGTTGTGGATACAACTGCCGATTCCTCTGAGTCTGCGCCTGCGAGAGCGGCTGCGAAGTAGAATCGAGACAACAGTAGGTGCAGCCGATGGACGCCCGGGCTGCATGTTACATGATAGAGACAAGGGAGCGCCACAACGGTGGCGAAGCCGTTAGCGACCGACCTATGGATGTCGAGAGGAAAACGGAGAGCATATGATGAGCGAGCAAAGACTGTCGGACGCCATCGGCATCGATAAAACGGCGGAAGATGCTCTTGGGCGTGCTGGCGTGCACGCGGTCAAAGAGCTTCTCGACGCCGATAGTGAGGCGCTTGCGGCCAACTCTGGAATCCCGAGCGAGCGCATCCGAGATTGGCAGCAGCGGGCGCGCAGGATAGGGGTGAAGCGCGGCATGAACGCGATCGCGAAAGCTTGGATCATCGGTGTTATTGCCATTCTCATTGCGGTTCTCCTCGGATGGGCGCTTATGGCCATCGGCTCGCGTCGAATTCAAAGCGCCGAGCAGATTCGAGTTGCCGCTGAATCGAAGCTCGATATCGCACTGACATTTGCCGCGGAAGAAGCGATTGACGAGCTCCGCCAGGCGCGATTGGCGCTTCACAATAAGAATTGGGGAAGCGCCCAATCGGTGCTCTCCAGCGTCGAAGATAAGATCACGTTCATGGAGCGTATGGCGTCGGAAAAGCGCAAGGGCGATATCGCGCGGATTCGCGAGCAGATCGGTGAACTCCAGCGTGCAGTGAGCGAAGAGGCAAAAAATACGATGGAGCGCATCGACGCGCTCGAGGCATCGTTGGACTCTACGAGGACGACAGACTAGGAACGCCATATGGGAAGAGAAGAGCGCGGCCGCTCGAGAGCGGCCGCGCTCTTACATATCGCCAGTTCTCAAACCGCCACAGGCTGACCTGTGTCCGAAGACTTAGTTGCCGCCAGACACAGCTCCACAGCGAATTTCGCCTCCTCCGGAGTCACGACAGTCGGTTTTTCGCCTTTCTCGATGCAGTTAACGAAATAATCGACCTCGACAAAGTATCCACCGAGCGCTTCGATATTTCCGCCCGCTCCGGCCGTGCCGGCGGAGGGAACCTCCGGCTGCGGCACCTCAGGGTGGACGACGCCGCCATCGGCTGCCGCGACGAGAACACTCGGACTTAGCCGAGAGTTGAACTCAATGCTGCCGCCTTCGAGGTTGAGCTTCAGACCCATAGTGAAGGGGAACTCCGCCGCCATCTCGAGGCACCCCTCGGCAAATCCGACGGTGCCATTCGGATGTCCGGTTGTCGTGGTGAAGACGGAGTCGAGTCCCCCCTTATCCGTTTTGACTCCCCCGGAAAAGACGCTCTTGGGCTTTCCAAGGATCCACGCCATCAGATCGAGATCGTGGATGTGAAGATCGAGCACTGCGCCCCCGCTGAGCTGTGGATTGAAGAGCCACTCATGCCACGACCAGGTCGGGGCCGGCGAGACGCGAGTGGCGCTCGCCCATTTGATGCCGCCCAGCTTTCCGGAATCGAGAATCTCCTTAATGACAGTGTATTCGGGCCAGAAGCGAATCACGTGCGCCACCATGAATTCGATGCCAGCCTTGTTCACGGCGTCGATCATAGCATCGCACTCTTGCGGCGTCAGCGCCATTGGCTTCTCGCATAGCACGTGTTTGTTCGCCGCCGCCGCCTTCTCGACCGCTTCACGATGCAGATGAGTAGGCATGCAGATGTCGATCATATCGATGTCCGATGCCAGCATGTCCTCGAGCGAGGCGTAGGGTGTTGCCCCGTACATGTCTGCAAACTTCGTTCGGCGATCCTCTTCTGGGTCTGTCACAGCCACGAGTTCTGCATTGGGAATGGCGGCGTGACACTGCGCATGGGTCCCCCCCATGAAGCCCAATCCGGCAAGTCCGACGCGGACCATAGAATCTACCCCCTTTGGGAAGATAACGGGCCGTCGCCCGCTCAGAGCATTGGAATTCTATTCGCACGGCGTTTTCCCTGTCAAGCCGTGGACGCATATGTCATGGGAGAGGCGCTGAGCTAGGATTCCATTGATTGGTCTGTGGAGGGGATCGTGATCGGAGGCATACCCAGGGTGGTGACGAGCGCCATCGCTCCGGCCGTCGCCAACATAAGGAAAACGATCTGAAAAGCCAGGGAGTTGAGCAACCATCCAACGAGGAGGGCATTGAGCGCGGCAGGCAGAGTGCAGAGATGGTAGATGGCGATGTACCGTGGGCGATCCTCATCGCTGCATAGCTCGAAAAGATAGTTCGTGCCACCCATCCAAAGGGCGCCGATAGCTGAGCCGGCGGCGAGGAATACGAGCGCAAACGCATAGGGCAGCAAAGACGCCGTGCTTTGAGATAAAAGCATCAACGGAGGAAGTGCCACGGCCAACAATGGAGTAAGAGTGACTAGTATGCCGGCGCCGCGCATAACCGATCGCGGGCCGCTATTATCGTTGAGATAGCCCCAAAGGATGCTGGCGAGTGCTCCTCCGATCGTCATCGCCCATATGTACACTCCAGCAAGAGACTCGCGCACGCCGAGGATTTCCTTGGCGAAGACGACATAAAAGGGCGCTGAAAACGCCACCGCGAAGCCCAGAAGAGAGGCGACGGCGAGCGTGCGGAATGAGCGGTCCCGCAGCATCGGCCCGGTGCTCAGAAAGACCTGCTTGACGGACTGCGGCCGGTCGAGCACCGGCCGAATGGGTTCGCGAATGAGCCAACAGCCTATAGTTGAGAGCGTTAGAAACAACGTCATTGCCGTAAAGAGAATCATGTAGTCGCGGGGGAATCCCGGGCCGTTTTCCCCGAGCATCCAGCGTACGACGAACCCGATTGCGAAGGCCGATACAGCGGTGGCGAATTGCATAGTTCCGAAGAATCGTCCCCTTAGTTGTGAGGGGACGGACTTGGCGATAATATCGTGCCACGAGATGCCAAGGACGCCGTTGCCCAGTGCGACGCAGGAGTACGCGATCACTAGAAACCAGATTACGGTGTTTGCGTCCTCGACGCCTTTTGTCCAGAGATAGAGGATAAATATCAGGAAAGGCGCGCGGCCGAAGAGCACGGGCCAACGAAGAAATGGAAGTTTGTGCGGTCGGTGGCCGAGCACTGCGGCCATGAAAATTTGGGGGAGCTTCCAGCCGAGCTGCTGGACGACCGTGATGACGCCCACGACCACGGTCGAAGGAGTGAGTCTGCCAATGAAAAGTGGCAACACGGCATATGGATCGACCCACGCCATGCCTGCCATGAAGAAAGTCGATTCGGTCACGAACACCGCGAAGTTCCACCGCGTGTGTTCGGTCATCTCGATTTTGCCCGCCACCTGACTCTCAGTTATCGCCTGCCGGGGCCTCGATCGAAATGCCTCCCCGGGATACGGCAGGCCAGTTCCCGGTTATACCGGTGGAATCCTTCACGCCGCGTACGGCGATAGTACAACTTGTATGTTGAACAGTTGGGACACAAGCCGCCGCTGTGGCCGTTGTTAACGCCGAGGAGGTCTGTTAGACTGCTCCCGAACGCGAAGAAACACCATAAGAGACCCTTGGGGATAGCGAAGGCATGTCAGAGAAGGAAGACACTCGTTTGACACGGAGAGATTTCCTAAAGCGAACTCTAGTGGGGGCGGCTGTCGGGCTTGGGGCGACCTCTGGGTTGAGCGCATCGTGGCGAAGTGGACTGTTTGCCGGCCCTACAAAAAAAGAAGCTATGAATTACCGGAAGCTCGGCAGAACGGGTCTGCGCGTCTCCGAGTTAGGCCTTGGGACGATTAAGATCGATAACCCCGCTGTTGTGCGCCGAGCACTCGACCTGGGTGTGAACTTCGTGGACACGGCGGCATGTTATCAGGGCGGGAACAGTGAGGAGAAGCTGGAGCGTGCGCTGAGAAGTGGGCGAGAGAAGGTGATCGTCGCGACCAAATGGCACACTCGAGGATCGACTCCGGCGGCGAAGCTGCTCGAATCGCTGGATGGGAGTCTGAAGCGAATGGGAACGGATTACGTCGATCTCATCCAGATTCACGGGGCCGCACAGGCCGAACAGGTTGAGAGTGACGAGCTCTGGGATGCATTCGTACGGGCGAAAAGCGCCGGAAAGGTGCGTTTTCACGGGCTCTCCACCCATGCAAATCAAGAGGAGGTCGTGCGCTCGGCCATTGCGACAAACCGCTACGATGCCGTTCTCGTATCCTACAATGCCATGATCGGCGAACGCATTGGGCCGGTGCTTGCGGATGCAGCCAAAGCAGGGCTTGGGGTCATTGCCATGAAGGCGCTCCAGCCGGTCCACTACGGCAAAGCGGAGGGCGCGTTCGAGGGATTGCCGGGGAATCCGTATCAGCGGGCGATTCAATGGGTGCTCCGCAACGAGCACGTGTCCACAGTGATCGTGGATATGCCGACCTTCGGGGAAGTAGACGAAGATATGGGGGCCATCGGCATGCGGACAGCGGCGGGCGATTTCGATGCCTTCGAGCGTGCTGTGGCGACGGGCGCTATAGGCGCGTGCCATATGTGCGGAGCCTGTATCGGGCAGTGTCCTCATCATGTCCATGTGGCCGATATCATGCGCTATCACCTCTATTATGATGGATATAGAGACCGGAGAAGAGCGCGCGCCCTCTATCGCGCGCTGCCAGCGAAGGCGTCGGCGGCCGCCTGTCTGGATTGCACCGAGTGTCGCGTCGTATGTCCGCGGGGCGTACCGGTCCAATCGAGGCTCGTGCACATGCACGAAGTGCTCGCCTGACCGATCGACCGCGCGCGCGCGATCATTCGAGGAGAGTAGCCCTGAAGTTACGCATCGGGAGCGGGAAAGTGCGGTTTGGGTGGAAAAACTGCGAGCCCCAAGTCAAGGCCCAGGTCGATGGTCTAGTTGACACCGTACGCCGGAGCATCGGGCATAATCTCATGGGGCTTTACCTTCACGGATCGCTCGCTCTCGGATGCTTCAATCCAGGTCTCAGCGATATCGACGTGCTTGGAGTCACGAAACACGGTCTGGCGGTTCGGAGCCGGCGCGATCTTGCCAAAATGCTGCTGCGGACATCCGGCGCGCCCGCGCCCATCGAAATAAGTTTCCTGCGGTGGAAAGACTTACACCCCTGGCAATTCCCTACACCGTACGATTTCCACTACAGTGAGGATTGGCGAGGAAAGTTCGAGAAGCGACTTCGCGGGGGAGACTGGCCGAGGCCGCCGGTTGACCTGCCCACGGATGCGGATATCGCCGCGCACATTGTCGTCGTGAGGAATCGTGGCGTGCGCCTGTGGGGGCGCACGATCGAACAGGTCCTTCCCGAAATCCCCGAGAAAGACTACCTTGCATCGATCTGTGCGGATTTTTCGTGGGCCAAGCAGCACATCGGCGAAGATCCCTGCTACTGCGTTTTGAATTCGTGCCGCGTCCTCGGTTATGTGATCGAACATCGGGTGATGTCGAAGGAGGAGGCGGGGCTGTGGGCCGCGGGACATTTTCCGGAAAATCTTCGAGGTGTTGCTACATATGCCCTTGGCGTCTACCGAGGAAATTGTCCGGAAGGGCATTTCGACGGCTCCGCCGTTGAAGCGTTTGCAAATTTCGTCGGAGCGAGACTGAGAGGGTTGTTGCGAGCGCAGGCTCTACCGGACAACGTGCTCGACTACAGCGGGAATGAGTTATGAGATTTGAAAAGAGGGCGCTCCTCATTGTAGCGATGGCGGCGCTGACGTGCGCGCTGCCCGCTGTCGCCGGAGACGATCTAATCCACATCCTTCCGAGCGATGGGGTCGAAGGGTGGGTGCTGCGAGAAACCCCGCGCTCCTTCCACGCCGAAACACTCTATGAGTACATCGATGGGAATGCCGATCTCTTCCTCTCATATGGGTTCCAGGAGGTCGTAGTCGGCGACTATATTGCGGTCGGCGGTAATGAGGGGTTGGTCACCGTCGATGTGTATGACATGGGAGCATCTCTCCATGCGTTCGGCGTGTACCGTTCGGAGAAACCCCTGGATGTAAGAGCCTATCCGATTGGGGCCGAAGGATATCGCACCGGAAATCTACTGGCCTTCTGGCAGGGGGGATGCTATGTCAAGATTGCGACAGTCGAGGGTGAGAATTCGGAAGCGCCGGGTCGACTCGCTGAGGTGGTGGCCAAGAAAATCGTGGGCCAAACGGCTCTCCCCGATGAGCTGAAGCTGCTTCCAGTCGAGGACCGGGTGCCTGGAAGCGAGCGATACTTCAAGCAAAGCGCTCTCGGCCACCGGTTCTTGGATGAGGTGATCGGCGCTCAGTACCGGGCGAAAAGGGGAGTGGCGTACCTCTACCTCGGCAACCTCGGAGAGATCGAGAAGGCTGAAGCGGCCCTTGAGGCGCTTCGAGAGTTCGAACGCGAGGCAAAAGTGGAACCATCAGAGCTCTCCGGCATAGGGGAGGACGCGTTCGCCGTGCGAGATCGATACTTTGGGGAGACGATCGTCGCCCGGTTGGGGCAATTCGTCGTTCTGGCAATGTCGGAGAGCTGGTCCCCCGAGGATCTGCACGGGCTCGTCGCGGCCACAATCGGACAGCTCCCGGACGAACGGGAAAACGAATGCTGATTCGAGCCCAACTTCAGCACGCGCTCAGCATGAGGTCTATTCGAGTGAGACGTTCATCTCGATCGTAAGTCCATAGCGAAGCAGATTCGATACCGGGCAGCTCATGTGGGCCTCCTCTGCAATCTCCTTGAATGTAGCCTCGTCTATCTCGCCCGCTTTGCCGCGCACTTCGAGATGAATTTTCGCGATATTGAAGCCATTATTCGTCTCTGCCAGCAAGCAAGTTGCTTTCGTTGTGATGCGCTCGGGTTCATGGCCCTTCTCGCTCAGGGTGTGGGCGAAGGCCATGCTGAAGCAGCCGGCATGGGCGGCGGCGAGCAGCTCCTCGAGATTCGTGCCCCGTTGATCGCCGAAGCGGGTCTTAAAGGTGTACTCGACCTTGGAAAGAGTGCCGCTTTCGGTGCTCACCATTCCCCTGCCGCCGGTCAGGTTGCCTATCCACGTTGCCTCCGCGGTGCGTTTGATGTCTGGCACAGACCTTTCCTCCTGAGTAGCGCGGCCGCATTTGCCGGGCGCGTTTGGTCGGGGCTTTCGCGTGAATGGTGTTTGTCCTTTCGCAAGAAGAGATCCAATTTGTGAGGGAAGGCAACTTATGTGGCGAGGAGGGGACAGATATGGAGAAAGGCTATCGTCTTACGCCCACAGCTTCCTGTCCAGCCCGCGGTATTGGATCGCTTCGGCGACATGGGACAGAGAGATATCGGCAGTCCCGTCCAGATCCGCAATCGTCCGGCTCAACTTCACCACCCGGTCGAAAGCGCGGGCGCTGAGCCCGAGTTGGTCGATGGCTTTGCTAAGGAAGGTCGTGACTTCATCGCTCAGGGCGCAGAAGCGTTTGATATGGCGGGGAAGCATGTGCGCGTTGCAGAAGATGCCGGCCCCGTCGAACCGCTGGGCCTGAAGCTCCCGCGAGCGAGTCACGCGAGAGCGAACATCTTTCGACAGTTCGCCATTGGCGGGGGTCAGGAGTTCGTCCTTCGCCAGCCGCGGAACCTCGATATGGATATCGACGCGGTCGAGGAGAGGCCCGGAGATTCGCTGGAGATATCGTCGGATCTTCGTGACGGAGCAGGAGCAGCTTCGCGTGGCATCCATATAGTATCCACATGGGCAGGGGTTGAGCGCCGCGACGAGCATGACCCGAGCCGGAAACTCCGCTGTCCCCGCCACCCGACTCACATGCACCACGCCATCCTCCAGAGGCTGTCTCATGACTTCGAGCGCGTCCCGGTTGAACTCCGGCAACTCGTCGAGGAAGAGAACGCCGTGGTGAGCGAGCGACACTTCACCCGGCGTCGGTATAGTTCCCCCGCCCGCGAGGCCGGCCGCCGAGATCGTATGATGGGGAGATCGGAACGGGCGTGTGGTGAGGAGTCCCTTCCCAGCGGGCAGCTTGCCGCTGATGGAGTATATTTTAGTGACCTCGAGCGCCTCTTCCATGCGGAGCGGAGGAAGAATAGTGGCGAGCCGCGTTGCCAGCATAGTTTTCCCCGAACCCGGCGGCCCGACCATGACCACATTATGCCCGCCTGCGGCCGCCACCTCGAGGGCCCGTTTGACATGGGGCTGCCCTTTGACCTCTGAGAAGTCGATTGGGTATTCGGGAGCTTTGAGGTCCCAGTCGGCGGCGGTGGACGGGGCCGGCGTGCGCTGGGAGGCGTCGGCCACAACCTCGGCCGCCTCCCACAGCGTGCGCACGGGGTAGACAGCGAGCCCGTCGACGATGGTCGCCTCGGCCGCGTTTTCCACCGGACAGATGAGTCCGGCGGACTTGGCCTTGCGGGCCTCCAGCGCAATCGGCAGGACGCCTGATACGGGGCGAACCGATCCATCGAGCGAGAGCTCGCCCACCGCGACGAGACGATCCATATCCTCGCCACTCATCTGTTCCGTCGCCGCGATCACGCCCAGGGCAATCGGGAGGTCGAAGGCGGGCCCTTCCTTTCGGATATCGGCCGGCGCGAGGTTGACCGTGACGCGACCCGTCGGGAAAGCGAAATTCGAATTGCGCACTGCGGATGCGACGCGCTCGCGCGCCTCCTGAACCGCTGCATCCGGCAACCCGACAATGGTTATCCTGGCCAAGCCCGAGCCAACATCCACCTGGACTTGGACGAGGTGGGCATCGATTCCAAGGACGGCGCAGCTATTTATGTGACTAAGCATCGGATCATTCTTCTGCGCGTAGTCGCTTGCTCCCTCCGACACTTGATTCGCACCGCCAGGCGTGGAATACTTACCAGACACTCAACCTCAGCATAGGACGCGAATCATGCACCGTATCTTCTGGGCGCTTGGCGCGATCTTTCTCTTCTCGTGTTCGCCGGAGGCGCAGGCGAAGAGCTATACCATTGCCGAGACGACGATTACGGCCGACGTGCGTACGGACGGCTCGATGCACGTGCGAGAGGAGCGCACCTTCGTGTTTCGGGGCGAGTTTCACGCAGTCGATCGGTTCATCAACCTGCCGGCAGGGGTGAAGGTCAGGAATATCGTCGTCACAGAGGGGGGGGAGGCCTTCCGCGAGGCGCTCGGCGAGCTGCCCGGCACGTTCTACGCCAGTTCGATTGGTCGACGGCTGCAAATCACATGGGCCTATTCGGCAGCGGACGAGACCCGCACGTTCGTACTGGAGTTCGACGTGATAGGGGCCGTCGAGACCCACGCCGATGTGGCCGAACTATATTGGCAATTTGTCGGGAAGGAATGGTCAGTTGAGTCGGAAGTGACTGAGGTCACAGTCCATCTACCCCCCGGCGCGACCCAGGCCGATACCAAAGCGTGGGCGCACGGGCCGCTGTGGGGAGAGATTGTCATTGAGGACGGCCGGGTGACATATACCTGCAATCCGCTGCCGGCGAACGAAATGTTGGAGGGGCGGATAGTTTTCCCTTTGTCGGCTATCGCCGGCAGCCCGCGCGCCGACGATAGGGAAGCGTTGCCATCCATCCTTGCGAAGGAGGGACAATGGGCGTTGGAGGCCAACGCCGAGCGCCGACGCGCGAGGGCGAAGATGGGGCTGAATTGGGGGGCGCCGGCTCTTCTCATCGTGGGCGGCGTGTTGGCCTGGCTCTTTCTTTATCTGCGACACGGACGAGAGCACCAAGTCGTCAACCCGCCGGAGTATGTTCGTGAGGCGCCATTCGACTGGACCCCGAATCAACTTGCGATGCTGTGGAGGTGGGGAAAGATCAACGTGGGCGATATGACGGCCACTCTGATGGATCTCGTCCGGCGAGGCGCGCTGAAGCTTGTTGTGACGACCGAGCGCCGCGAACGACTGGGCGGGCTGCTGGGGGAGTCCGAGAAGCAGCAATACGTGATCGAGCGGGTCGCGGACTATGCCGGAAACCTCAGCGGCTCGGAAACATATTTGATCTCCCACATGCTCTTCCATGAAGTGCAAGGAGACATGGTCTCCTTGGAGACGTTTCAGAAAAACGCTCGACGGACTCCGAGCGCGTCGCAGCGTCGTTTCAAGCACTGGAAGAGACTCGCGGAGGCCGAAGCAAAACGAGGGATGAAGGTGGTCGATCCGAGCAGCAAGGCCGCGGCCGGACTCCTCGCCGGGATCGGATTCATTATGTTCGCCGGTTCCATTGTGCTCGGTGGGGTGACGAACTCGCCGACCTTTTTCGCCTCAGGCATTGCGGGGTTCATCCTCATCCCAGCCAGCTATACCATCCTACGACGGACTCGTGAGGCGGCGGAGCAGCTTGCCCAGTGGCAGGGCTTTCGCCGATACCTCACGGATTTCTCGCAGATCGAGCAGTACCCGGCGCCGGCGGTGATCCTCTGGGAGCACTATCTGGTTTATGCGATCACCCTTGGGGTGGCGGATCGGGTGATCGAGCAGTTCAAAGCCCTCTACCCACAGGTGGCCGACACGCAGGAGGGACGTCGGGCATTTCCCCACTGGGTCGGCTCCGGCGGTCGGCCGCTCGCCGGCATGGATTCCATCGGAAGCGTGCTTTCCTCGTTCAGCTCGACGATGTCCACGGCGACGAGTTCGTTCAGCTCAAGCTCCGGGAGCGGAGGCGGATTCTCCGGTGGCGGCGGTGGTGGGGGAGGTGGTGGAGGTGGCGGGGCGCGATAGAATCGTTGTCTGCGTTCACGCCGTGAAGGCGCCATCGATGACGACGATGTTCTCGACGCGTCCCTGTGGGGTTATTAGGACCTCGACCACGTCGAAGCGGGTCAGGCGTTCTCGGCCCTGGACCGACGCGAGGTAGGTCGAAGCGGCTTTAACAATGCGGCGTTGCTTCCCCGGAGTGACGCTCTCGCGGGGGGATGCGTGTTCGGCGGAACTACGAGATTTCACCTCGACGAAGACCAGTGCGTCGCCCTGCTCGGCGACGATGTCCACTTCGCCCCCATGGGCCAAGTAGTTACGTTCGAGAACGCGATACCCCTTGGAACGGAGATAGCGAGCAGCATGGTCCTCGGCGATTTCCCCAAGCTCTTTTCGGGTCTTCTTTCTCTGCCGTCCCCTCCACAGCACGGCCGCTACTCCCGATAGGGAAAGAGATTGGTTATGGGGGCGTCGCTGAGTTCCTTCAGTGCCCGTGCGAGGCGCGGGAGGACCGCTTCGGTCATTTGCCGGCCCTTATCGGCGGTGGCTTTGGTGGGGTCTCCCACGGCTGCATCGGGCGTGTAGATGTGAAATCGAGACACGAACCTCACCACGTCCGGGTCCGAGAAGATCGTCTTTCGTGTGGCGACGGGATGGGCCCGATCCATTTTTACGTGCTCCGGGGCGAGGTGGAGCATATAGGAAGTTTCCGTCTCACAGGCATGCCCTCGCTCCTCTGTCTCGCAGATAGCTTCCTCGATATGCCTGGCGATATCCCAAGGCTCCACCAATCCCACAAAAGACTGGCAGGTCGAGGCGAGCTCTCTTTGGGCTGCCCGGAGCACGTCAGTGTTGCCACCGTGCCCGTTGATGATAACGAACTTGCGGATACCGTTTCGCTCGGCGGTTCTGACCATATCCGCGACGATTTCCATAAGCGTTCGCGGTCGCAGGCTGATTGCCCACGGGTGGCCGACATTCTCGTTGCAGCCAATGGGCAGCGTTGGGAGCAGCAGACACCGAGCGCCTTCCGCATTGGCCCGTTCGACTGCGAGTTCCGATGTTCGTTCGACATAGATGGCGTCGGTTCCGTAGGGGAGATGGTCGGAATGGGGTTCCGTAGACCCGATGGGAAAGACCGCCACCTGGAAGTCGCCGGCGGTGACATCCGCCATTGTGAGGTGAAAGAGACGAACATCAAGCATATCAGCTTCTCCTCGTGTATGGGCAGTCACTTCCCCAGCGTGT
>Ga0180438_10002842_pt1 | contig 27296 bp, 26 predicted proteins | sample SS_ome_12_FD_132455 | JGI IMG/M metagenome (GOLD analysis project Ga0180438, IMG submission 132455) | Hypersaline lake sediment archaeal communities from the Salton Sea, California, USA - SS_3_D_2 metaG | ecosystem: Environmental > Aquatic > Non-marine Saline and Alkaline > Hypersaline >... | reverse complement strand
TTTAGGTTCTTCTGGTTTAGGTTCTTCTGGTTTAGGTTCTTCTGGTTTAGGTTCTTCTGGTTTAGGTTCTTCTGGTTTAGGTTCTTCTGGTTTAGGTTCTTCTGGTTTAGGTTCTTCAACCTCAACAGATTTTTCGGCTTCTACCGCTACCAATTTCGGCTTCTTTTTTGTTTTCTTTACTTTCTTTTTTGTAGCCATTTCTTTTTATCCCTTCTATTTTTGTTGTTTACAATACACAAGTTACGCCGAGATCAACGATATATTCCGTTGAAGTTACAGCCCAACCTACACGTTTTACAGCATCTCCGGTTCCTGAAGGTGCTGTTCCTACTGGGCGCCCTGTGCCGTCTGGCAAGAACAAAGCACTACCAGGGGTAAACGACGCACCGCTATCAGTAACCTTTGAACCATTCTTGGCAAACCTACATATAACAGTACCACCAACATCACCGGTACCGCCTGTAATAGCTATACCTGTAACTTTACTGTTTGTATTACTATTACCATTACCTAGAGTGATCCTACCAGATGTACTTGAAGCGGCAACAACATCACCGGCAGCAATTACAACGGTATTTTCAATTGGCAACTCTTGAACGTTTACACCATCTACATCAACCCTTTCAACTAAAGCGTTAACTGCGCCGATTATAGAAGTAACACCGTTCAAAATCTCATTAGAACCTGTCTGGTCCAATGTACGATCAGAAGATTGACTAAGTGTAATCCCGCTATTACCGACATCATCAAAAACAAGTTCGGCGGCAGCAGAATCTAAACTCAAATTCCCCGCCGACGTTGCTATAGTAGAACCGGCACCACCATCAATAGTGAAACCACTTGCACCGGCGTTTAGATCAATAAGGATTGCATCAAGTTGTATCTCTGTAGATGAAGCATTACCTATAGCAATCGTTCTAGCTGCCGCACCTGTACCAATATTTATATTCTGTGCAACCGCATCAGCGCCGATACTAATTGCACCGCCACTACTTTCAATAGCGATCGCACCTGTAGCATCTAATTCCATAGTTGCTGTGTTTACATCCAATAAAGCAACCGAACTGATCGCCAAAGTTCCACTTGTAGTCGTTGACAAAGTTAGATTAGCACTATCAACAGTGAAATTCGAAGCGCCAGCAGCATTAAGCTCAATAGCACCATCTGAGTTTACATCTACTAAATCACCGTTTATCTCTATTTCTGTAGAGCTTGCGCTACCTACAGTAATCGTTCTGGCACTTGCACCAGTACCGATGTTTATTGCACCTGTATCAGTATCAACACCTATGTTGATTGCACCGGCGGAACTATCAATGTTAACGCCGGCGGCTCCATCGGCGTTTATCACACCAGCACCGGCGGCAGTCAAAGTTAAATCCTGTCCAGATGTAGGTGTAAGACTAACAGCACCGGCGCCGGTAGCTTCTATAACACTGCTACCACCATCTTGAACATCTAACGCTGATCCAGATCCAGTTGTGTTTAGCTGCAATAGAGTTCCACTTCCAGCAGTTGCAAAACTTGCGCCGATTCCAGTTGTGTTAGCACCCATATCAAGCTCTAATGCAATACCAGCAGTAGATGAACCCGGTGCCCTATGAATCTTTAATACGGTAGTCGTATCAGTAGCCGTTGAATTTTCTAAATCGATTATACCATTTCCACTTGTTACATCAATCGTGTTTCCAGTAGCATAAGTAGCTTGTAAAGTACTAGCACCGCCAGAAATAGCATCATCAAGATCGTCAAGCATAGTCATCAGATCCGTAGATGAAGAAGCACTGATCAATGATGGATCTACACCGATCGAATATGCACCGGCATTCGTTCCACTTGCAGCAAGATTGTAAGCGGCAGCATCAGGACCATTATCGTTTACAGCTATCAACCATAACTCTGCTAAATAATCACTAACACTTGAACCTATATGTACCAATCCAGCCCCAACAGTTAGATCGGCATTTAGGTTTACAGTATCAGAAGTACCGCCACCTATATCTATTGTATCGCCGCTATTATCACCTAAATCCACATCACCATTAGCAGCAAACGTTCCGGTAATAGTTGACGACGTTGTAATCGTTTCGGCGCCATCAACGGCGAAATCACCCAAAACTCGAACGGTTTCACCTACAACACCTAATCTAACTTCGTCACTTGCTCCAAGTGTAGCACCTATAACTAGATTGCCACCGGATCTTGGTTCTATAGCGTCAATATTCAAGGCATCGGCGACTAAGAACTGATCCGCTCTACCGACAGTAGTATTAATTTTTAGTGGAATTGCCATTTTTTATTATCTCCTTAACGCTTCAGGAACCTGAACGTTTTTAAACTTTGAATCGATATCATTATCTAAAGTAATCGGTTTATCTATTTGTTCAAAAAAATAACCTGGTTCGTTTTTTTCACCATCTATAGATGTATTCTGAGGTACATACATATTTTCAATCATACGTTGCGCATATTCATCGCTTATTCCAATAGTACCACCTATAGGAACCTTTAAAAAAGGACATCTTTTTTTGTCTAATACTACTGTTTTACCGTTATCGTTTACTTTACTAAACCTAACTCTAAAAGTCATGAATCCATCTTCTATAAACGGTTCTGCATAGTTTGTCAACCTATAATATTTTTTAGCCATTTTATAACCTATAATAAATAATGTTCACCAGGTTGAAACAATAAAGTATCTGTATCTATTGCAACACCTATTCGTTGTAATATATATCCTACAGTACTAGGCGGTGTTTCTGTTATCGCACCTTCAGTACTCAAAAACTGTTCAGCACCCGCTGTTAACCCTGTAAACCCACCTATAACATATCCTGTAAACATAACTACAGCAGTAGTTGAATCTGTTTTACTGATCACAATCCCAATAGCAGGGATCGTACTAGTCGAAGTATTATCTGCTTTATCTGCCGTTAATGCACCAGTAGAGTAAACAATATCTCTAACACTTACATCTGAAGGTACCGTAAAAGATTGCGGGGTTGGTACAGATAAAGACTTGTAAGCACCATCATCGGCTAAATAGTTAGTACCAGCGCCCGAACTTGTAATAGGTACACCGTTTATTTCATTAACACTTACAATATCATTACTGTTTAAATCTAGTTCGGCGCCGATATCAACCTGAGTAGCATTTGGCATACCTATTTCAACTACATCGCTATCTCCATCAATAACGACTTTAGTATTTTCTATGTCAACTCTACCAGCCATTAATATCTACCTATAAATCCATGATATAAACTTATAAATTGAGCATTTGTTACCAATTCACTTATTGTATGAAAACTCTCACCCCAATTGCTACTAAAATCATTACCTCCGCAATTCATAGTTGGTAAAGGATAAACCGAAGGAACATGAATTATACCACCCATTTCAGTTTGAAATCCAACTGTAGAACATTCAAACTGAAAACCATCTGTAATCATATTCTCTATAAATACATGTGACTTATGTCTACTACGTAATCCTCTTTGTGCTCTTAAATATATAGCGTTAGCAGCTATAGCATATGCATCTATAAACGAAGTATAATTAGCTAAAAGTCCAACTCTCGAATTGCTACTGGCACCAAACCACATCGGATGATAAGCAAAAATATAAAGTATAGAAAAGTACCCTGTAACACATGGATATAAACCCCAAAATGAACCACCTACTAAATAATTTATTGAATGATCTGTAAAAGATATAGCATAACAATTAGCTACACCATAAAAATTCATAGAATTCACTTCTACTACATTTGTCGTTCTAGAGGTTAAACCCCAACCCCTCCATTCTGTGTTACTATCTAAACTCAAATCATTATAAGCATCAACGGCAAAAACATCAGGATGGATCATTGAATCAGTACCGGCAGTAAGTCCACTGCTAAATCCAACAAAAATAATATGTTCAACAAGTTCTATACCATAAAGCCCTACAGCAGATGAGTTTATATTTAATTGTGTAGCAACAGAAGAATCAAATTTGAAGTTGGCAAAATTTATTTTAGAAGCACCACCTAAAATATCGTTTGCCGGTTGCCGTTCACCACAATCTTGAGCGATTATATAACTCGAAACTGAACTTGATATATAAATAATAGTTTCAGGTTCAACGATCCTATAAGTATCATCCTCGCTTATAGTTGCACTAAACGGCAAATTTACAACTATATCTTGGGTATCGTTATGATGAATAGAACGTCTATCGCCGGCGGCATCACCTGTCAAAATCTCAATAGTACGCCCAAAATGTTCACCAAAACCATCAAACTCTGTATCACTTAAACCAGAAGATCTTACTGAAATATTAGTACTTCCAGCTAAAGCTGCCGTTGAAGAAACTATTTCTGTAAAACCATCTGTTCCACCACCACCGCCATCGCTTATAACCCATATATTAGCATTTAAAATTTTATTTTTAAATACTGGCATGTCATAACCATTACCAGCGTGCGGTCCTACATGGATAATTACAGTATGGTTTATAGTATTTGGCAATAAATCTACTGCCGCTTGTAACGTTTCTAAAGGTGAAACACTAGTACCTGGATTATCATCATCGCCATCGGCGGCTCTAACATAAAGATCTACATCGGCAACAGTTTGTTCACCTGTCAATAATGCTTTTAACGAAACATCACTACCAAATACACTTACAGGATCATCATGCCAATTGCCAGAATCATCGCCGTGTATAATCCGCTTTAACTGACTTAACAAACCTTCAAAAAAATCAGACAGATTAGTAGAACTAGATTCAACATCACTTACAGCAGTTCCGTCAAGTGTGTCATCAAAGGAATCTGGTTTAGCTATCTGTCTAAATCTTTTTAATCCAGCCATTTTAACACTCTAAAACAGGATTAAAAACCGATTTGCCGGTTTTAGTTAAACTAATCCTAGTTGCCCTTTGTGTTAAGTGTACCATAACAATAACACGGGTGTCATCAATTTGTGTAATAATACGTTCCCCGCCCTTAAACTTTTTTGACGAAACACTATCAAGGTGTTCGGCAGTCATAAAAATTTTATCATAACCTTCAGGGCGAGGAACAGAATACTGTGTACCATTATGTGAAATAGTTAAACCAGTGATTATGTTTTGAAAAGAACTGTCTTTAGAAAAACTAAACCACTGTTTAGCCTGTTCTTTGTCATCTAAATTGAAACAAAGTGTTTTTCCAGTTGTAAGATGTACACGCAACAAATTGCACTCCCTTGAATTGTTCCAAACAGGAGGCTTTACTTTTTTTTACTCCTCAGTACCCAAATCGTTACTACTTACAATTCTTGTGTACGATATCGGTTTAGATCTCATAGTATCAACTTTTTTCTTAGTTTCTTGTATACGCATTAAATCTGAAATTTCTGGGAAATTCTCATTGATATAATCGTATTCAGATTGTGTAATCTTAATGATAGAAGAAGGTCTAAGGTGTAAAGCACCTTTACACGATCTATCTTCAACTTCATCAGGAAAATCAACCTGTTGCGCCCTAAGTTTCCTAGAAACTAATATATGTAGTAAACTAGTCATTAGTCATTTTCCTTTTGACTTTTTTCCGTTTAATCTTAGGTGTAGGACTTTCTGTATCTACACTCGGCGTTGGTTCCTTTTCTTCTTCTTTAGGAACTATATTTTTCTTTTCAGGAATTGGATCGGGTTCTTTTTCTTGTAGTTTACTTACAAGAAAAGACGAATTGTTTTTACAATAATCAACTTCAGGAGTTTGATCACTGATGACAACAGTCCGATCTTTTATATATTTTCTACCACTAGGTGAAATAAACGTTGCACTTGTCTTTAAGGTTACATTATATAATGCCATGCTTGAGCCCTTTCCAAACACATGGTTTACGGTTTGTAAACCAAAAGGCGGCTTGATTAACCGCCTATCGGTTTACTCACTTGTTATACACCAGTACCAATATTAGTACCCTTTACGAGTGCAGTTACTTCTTCAACCTGACAAGAAACCTTAGCGTGCATACAGTATTCATTACCACGCTTATAGATGTTTCTATCTTTTTCTAGTGTTAGATCTCTACCGATACCTATAATAAAGTTATCCATATGAGTAAGAATAACTTGCGGATTTGCTTGATAAGTGATCTTACATACATCACCATCGCCGATCGAACCACCGGCATTACGCGCTATAGTTCCAGCAGTATAATCCATATCATAATCAGTACCTTCAGTATATGCTGCTGTAGGTGTAGTAGATAAAGCACTCGGCAGGACGTTCTCGCCGGCAGATACAATTGGATTATATCTTAGACTTACAGCGGTAGTTCCACTAAGTGTTACATGCTCAACAACTGTTGGGTTTAGAGCCATCAATGGAACCTCAACAATAGGAATTCCATAAGGTGTTTGAGTCTCACCGGCGGCGGCACTATCACCACGCGGCGTCATGCGAGTTGCGAATTTTTCAATATAAATCTGCGCCAGATCAGGCGACATAAAGAAACGCAAATCCTTTTTGTTTCTGCGAAACTTAGTCGGCATAGCCCTAATCATTGCACCGAATACACTTAGACCAATATTTGTACCGGCATGATCTACAACGTTTCCACTATCAGCCAAACGCAACCAACCGTTAAACAGCGCCAAAAAAGCATCCTTAACATACTGAGTAGTAGAACCACCATCAAGGATATCACCTTCAATAGAAGCTTGTCCAGTTGTATCGCCGTTTATATAAAGTGTCTCAAGATCATTTGCCAACTGCTTTGCAAACATTTTCATGATATGATCTTCAACACTTTCACCTTCTATATTCAACTCTTTAAAACCATCTGAAATCTCAAACGGTACAATGATTTCTTTTGGTAGAAGGCTGATCTTTGAAGTAGTTACACCACGCCGATTAGACGGTGCAACCATTTCAGTCGCCGGTTGTGCGACACGAGTGCCAATACCGATCTTATCAATGTCAAGTTGCTCATTCCTAAACTTAACAACTCTGGCGTTATCTTTCAGGACGGTTTCTTGAACCAAATAATCTATAAACTTATCCTGTTGTGCGGGGTTAAGCTTGCCGTAGGTAGCTAGAGCATCCGCCGCAGTAATCGCCGCTTTCTGGGTTAGCTCTTCATTAGTCATCTTTCTATTTTCTCCTTTATAGAGTTTATATTGTTTAATTACTAGGACGTTTGCTTACAGCAAGCCAGTCCAAATATTACCATCTGTATTCTTTTGTACCAGTTTATCTTCTGAAGACTTAGGCGCCGGACGTGTTTCCTCGATCTTAGAAACGCGTCCGCTAATATCTTCAAGGCTCTTTTTGATCGGTGCAAAAACTTCTTCGATCGACTTAGTAACAGAATCAGTATTTTCACCTTTAGATACCCACTTAACATCAGCAGGTAACGCTGTTTTAGTTAGATCAGAAATAATACCTTTTACAGAATCGGGATCTACACTTACCAACATACCTAACAGTTGTTCGGTAGTCTTTTTAAGTGTAGCTGTTCTCTCACCTGTAAACCGTTTATTCTTTTCAAGATCTTCAACATTAAGAAGTTCGCCGTTTTCTCCCAACTGAAAAACGATAGACTTTTTAACTTTATTTTTCTCTTCATCCTCATCTTTTTCTTTATCATCGGATTTTTTCTTGTCCTCTGATTCTTCCTTCTCTTTTTCTTTATCCTTATCCTCTGCTTTTTTCTTTTCTTTGTCGTCTTCTTCCTTTTCTTTATCCTCTGCTTTTTCAACTGGATAATCGCCAGGTTTTAGTTGACTAAGAAAAGTAACTATAGAATCAATATCCTCATTAGGAACACTCTCACTATCTGAACTTTTGTTCAAGTATTCCTTGATGTTAGTTATTGACTTAACTAGATCCACCGGCAAACCGGCTTTTTCTAGCGTTTCGTTTGTTAGTCCATTATTAGGATCAAACGCACCCATGGTTTTAACCTCCTCATTTCTTTTCCAGAGTAAAAATTCACGCAAGATTGCCGGTTTATCAACTATGGAAACCTCACGAGTATCTAAACCGAGAATTTCTCGGGCATCTTTTTTGCTTTTATTTTTAGTAATCATTTTCCTTCTACTGTAGCAATGCCACCAATACTAAACCCTGTCAACTCTTTATTCTTTATCTTATTCCATATATTATCATCACTCACATGAACTGTCATCACCCAACTTCCTTTTTTGACATGTTTACCGTTTATATCATATGAAACAGGTGATATGTAAGATTCAACTAATTCAACACCAATATCACCAAACATATTATGCATAATCCCCAATTTTGTACTCCTATTATAGTTAGTTAAAAAGTTATGGGCTGTCTTTCTAATAGTTTCCGGCTTTTCCCAATCTTTATGTGCGTCAACCTCGTTAGGTTCTAAAACAATTCCAGTTACTATCCTTAATTCTCTACCTTCCGCCTTTACTGTTTCTACCTCGCAGAACTCGAATTCTTTAGTTGGCACATCAATCAGATTACCTTGATCAGAAACCAATAACCAACCGTCACCATCTTCTATAAGTCTATGTAATCCTTTGAGTTTTTTCCCTTTAAACATGATCTCTGTAGTACTAATAGAATCACCTGATAGCACCGCTAAACCTTGATCGATCACATCAATCTCTGATGTAAGTGCCTTGGATACATTTATATAGTGTGCCGGCTTGATATGTTTTGGTAAACTCATAGAGTTTTTATGCTTATCAAACTCCTTAATTACCCTAATCGGATTATCACCAATAGGACTTTTTTCGGACTCCAAAACCAATAATGATGGTTCACCTATATCAAGTCTAATCATCCAACGTTCATTAGCCAAATTAGAACCTATTTGAACAGGTTCACTCCAATTTTGTCTCTGTAAAACAAACTTTGCATTCGATAAAGAAAATTCACTTTTTTCAGAAAAACCTTTATTCACATCAATCTCAACCCTACTAGATTGGATTCTTTTTACCAATTCGTTGCGTACTGTTTCAATTTCACCTTCAGATTTTTCCCAATATTTCAACTCATCTGGTATCTGTTTTCTAATCGCTACAGGTAAAAACGAATAACCTTGCGGCGGTATCCAATGATCCTGAACGGATTGATCACTCAAAATATATGGCATTTGTTCTTTAGGACGAACAGATATCCATAATTGCTTATCTATAATCCCAGAATTCTTTTTTATAAATACATCTGTACATTCATTACACAATTCTATTATATCACCGTCCCATTCTATGAAACTCATTTCACCTTCATTTTTGCATACTAGACATTCTTCTATCCTATCTGTTTTTTCTATTTTTATGGCTCTAAAAACTAAACGCCCTTTGAAATTACCGTTCTTTAAAAAATATTCCCGGTAATCACTTTTTTGGACGCCATACTCTACAACACCTTGATCCACAATATCAAACACACCAGGATATTGTGGATTACCACCTATAGGCGATGCCTTACCTAATACCGGATCTTTAGTTTTACCTTCGATATCTAGCCAGATATTCGGACAAACACCTTCATATTTGCTTACAATTTCCACTGGCAAAGAATCATCATCTACCATCCAATTGTTGTTTTTCCAATCCACTTTACTTATATTATCCAAACACCCTGATAATTTTTTTGCTGTTTCTAATGTAGTTACTGGTTTATCAATATCATATTCCTTTTGTATTTCCATAGTCCAACTAATCAAACTTTTATTGCATTCTGTTTCTACTCTAAAATCAGAATGCAAACTTTTACCGCACCAATGGTTTTGAACAACATATCTGTATGTACCAGACTCATCAGGGACAATAAGATTACTTTCATCACATGACTTTTTTACCGGGTTATAATTCATAACTTCAAGTAAATCACCAGGTTGTATCCCAGTAGAACCGCCGCCGGTAATAAACGTTGAAAGCTTTCTAACTATCCAACCGCGTTTTTTAAGTTCATTAAACTTCTTTTTAGCTTTCATATCGTAATGAAGAATAAACTTACCTTTTAAACTCTTTAGTTTTTCTATAAACTTATCTTCATCAAATTCTTTTTCGCCAACACCTTGATCACGTTCTGGGTATGGCGGATCTAAATAAAAGAATGAATCTGGCGCATCATACTTATCAAATAATTTTTCATAACTATCATTATGAATCTTTACACCCTTTAATCTTTCTTTAGTAAGCGCTAATCTATCTGGACCTTGGTATCTTTTATTTTCAATCGAAGGATCTATACCTCTTATGTTTGTATCTACACGGTAAAAAGATGCAAACCTTTTATATACAAAACGGTAAAACCGTTCTATATCGTTTTTAGGTTTTAAATAATGTACCTTCTCTAATTGATCTCTTGTGCAAACCCAATTGAGTGATTGTATCTTTTTAATCTGATCTTCAGTTATATCTTGTATAAACTTTAAACAAAAAGGTATCTCCGGGTTTATATCGTTCAATACTTCTACTTCACTCCGTTCTTTACGATAAAAAACCGCCGCACCACCGGCAAACGGTTCTATATACGTTTTATGTTCTGGCATCATACTTACTACACGTCCGGCGACTCTGGTTTTTCCGGCAGTAGAACCCCACATAGATAATCTTCGTTTACTAACACTTTCTTTATTTTCCGTTTCACGTTCTAATATCTTACGTGCTTTATTCTGTAAATCTGATATTTGTTTATCAGATAAACCAAATTTGCTTTGTGGTATACGTGCTATAGCATTCCTCAAGTGTGGCAAATCAACTTTACCTGTAGCATCTTTATAAGGAAAATGCCGTAAACTTCTCGGTGCAGTTTTCCCTTCACCGTCCTTTTTACCACCTGATTCAACATATAAAAAAGCACTATCCGGTAAATCGTTTATATAAGCCCTAGACCATACTGCTTTCTTTACAAAACATTGAAAACCAAAATCTTTATCAACCCAATTTTTATTTGAAAACTCCTTTTCAAAATCAGAAGATAAGTCATCTAATCCGTTATCGGGCGGCGCCGGATGTTCCACACCATCTGAAGATAACTTATCCACAATCAAAGAATGTAGATTAGTTATCTTAATTGTGCTCAACTCGTCGGTGTTATCACCGTACATTTTATGTAGTTTCCAATGTACGGCTTCAAGTTGTTCATTATCTAATCCGTCGATATCTATATCTGTAGTAATTTCGATATCTGATTTTTTTATTTCTTCTGTTATTTCTTCTACCTTCTTTTCAATTTCATTTATAAAACTAACATCGATTGGATTATCAAACTTATCCAACACTTCAACTTGACGATAATACAACACATCTGAATTCCAAGTTGGTTGTACCTCTGCCCACTGTTTTCTAGTGTCTTCAGAGATCAAGTGTCTATTTTCTAAACTCTTAAAAGCATCGCCGTTCACAGCAACAGTATCACCTAACTTTATTATACCTAAAGCTTTATTTTGACTAACCAAATAACACGTTTCATTTTTTATTTCAATAGGACGTGTTTTAACAAGCAAATCAGATTTGCCGTCTATCAATGCCGTTGCTATAAAATGTGGTGAAACAGTGATACTTTCTATAGTAGTAACATCTGCTTCTTTTTGTGGTAATGTGGATACTCTTTTCATAATGCATTCCTATAATCTAAATCTTTAGGTTTTTTATTATGGCGTTTAAACCAGTTTGATCTAATTCTATCTATCTGTTCGTCGATAGGATTATCTTCGTTAGGTACACCTTGCAACATTTCAAGTTGATAAATTTGTCCGCTAGTCAAATCGCCTGTTTCGTCTAAAATATCTTCAGTGAGTTTCAAAATTTCTTCATCCTCTAAAGGTGGCGCCGTATCGTTTAGTTTTTCTAAAGCACTTTGTTTTTTATCTGGCATATCTTCCCCTTAATTTATGGTAACCTCGTAATATTAGTGGCTATATCCCTAACTAATAACGCTTTTTCGTCTTTTGTTATATTCGGAATATTATCTACAAAATCATAAATTACATCTTCTACCTCTGTAGATATTTTAACACCAGGACGGTTTATAGCGAATGAAGCTGTTTCAACGGCGTCAATTATTTGTTGTTCAGTCCAGTTTTTACCTACTACACGTTCAACAGATTCTAAGATATCTATTATTTGTCTATCATATGCACCAGGTGCTATCCATCTATCATAAAATTTTGTTCTCAGTTTAAACGGTTGTATAAAAGTATTCCTATGTAACACAAATTCTTGTGATTTGCCATAAGCATTGTTCACACCTAATAGTTTACGCAAAATAGACTTAGATACTATTTCGGTTGTACCTTCTATAAGACTACGCGCAGAATCCTTAAAGGCTTTCATTGATGAACGATTAGAACCATGAACTACTTCGTGTATTAAAGTTTCTATCCCTAAATCTTGTTTATGTAAAAACGTATTTTTCCATGTACCATCTAATATCTGTTTCAATTCGTCCGATATTGTTTCCGCACTAGATCTTTTAAGCTCTATTCTGCCGGTCCAATAGTGTGTGCCTAACGATTTTTTGTTTGTTCTAATGTATAATTTTTTGTTCTGCCCTTTTGTAAGTTCTTCAGGTAATAACGACCCTCTTTCCCTTGCTGGCGTTTGAGTCATACCAAAATGTTTTTCAAAAGTTTTATTGATAGTTTTTCTAATCTTACCTAACTCTTTTGTGCCATATAAACTATCCCATTGTTCTGATATAACCTTGAAATCCCCTACTAAATCATCATGTGGATTTATAGTTGCTGTAGTTCTAGGCTTCGGTTTGGGTTTAGGTAAAACAGGTTTTGTTCTTATAGGTTTTGGTGCTCGTATTCCCATCTCTTTACTTACAACATCTATATTACATCTACACCTGAAATGATACGGCGGCATTATAACATTAGCTTTTACAAGTCCTCTAGTACCCTTTGGTGATACTCTACCTATTCTACCACCGGTTAAGTTATGAGCCATTTTAGTTGTTATAAACGGTTGCGCTTGTTTAACTTGTTCCGGCGTAGTAGCAGAAAGAAGATTTTCTAGTTGAATACCGGCATCAGATACAGTGAATTCTTTGCCGTCTAACATCTGGCATTTTTCACACGTCCTATGATCGTTTGGATTCACTACTTGAAACGTTGTAAACCCAACATTACTAAACGCATTAAGTTGCGCCGTTACTCTCGCGGACGTTGCGGCATTAGCTGTCAAACCTTCAAAATATCTTTCACTAGTTCCTCTAAAGCCTTTAGGTATTTTTACATGTTTCAGATTAGATTCTACAACTTGTTTCATGGTTTTGCCGGCAGCTACTCTGCCGCGCCCATGCTCAATCAAATGTTCTTTAGTTACTTTAGCTATAGTATCAGAAACATTGTTTTTATAATGTTCTCCGATCCAAAAAACTTGATGCCCTTCTAATGCAGACATTGCCCTGTAATCCGACATATCAAAATCAGGACGTACTTTGAATTTTTCAGCTTTAGCAACGAAAGTACCTGTACTAAAATCCATCGGCGCTTTAGTTATTTTATACGCTTTTTTTAATGCCGCGACATGAGATAAAGTATATATATTGATCATCTCATTATGAAATCGAACTGATACAACATCATACCACTTGTTCATAACTTCATCGATAGATTTTACTATACGACTTATATCCTTATCCGTTACAATCTCACTTGACTTATTTAACTCTTTTAATGCAACACTACTGGCTTCAGAAGCTAATCTATCCCATTGTTTACTTATATATTCACGCAACATAGTTTCAACTTTAGCGGTTTGTGTTAACTCATCTATCGCTAAAGCTTTAGATAACATAAAATCAACAATATTTATACTGTCATAAAGTTGATCTATTTGTGTAATCTGTTGCATTTATTCATCTTCATCTTGGATTAGTTTTTCAGACCAAGCTTCTTCTAAATGTTTTCTTAAACTAAATAAACTATCAATCACATCTGTTTGATCTAAACTCTTTAACATTTTAGTCGGCGCAACCTGTTGTGATGGTTCTGTCACATCCGCTTGGTTCTTAACGGCTTCTGCCATGGACAAACTAAACGGCATATCTGGATCGAATGTATCTGTCTTCTGTAACGGCGGCAACTCAAGACCTAGTATATCATTTAGAACCATCCTTGCGATCCGTGGTGTCATTCCGCCGGTCTTTTCAGCACCACCTAAGATCTTAACCAGTTCTGAATTGTCCGTAGTATTTGGACTATTGCTTTTGAATTTATAATAAACAGCACCAAGAATAGGAAATAATTCACGGTTTATCCAGTTATCAAATTCATTTCGTTCTGGCGCAAAAATTTGTTCATCAGCTAATCGCCGTGATGTTTCCGCCGTTGTTCTAGTATAGTCTGAACTCCTGCCAGTGAATATAGGTGGTAACCTCCAGGATACCCTTACTTTTTCGCGATTAGTTTCAGAATACTTTTGAAACATTGCATCAGAATGTTGATCGTCTGTTAATGACTTTATATCTATTTTAACCTGTCCAGAGTCTTCACCTTCTTCACCCATGGGTTCGGCTTCTATAACTAACACTTTACTTCTGTTATCGTCACCCTGGATTTTCTCCATAAACTCTTGAATTCTAATAACTGTATCTTCTGTAAGCTGTCCATTGCTTACGGCAATTACTTGACTAGGAATCATATTATTACAAAATGTTATATAATTTATCTCACTAGATTTACGATCCCCTTCTATATCGATTATAGAACCCATAAACTTAGGTAACCCATATGCTGATCTGCTACAGTATATCTTCCAATGTTTTATTTCATTAGCCTTTAATTCTTCCGGCATTGGAGTTCCTTTACCATCCCAATTTTTTACTTTCTCTTCAGGAACTAATTCACCGGTTTCAACGTTGTATGTTCTATAATCGCCGAACTCTTTAAACCATCTTTGTGAATATGAACTACTCGAATAACTTCTAGTAGGACTAAGTGATATCTGAACAAATCTTCTAAACCGCTTATAAATTGTCATGGTATCTATTGAAATACTACCATCTACATTTAATTTATGTATCGGCATATCAACTTTAATTGGAGTTACATCTGTAGGTGTTATCCTAACTTGATAACTTGGTACATGTGTAAAATACTGTATCTCGCCGTTTATACTCCTTACTACTTCCCAATATCCATTACCTGTAGCTTCTATATCCTGTCTTGTGTCGCGTCTAAGTTTTGTAAACGATCGATCATATCCGGCGTTCTGAAAGAAGTTTTCAAGTTTTACAAATTCTATTCTAGCTTCTTTTTTAGTCTTATCGTCGATCTCTGCATCACCGTTTAACCTTGATACAAAATAATGCCCAAAACCGTCTATATTGGTTTCCATGGCATCTATACAAGGCCCCATTTCTGAATTCCGTTCTGATAATGTGGTTAGATAATACATATCAAACGGCGGTTCTAAAATCCTACCTTCTGCCTGTAAAGAAACTAATGGATTATCCTCTGCAAGTTGTTTTGACTTTCCAGGTTCATCATTTTTCTTAGTAGGTAAATCGATTATCAAAGCACGTACTTTATTACCTTTAATTTTTGTATCAACTACTTCTGAGTTTATATGCATAATATCTCCTACAACACACCAAAACTTCTACGAGTTCTATTGCGTGTTCGCTGTTTAGCTGAACCAACCGCATGGTCTAAAGCATCAAAAAAGTCTCTATGCTTCTCTGATGGAAACAAGATTAGATTCTCTATAGGTTTAGAATGTACACCCTTTTTAAAATAGAAACGTTTATTCTCAAAAATCGCCGATAGCTTCCACGCCCTTGACATTTTATCTTTATGTACTTGTCTCTTATATATTCTAGCGTTAGGGCGTTTTTCTTTCAACGTTTGTCTTAAAGCATCCTGATATTGATTGGATTCTATACCTACTTTGATAGGGCTCCAACGATCATAAAATTCAAATATCTTTTCGGCGTGTTTAGTCGGACGTAAAAAGTCTAAATAGTAATCCAATAAATAACAATAGTAATCATCCTTCTTTATTGATCCTTGAATACCTATAACAGCTATCGCAAACTTATCGTTTATTTCACGTTCTGTAACGTTTAAATCTACACCCATATATATCTTAAGCGTATTAGTCGCCGGATAATCATCAATATCAATCTGTTGACAATCATCATATTGAAAAATTTCCCCCTTCATCGCTTCAGTATCACAATTACCTGATATTAAAATTTTCCCGTTACGCCTAGTTATCAAAGTGGCATTCTTGGTTTTAAAACATACAACATTACCTGAATATGGAACTTCATAAATTTGTTTATTTGGATCAATCCCATTACCTATAGCTTTACGTAAACAAACCCTAAACGAATCGCTTCTTTGTACATAAACTTTACCATTTTTATAAATTTTTCTTGTTTTTATTTTAGAAATAGAAGAATCATATCCAATCATAAATCCAATTTCCATCACATCGTTTACAAGCTGTTTAGATATTGAAGTGTACTGGTATGAATCACCTTTTTTATATTTTATTATATAACCACCACCATCTATCAATGTATCAAAAAGTATTTTTAACTGACGTTTAGATAAGTTAAAAAAAATTCTTGGTATTCTTGCATCATACGAACATGTTTTTACATTTTCCCTTAACCATCCCCATAACCAAATATGTGAAAAAACTAACCTCACAGTATTTTTATTTTTATATTCTTTAAAATAAATTGACATTGATTTGAGAATATTTTTCATTGACTTCAGAACAATTCCTTCGTTTTGTGAAAAACTAATCTCCCCACGGGTTTTTTTACTAGTACTACCTTTAGTTACAAAAAAACCTAAAAACTTCAAAAACATATCCATCTCTACATCTATAGGTCTATGTTTTTCTAAAGAATATTCTTTCCATATACCTATACCATATCGATCTTTTCTCCAACCTTGTTTTATCTTGAAAATCTTTTTTTCTTTACCATTCCAATCTACACATGAAGGGAATAAAACACGCTTTGTTCTAATGCTAACTTTGGAAGGTAGATTATAAGCGTCAACAAAATCCCAATCGTCTTTAGATGGATAATCTGCTGGTTTACAAACCATTTGATGATTTGGTGTAACCAAAGCATCAACCTTGTTACTTTTTATGTGAACCAGATTTCCTTTGTATGATTTGTTAATTTTACGAATTGGCTTTTGATATTGTAGTTTATTGTTTTTGAGATTATACGTTGCAAGCTTGTTATCTTTGTCTATTTCGTAAAAGTATTTCCAACCTTTATTTGTAAGGAATTCTGTATCTTCTGAATGACATTGGTATTGACTGTTAAAAATAATCAATCCTGATTTCTTGCGTATATCCTTAAAATATTTCGGTGTAAACTTTTCAGGCCATGGTGAATTTTCGTTATCATCTAAAGCTCTAATTACAAGAGTTTTACCTTTAAGTTCGTTAGCTTCTAAGTGTCCATACAAATCATCAAAATGATATCTAGTCCCTTCTCTATGATGTTCGCCGCGATGAGGAACGTTTGGATCTGGTGGTTCTAATAATGGAAGATATGTTTTATAATACCAAGTCTTGACTTTATCCCTCATTCTAGACGTTCTGGAATTCTCTTCTGTTATCAAGTCATCTGTTATAAGTACATCAAAGTGTTTAGATGTAATAGTTGAATCTTCACCAGTACATGTGATCGTCGATTCTGTTGCTGCTGTAGTTCTACCAAGTATACTTATTTCCGTGTTATCCCATTTCTCTACATCGCGTGGATCAAAAAATGGTCCGAATATATCAACTAACTTTTTGTTATGCTCAAAATGTGCTTTTATACCACGTAAAAAACCTTCAGCATTCCCTTTGCTTTTACTACCTAACAATATCCTTAAGTTTCTATTCTTACATAAAAGAAATATAGATCGTGTAATCGTGCAAGACGTTGTTTTACCAGAACCACGGAACGCAAGGATCAAATTATCAGGATGTAGAAATTGCCATTGCAACATTTTTAAATGAAATGGTTTAACGTCGTAACCAAGAACTTCTTTAGCTAATATATCTATGCGATTATTCTCTAGAACCTGTCGCCGAATCCATTCGTTCGTCGCTGCCTGTTGCTGTGCTAAAACACCTTCAAGTTGTGAACGTTCTAATCTATCAAGCTTCTTTGCTACACCACGAATTATAGGTGTTACTTTTTTCTTTTTTACACTTTTCGGCATAGTTTACAAACTCCAAACCGGAGGGCGGGAGAAGGGAAAGGTAACAACCGCCCTCCGATTCAGAAATATATTATCTAATCGAAAACTTCGTAAACAATAGTTTCACCGCTTGCGTTTAGATCTGTGTCGGCTCCAATGGTAAAACCGTTTGCCAACGGAGTAATACCATTAGAAGTTATAGTTGATATGTCTGTTGTTCCTGAACCGGAATCTACTGTCTTTTGAGCACTAGCATCAGCCATTTCACTACACCAAAAAGCTTGACAGTTTCCACCGGTATTATATAGCCTTACTAATCTCGGACGAAACCCTACCTTCGTAACATTTATCGCCGATCCAGTTCCAACCACACTACCTACACTTAGTCTATTCATTCCACTTGCCATTTTTTCACCTCCTTAGTGAAAATACACTCTTGACAATTACCGAGACAACAAGAACCCGGCAACCTGTCTCAACATGAGACTGGAGTGTTAAACTTTTGATCTTACCACTCTCCTACCACCACTATTCTTAGATGGCGGTTTCCTTTTGGTTTTATTGCCAGTATCTAGTTTAGATATTGGTGCTTTTGGTAACGGTTTATAAATTGGACCAGAATCAATTTGATCTATAGACTGATCCCCATAACGTAAATGCATCTCATTAACCGCTTGAATCTCACCCAAGACAAACTGTTTAAGCTCTACATTCGTTAGGTTTACAATAGCTTGTCCAGCTACTAAACGCCCTGAATCTGAGTTTCTTTCGACTAAACCCAACTCTTGCCCCATCTTTATTATCTTATCTAATATGTCGGATTTTGCCTTTATTGCACCTACATAAGCCGATTGGTTCTTACTTGTATCATATTCGGCGATTAGATTATCAAGATCTGCTATACATGCCTTCTGTTCGATCATGTACTGAACGTATGTATGTTCAGTGGTTTTCTCGCGTGTAATCTCAGATTGCTTATCAAAAAATTTGGTTTTTAATATTTCGTAATCTGAAAACTGAATACCAATCTCTTCAGCAATTTCCTCATCCGTCCAACCCTGGATCAATAAAGAATGTAGCTTTGCATACGCTGATCGTAAAGCTTTACCGCGCAACTGTAATGTCATACATATCAAACTAAACGTTGTAATCCCTTATGTCCACAACTTTAAACGATTGATATGATTTCGGCGATTAGATATGTAATCAACTGTGGTTTAGATTAGAATGATAAAACACGGCAAAAACTAGGCTTTTATCAAACTTCTAAACTGTAAATGTAAATAAATACTGTAATATAAGCACAAAAAAAAGTCCTGTAGTTTCCTACAGGACTCTTTTAATTATTGATGTAAACCGTTACTCGACTACATCAAGCTGCTCTGATTCATCTGGCAAACTTCCTTCTATCTCCAAACCTGGAATCATGTTTTTCGGGATCGGTGGCAAACTCTCATCACCTTCCTTATTATAGCAAGTCAACACAGTCATCTCTACCAGTTCAGTACTGTCTGAACCATTCACGATCGGCATTGGTCCAACTTTACGAGCTATAGTCTCAAAACCCAAGTGTTTAAGCTCTGTTGCTCTACGCTTAGCATCAAACGTTTCAGTCTTATAAAACTCTTGTGTGCAAGTTCCCCACGTTACAACACCATAACAATCAAGTTTCTGTGGTTCGCCGTTTTTTCTGGCTACCTTCCTCATGAGTTTAGAATTCTCAGACCTGAGATATTCAATCTCACACTTTACAGAACAGAATTGATCATTGGGATCACTTGGCTCAAATTCCTTAGCACACTGAATACATTGAACGGTATCCATGATCTCTACCTCATCATTATCGATTACATCATTGACGTTGATATCTCCAGACTTTTTATTCTTTCCCTTTTTTTTCATTTTTCTAATCTCCAATTTGTTGTTTATGGTTTTTTTGTTATTTGTTTATTTTTATGCTGCTACTTTACTTAAATATCTGTGTCCAACTTCTTCAAAATTGAGCCTTGAAACGGTGCTCAAGTCTCTACCTGTAGCCGTTACAGCGTTTGCAATGTCATACGCTGTAACGCTCTTCTCATCAAAAAGTTTACGTGTAGTATTATCAAGTATTGCTTGATCATGCTGTAACGTATCTTTAACTAGTTGATTCTGAACCTTTTTTATTTCACCTTTACCAAGTCCAAAACCAGATAGACTTTCGATTTCATCAAGTGCATTATCGATCAATACACTTACTGAATTTTCCCATTTTTTAATATCGCCATTAGCTTCTGCCATGGCTACAGGAATCGCATCGCGAATACCGTCCTGTAACTTTCTAGGGTCACCTATATGTCTGAATTTCTTAGTTGCTTCAGACTTCCACGATCTCATTCCATTTAAGCATACAAGTCTATAAGTGATTGGGGTTATCTGTACCGATCTAAGTCCTAACTCGCTATTTCCGATATCAAAACCCCATTCGATAGAATCATTAAGTTTTACCTCAACCGATTCTGTGGGTACTGTAACCCTCATGATCATATGCGGTCCAGTTGCTACCGATCGAACACTTACTTTATCTATCAAACTTGTCCGATCTAGATATTCTCCAACTTCATCGATCAAGGTAAGATCGTCAATCGGCGCATACCGTTCAGACATAATAGACCTAACTTCATTACCAGCTAATCTGAACGTAGTGTTACTACTGTTATGCAATAAACCGAAATTCATGCAAGCCACTTGCAATTTTTGTGGTAGTGCTCTGATGTAATCCGGTGGTGTTTTCATATCTGTTTTCCCCACTTTTGTTCTTGAGCATAACTGATTAAAAGCATTGTTGCGTAAAATAAGTGGATCTCCTGTTTCTCTGCCTGGATACGGTATACGTGCTATTGACATATGTTCGCCATCAGTTGTCCCAAACGCCCAACTATTCAATGCCGATGAATATATGTCATCCGCTTCACCGTCTTTTTCATGAGCACTTCTAACAATCTCTTTAGCTTCTACAAAGCTAATCGGATTATTTGGAAAATTTTTCCAAACTTCCCTCATATCCTGCTTAGTCTTTAATGGTGTTAAATTTGTTTCCATTTTTCTAATCTCCTTTGTGTGTGTTATTTATCAACCCTATTTTTTAATTCTACATATAAACGCCTTAAAATAGGTACAGGAATCTTAACTGTAGCTTGATCAGTATCGATCCATCCTGTACTTGCTACATACTTCAACAGATTATCTACATTATCTAAACTACTCCATTGTAGTTTAGTACGTTTACCACACTCTGAGCATACAAACCTATAGAATTTATTTTTCATTTTTACAATCCTATATGTATGTTTCAAACGATTCCCAAAAATATTTATATGAATTCTCATCAAGCCACTTGCCATCAAGCTTGATCTTGCCTTGATCAACTTCTATCAAAGCCATATCAACTCCAGACCAATGAGATACAAATTCTAAAAACAACGGATTATTTGAATGGTGTTCCCTAATAATCCGTTGAATTGTTCGTGTTACAGCATATTCAATAAGAAATCTCGCACCTTTCCTTTTTAAACAGTATAACTTTTCTTCTATCTCAATCACCTTTGGATATTTTTTATCTGATAACATCCGATAAACATAAAAAGCCGCCATTCTAGCAGGAATCGGCGCTTTGTTTATCTGTTCTATTATATTTTCTTGTGTTACCATTTTTTTTGATTCCCTTTTTTTCGGATAGCTAATCCGTTTATGCTCATCAGTACAGTCGCCAACTGTAGACAGTGAGAAAGTCTCACTGTTTCGCTTTATGCTGCTTTTACCTTTATTGTTTTTTGGGATGGTACACCCTTGTTGAATGCAAAATAAGTAGCATTATTTTTAGTAGTTATTCTATCACACTCATTCACGTTCTTCATTGCATAAAGCGCTTTAAGAAATAAATCGGGTTTTCTTGTGTCGTAAATATATTCATCATACTGCTTATCAGAAAATTTGCAGATCTTTTCAAATAGTTTCATAGATTTTTTTATTTGTAAAAACCTATCTCCCAATTCTGACAATATCAGCGATGAATAATCAGTTTCGAATTTTATCCATCTTATATTAAGTTTTGCATCGTAAGAACTATGCATAAAAGATTTATATTTATACCCTTTATCTAATAACTCATTCATATCTTGTTTTGCTTTTTTTCTTATATATTCATTATCATAATCACTATTAACTCTATCAAGTCTATCTTGTATCGCTTCATATTCATTTTCGAATATATAAATAAAAAAGTTCTCACGTCCATATTGTTCCCCAATCCACTGCTCGAATAGATATGTTTTATATGTTTTCATTTCCATGTTTAATCTCCTTTTTTGTGTGTTATAGCTTTTAACCTCTTGAGATCGACAAATTCAACCCCATTTTACTGGCCGCAGACACGACATAATTGCCGTGCCCTGCCCACTGCTCATAGCCATTGTGTAAGGCTATGAGTTCCTCAATCTCCTTGATGTAGCGGTTTACATCATCTATATCATACTCCCCATCCCATTCGATTATGTCGTTCATCGGTGGGATATGGGGCAAGTCCAGATCGTCTACATGATCGTACCACGACTGCACTGCATCTATCACTTCGTCGAGAGAGTCATACGTCTCTTGATAGTTATTGTCTGCTAGTATATACATTTTGTTCCTTTCTTTCTTAAGCTTGATTGCCTGACCAGGCCATCAAGAAATTGATAGCTAGGTGCGATAATCAAACTTCTGAAGTGTATTCAAATCTTGATCGGCATAATAACTAGCGTGAGATTGCTTATCGCTCTACAAAGTATCTTGATAGGAGACAAAGCACTATCAGCATAAACGTGGAAAGAAGGGACTTCTCTACCATTGAACATACTCCTTTTCAATTGAAACGCCTTTATTGCATCCTGTATGAAGAAGGGATTTAGACCACGTTCTTTCACTGGCGTATCGTTATATTCTGGCATGACTTCGCGCCATGACGGAATAGATACATCAAGTGCGTCGAATGAAAATCCAAGTACTTTAACTATGGATTCATTCACTTGGATTTCAATTTTGTCATCTGGAGATATGTCAATTGCTTTTAAGATCTTCTTTGCATCATCAAGACTAATAGCAAATTCAATATCTTGACCACTGCATGGTGCACTAAGTACTGATAAGCACTTACCATTTGTGCCAACTATGTTTAATCTCTCATCCTTGCATTCAAAAAAAACACATTCCAAGTATCTATTGCCACCTTTGGCGAATAGTACGGCTGCATTAATTCCGTTGTAAAGTTCGCCTTTCTCTATTTCCATTTCTCTCTCCTTTGTGTGTGTGTTTTCAAGCGTGATAACTTGATGCTAGCCTATATATATTTATATAGGCTAGCACTAAGCGATCATACATATAGTTGATCGGCAAATTTACTGATCTGTGTTTTTTTGTATGTACTTAGAATCTTAAGAGCCCATGCGCATTGTTTATCAGAATACTCGATACCGTCAAGCGCCCTATCGACTAATGATTGCACAAACTCTGATCTGGCATCCTTGCCATTGAATCCTATATTATCTTTTTTAACAGCACCGTCGCAGTGTCCAGACAGATAAAGCATAGCTTTAGCAGCTACTTGCTTTATCTCTGAATTCACAGTGTATTCAAAGGTGCCTTTTTTGTTTCTGATCTGTACTTTTGTATCCTCAACCGGCTTTTTCTCAACCGGCTTTTTCTCAACCGGCTTTTTCTCAACCGGCTTTTTCTCAACCGGCTTTTCGATTTTGGGACGATTCCGATCAAGCGCTTGATCGGCTATGTTCATTTTATACACCATGGTTTTAATCACATGAGAATCAATAGTGCCATCGAGTGTAAGATAGACAACATTTACAAATGTAGCTGTTTGCCCGATTCTATGTGCTCTATCCTCAGCTTGCACGCACCACGATGGATTCCAATCAGCTTCAGCAAAAACAACTGTATTAGCTGCTGTAAGCGTAATACCCATTCCGGCAGCATGTGTTGATAGAATAGCTAATTCGACTTCAGAATCATTCTGAAACCGATCAACTAATTCTTGACGCTTATTGATCGGCGTAGATCCATCAATCCTTATAGAATTAGGGAATTGTTTTTCGATCTCATCTAATAAAACTTTATGATGAGCGAAAACTATTGCTTTACCTTGTATATTTTCGCTCAAATACTCACATACACCCTTTGCTTTTGCTTGTGCTATTTCAGCCCTTAAAGCTGATATTTCTTCAAAACTACCAGCACTAGCTATTAATCGATCTATGTCATCAGTCCAGGTTTCCGGCATACTCTGTAAACCAGAATCACTGCACTCTAGATCAACTACCGATCTGAGCTTTGGAGGTAGTTCGGTTTCAACGTCTACCTTAAGCCGTCGTACCATACACGACGATCGTAATTTGGCTTGTAATTCGTCAAGGTGGGTAGCACCATCAAACTGCCAACCCCATCTTGTCTTTTCCGGTGCACAATACCGGAATAAAAACTTCGACTCAGTTTGCCAAGTGCCTTCAGGACCAATCGCGCCGATCGCTTTTAGAAGGCTGATACTTTCTCTCACCTTATTCTGTATCGGCGTACCTGTTAATAACACGCAACGTGCCACTTTATGGATCAATCCCTCAGTCTTAAGACGGCCTTTCACCCATGTGCCAAAAAAGAAAGCTGTTCTTTTGGCTTTTGGGTTTTTCAACATATGCGATTCATCAAGAATCGCTAGATCAAAATTCATACCAGAAAGTGTTTCTCTGATATGCTTTGCGCGATCACTGCTACCGACCACTTTATCATAGTTGACTATGATCACCCTAGCGGTAGTATCAACTGCTTTGCCATTGATAACATGGACTGAGATCTCAGAATCCCACCATTTTTGGAACTCACGTTGCCAGTTAACTTTAAGCGTAGCCGGACAAACTACCAAAATTTTCTCGGCATCAAGGGATCGCGCAATCCCGATACCTTGCATAGTCTTGCCCAATCCCATTTCATCGGCGATCAACACACCTTTTTTGCCGGATTGAAAATTAGACAGTGCGTACTGAATTCCGGCCCTTTGATACGGTCTGTACTCAAGACCAGTAGCACGGGGTATGTCAAGATCGGCGTCTGTAGCCTTTGACAGGTCTTGAGACCTTGCAAGATCCGTCAATAGACTTGCTACATCTGAACTCAACTCAACTTGATCAGAGCTTGCTAGATCTACTGCAAGCTCTAATTTGTTTTCACTGATCCAGCGGGTACGGCGTGGAATACCCGCGTCGTATAGCCTACGTTGCAGATCGGGCGGTGATTTTTCCCATACGAAAAACCAACCCCGTTCCTTTAACCATTGTGAATCAGAAAAACTAGCATTGGGCGCGTACAATACGCGCCCTAGTTTTTCTACTGTCACTGTCTCGATTCTTATTGTCACTATTTATCTCCTTTAATTTTTGTCTTGAGTGATCGTAAACGTGTCGCAGGACCGGCCATCAGGTCCGATATCGATATCGACGTCTATATGTACGTCCTGATATCCCCTAATTTGCCCGCATGTACATGTCGGACTACCACAGAGGTCTCTACATATTTTATAATATGTAGATCGGGACACTGTATGGTGCCGAACGTTAGCTGGGATTTTCACGGAACATTTGGTTCCGTGAAAATCGTTTCGTAATATCACATCTACTGTTTTTCTCATTTTATCTCCTTATCTGGTTATTTGCTGCTATGGCAATATCGGCCACCCAATGTTTGACCGCTCCGCAATTTACTGCTTGGTAAGTAAGTGGCATACATTCGTAATACCACTTGCTTAGAGCATCTTTGTCTTTCCGAGACGGGTCTTGATTGTGATACGACAAATGCTGATAGATCTTGCCGGACGGTGAGAGTTCGGCCATGCTGTTACCGACTACAACTATATAGCAACTACCATCACGGCACTCATCAGCATATCCGGCAGCACAGTTACTAAGCCGGGATGCTTCGGAAACTAGAGACCTTTCATCTTTTATCTGTCTTACTCCATACTTTTCCGACCACGGCATTGCCTTGAAAGGCAAGTTTCTTTTATACAACTGATCTAGTCTGTCATCACTAGATCTTGCCAGCACCGATCTAAAAACAGTGTCTGGTTTTGTTCTGGCGCCGTTAACAAGATCCCTGTCCCATATCTCATCTAATAGATCTTTGGGAGATATGGATCTCATTGCCCCGTTAGGGCCATATCCATACTCAAAACGTCGATTCCAACCAGCCCAATCCTGTTTGGCTAATAGCCAGTTGGCTATGAGCATCGATCTAGGAACGTAATCCCCCGTTATCCGTGTTATACTACGTATATAGTATAACTCCGGATCGTTAAGCCATTTATATCCAATATGCCTGCTCATTTTGTTAGTGATGAGCCGATCACACGTCAAAAGCCATTCGTGTATGGCTTTTTTGGACGGCGCATCGGGCCACAACGTTTTAAACCATCCCCGAGAAATAGCTTCTTTAAACCGCCACGGTAGGTGCGCATAGCACGCGGGGAATTTGTCTGGGTGATTGGGCAAATTCCACAATTCGCGTGCTACCAATGCACGTACGTCATTACGCGTAAAATTAAACGCGTAATCATACGTCCAATTCCTCGGTATTCCATAATCCGACGGATTATGGAAAAATTCCGCTATCCACCACTCAAACGTTGCGGAATTGCACGTTGGACGAATCCATTGTGCAAGCTCCTTAGTTTTATTTTCTACTTCGGGAATTGTTGGCATGATTTCCCCTGATCTCCTTTAGACGTAATTCAAAACCATTATCTCCATAAATTTGAATTGCGCACCTTCCGGTAGTGTAGTGCTACCTTCTGGCAACCTTGGACCGCTATACTGACAAACTAAAGCCGGTTCGCCGATCTCCAACGTTACAGATACCCTATTTGCTGGAATCACCATTCCTATCAAATTTGATAAATTGTTAGCTGTATCAGTATGTCCAATACAACTCTCGATCCCCTTATACCTCAATACAGACTTTGTCCTCTGTATTGACACTTCGTTTACTTCAACGTACAGGCGATCTGTTTCTTTGTTTTCCGGTAGCATATTTAAACTAAACGCATTTAATACTTTCATGTCTCTATTCTCCTTT
>Ga0180438_10002839_pt1 | contig 27314 bp, 35 predicted proteins | sample SS_ome_12_FD_132455 | JGI IMG/M metagenome (GOLD analysis project Ga0180438, IMG submission 132455) | Hypersaline lake sediment archaeal communities from the Salton Sea, California, USA - SS_3_D_2 metaG | ecosystem: Environmental > Aquatic > Non-marine Saline and Alkaline > Hypersaline >... | reverse complement strand
TTGAGCATGCTGAGAAAGAAAGCACAGAACTCATATTCAATCCTGGGAGGATAGTGGGAGGCAAATACGATTTCAATATCGGGACTGCTGGGTCAGTCACCTTGGTCGCCCAAACATTAATACCGATACTGCTGTCGGCATCCAAGAAAAGCGCCCTGAGCATAACAGGAGGGACGCATGTGATGAAATCCCCGGGCTATGATTATTTTGAGAACGTATTCATACCAGCCATAAGGAGGTTCGGGGCAGATGTGGACACAAGCATGCTCAGGACAGGGTATTACCCCAAAGGAGGGGGTGTGATAGAAGTGAATGTAAATCCCTCAGAGCTGAAGGGATGCACAGACTGGGCAAGCGAGGAGATTATACGTGCCATCATAAGGATATCAGGCCTTCCCATGAGCATAGCCATAAGGGAGAAGAAGATTTTCGTGCAGGATGACCTTTACAAGGTTGCCATAAGGGAGGATGAATCATATTCCGTAGGGAATGCGGTGACCGCCTGGAAAGGGCTCAGGGGCTCCTATGTCATCGGGGAAAAGGGGAAAAGGGCAGAAATCGTGGCAAAAGAGGCCCTTGATGCTGTGAAGGCAGAGAATAGTGATGTTGACATGCATCTGGCAGACCAGCTCCTTATCTACGCAGCGCTTGCTGAAGGGGGGACAATCTATACGACAACGAAGATAACTAACCATATGAAGACAAATATGTATATAATTACAAAATTCATTGACAGGGATATCTTAGAGGAGAGCGGGCGCATAAAGGTTGTTTGACTCATGGTGGTAAATTGTGGGGCTATTTAAAAGTTTCGCTACAATATCTTAGGTGATGGGAATAAACGGGAGAGCGATAACCAGGCCATTTGCCCGAAAGACCAGATATATCTGCTGGGATGCCGATGATACACTCGGCCGTTTCGATTATGGGAAGAGAAACGGGATAATGAAAGGCCTGGTGCCGCTGCTGGAGAGCCTCAGGAACAGGCGTTGCAGGCATATATTGACCACAGCAGCCTCAGAGCCTTATGCCAGGATAGTCATGGATAGAACAGGCCTGAGAAAGCATTTTGACGCTGTTTTTAGTTTTTCCACCGTATGGCCAGAGAGAGATATGGGCAAGCCCAAGATGTACCGTCCTGTCGCTGAGCATCTGGGGCTAAGCGAATCCGAAGCCAGGGACTGCATGATAGCAGTGGGGAATACGCCTCTTGACCTTCCGCGGGACCTTGACATCGTGACAGTATATCACCCCCAGGCCATCAAATGCAATGCAGAAGTCCTGGGTATAATCTTCTCAGAACTGTTTGAGCGCAGGTCATGGGGAAGCGGATACCTGCGCATGCTGAAACGCTTCAACGGCCAGAGGAGAGAGACAGCGTATTTTGAAGGAGGAGACTTCTGCATTGGGAACAAGGTGACGCTCACTGTCGGGAGGATACTGGAGAACCCGTGGGTGGTCCCTGTTGAGAGGGTCATAATGGTCGGCAACATATCCACGACTCTGCTTGACAGGATTGAGCCGATAAGAATCTGGGATGAGGCCACTGTAAAAGAAGCAAAACAGGCATTGGCCGCTATTTGAGCTTATCCCCGATTACCTTGGCAGCATCTTTCACAAGCTCGGCTGCTTTCTTGAACAGGCTGTCAGAATTCAGGATTTTAAGAATCTCATCAGACCTGGCTGTTATGGAATAAATCCCTTTTGAAGAGTCTTTGTCAATAGTTGTTGCAACAGCGTAATCGCACCTGACCTTTTTCTCAGAGGATGTGATATCAGATTCAAGCCCTGGCCTGGCATTATTCCTTGCATCTATGTGGACCTTATAGTTGCCGCTGACAAAGGGCATCTTCCTGGCCCAGACATAGATTTTCACACCGCCGACAACGGCCGTTCCGGTGAGCTTCCTGAAAATCAGGCCGTCAGGGCGTCTTGGAAGATGCTTGTAATCGCGTTCTATCCTGGAATAAGTCATATGCTAGTATGTTATCCAGAACAGTTTAAAAAAGTTGCAAATGATGGGAAGATTAGGCTTTCTCCAGCCTTTCCACGCTTGTGACAGTGCCGTTGCGGTGCATTGCCACAACATAGTAGTAAGTAGCATCCTCAGAATCCCAGGTCACTGTCCAGGAGTCACCCCCCTCATTAACCCCTGGCACGGCATTCTGGTAATATCTCAGGTATGATTCGACACTGCTCGTATTTGGAAGTGTATGCGATGCTATGATTGCCTCCTCCTCAAATGCGATGACGCATATCCCTTCCGTGCATACAGCGCATCCCGAGGTTATCACATCAGGAAGCTGGGGGATGAAATTCTGCACAGGATAGTTGTAGAATATATGGGAGCGCTCAGGGCAGGGGGTGTCAGGATATTCGGTGACTCTGGCCTTGACTTCGAAATAACGGTCCTCATACTGGTTGTACTGCGGCGTTATTGAGAGAATCTCTATTTCAGCATCAGGATATTTCTCGCGCAGGTCCTCGAGCACGAAGTCCCTTGCATCGCCTTCAACGACTTCCACTTTGAAGAATTCTATAAGCTTCACAAGCAGGGCTATGAGAACCAGAAGTGCCACTATGATGAGTACCTCGCGCCTCACAGCCATGCATGGAGTTAGCCGTTAAAATTTTTATTCCTTCCCTTCTGTGAGGCTGACAATGGCTTCGGCGATATCCCCGCCTGATTTCTCCAGTGCGGCCTTTGCCTCCTCGTCTGAGCAGCCTGCCTGCTCCACGACCATCTTGACGTCTTCTTCCGAGGAGCCTTCCTCAACCCTTATCTCTCCTGTTATCTGAAGGGATTTCTGGCCCTGCATGGTTATCTGCACGACCTGAGGGTTGTCGACTATCATCTTTCCAGAATCAGTTTCAATGACTACGCTTTTCGCGTTTATCTCTTCGCTCTTGATACCCATCTGGCGCATCATCGCCTGCATTTTCTTCGGGTCCATTCCTCCAGGAATCATAGAATTACCTCACGAAGTTATCTCAGGAAGTTTTGTGAACTTGCCTTATGAAGTTTTGTGAACTTCTTCTCAGGAAGTTTTGTGAACTTTTACCCTAAGAGAAACATAAGGAAAAGTTCATTTGAACTCTTCGCCGCGCTCGGACTTGCGGACCTCAACACGCCTCATCTTGGTAATCTGCTTGAGCCTGCTGAAAAGCTTGGATGAGACCCTTCCGTAGATTACGTCCTGTATTACTTCATCAAAGTTCTTCTCGGTGATTGCCTTCCTTGTCTCTTCCCTTATTGCCTCTCGCAGGTTCCTCTTGGTGTTCCAGCTCACGCCTGCACCTGTCACTGCTATGACCTTCAGGCGCAGGTCCTCTCCGTCCTTTGTCTTGTCATCGATGACAAGATGTATCAGCGATTTCCCTCTTCTTGCGAATGTCTTGATGAATGAGGGGGAGATTGTATGCCCGATTAGCGCCGTGGAAGCGTCTGTTTCTCCGACATCCTTGATTCTGAAGCGGAGCGTTGTGAACATGGCAATCTGGGATGAGCCGCCCACGCCGAGCTCAAGAAGGCTCTTGGTGATTATGCGGTCCTGCAGCTTTTTCGGGTCTGATGCGACAACCTCGCAGAGCTCCTTGCTGTCAAAGAGAGCAGGCGCTTTCACAGAGTACCATTTCTTTGTTTTCCATTTATCTACAGCCTTAACTTTTCTTCCTCCCAGATAATCACCATCATTTTACGAGCAGAGCTGCTTTGTCTCTTTCATATTTCCAGCCTTTGGGAAGCACGCCTTCCTTGGTATAGTACCTCACAAGCCTCTGTATCTTTGATTCGACATGGCTGAGCTTCACCTTGTTGTGGACGTCTTTTCCGGAGTTTTTCATATGGCCTGACATCCTGACAGCCTTTTTGATAAGATTGAGCAGGTCCTCAGGATATTCGGGCGCTGCATTCTCCTTCTTCAGGAAAGCATAGAGAGACATACCCAGTATGGCCCTGAGGTTGGCTATACCGTACTGGTCGCGCATCGTCAGCCCGATTCTGGCAGCGGGAACACCCTCTTTCGCCATTTTGATTACTATTTCCTCTATCTTGGCCTTGTCCATTGATACCCATTCAGGCGCAGTCTTGCTTTTGGGCCTTCTGGTAGAGGACTTGCCTTTTTTCTTTGAATGTAATCTTGCCATAAAAATGTCCTACCTCTTGAAAATGGTAAATTATCTAGTTCTAAGGAATCTAGAGAATTCAAGAAGCGTTTTATATCTATGAGAGAGCTTGTTTTTTAATGTTATGTTTTCAGCGAACGTCTGCTCATGGCCTTCTGGCACGAATATAGGGTCATAGCCGAAACCGCCCTCTCCCCTCTCCTCTTCAGTGAGGCTACCATGGCAGCTTCCATGGAGAACCCAAACATCGTAGGCCTCCTTGTACGCTATGCAGGCCTCAAAGCGCGCTTCCCTGTTTTCAGCGCCCTGCATGAGCCTCAGGATGCCGTCAAGGCCTATTTTTTCAAGGACCCAGGATGAGTAGGTGCCGGGGAAACCGTTGAGGGCAGGTATGAAAAGCCCTGAGTCCTCCACAAACACCGGAGCTTTGCACTGCCTGTATGCCTTTTCAGCCGCATCACGGGCTATCTCCTCAAGGCTGTCAGAACGTATCTCATTGTGCCTGAATTGATGCTGCTTCAGCTCTACATCTGAAAGGACGGCCTTCGCCTCTGCAAACTTGTGCTTGTTCCCTGTCGCGAAGAATATCTCCAAAAGACCACCAGTGGGTTTAAAGAAGACTAACTTTAAAACAAAGACTGGAACGGTGATTGCTTGAAGAAAAAGAAAAAAGAGGAGAGCGGCAAGCAGGACGTGGAGTCAGCCATCAAGGAGATAGAGAATGCAGTCTTTGCAGTGAAGTTCTATCCTGTCGCCGTTGACGAAGATGCCAAGAACGAGGCCCTTGCCAAGCTTGAGAAGATATACAAGAAAGGGAACGAGACGGTAAGGCAGCTGGTGCTCTACATGGTGCACGGCCAGCTGGCACTGACAGCAGACATGAAAGTGATGCACACTTTGGAATATTTCAAGCTGAAGAGCCCTGGGATTGACCCTGCAGAGCTCAGGATGAACGTCTACCGGTCCATGTTCAACTACAATACATCAATCGAAGGGGTCACTGAACTGATACGTCTCCTTGGAAGGCTGAACGGAAGCGACGATGCTGCAAAGCTGCTCACCTACCATTATGCAAGGCTTTCCATGATTGAGAATGAAGGGAACAGGATGCTCAGGGCAGCAATAATAGATTCCCTCGGGAAGTCTGAATCCCATTATGCCCTGAAGGCATTACTGGATTATGCAAGGTATACTGACAACGAGCAGACGATACACAGGGTAGTCAACGCTCTCATAGAATGGGAAGAGAAGATAGACAAATTGAAGATAAAGGCAAAAGAGAAGAAGAAACTGCGCGAAAGCCTCCGGGAATTCATAACAAAGGAAGGAGGAGCAAGCCACTATGGGTAAGTTTCCGGGCATAACGCTGAAAGACGGGAGAATCGCGACTGTCTCTTATCTCAGCAAAAAAGACAGCACAAGGGAACTGCTCAGATTCATCAATAAACTGATTAGGGAGAAGACATATCTGCTGCAGGACAGGCCGTTCAGTATGAAAGCAGAGGAGCAGTGGAAGAAATCCGAACTTTCAAATTTCAAAAAACGCCAGTCATATCTGCTTGTGGCGCGTGTCGACGGGAAGATAGCGGCGACATCAGGCGCAAAAAGGAGGCTGGGCGCTGCCAGGAACAATGTGGAGCTGGGAATCGCTGTGGCAAAAGAGTTCAGGCGCATTGGGCTCGGTGAAGGAATGCTCAGGCTGAATATAAAAACTGCAAAGACTTTCTTCAAGCCAAAGCCCAGGAACATCTACTTGACTGTCTTCAAGGCTAACAAGCCTGCTTATGCACTTTACAGGAAATTAGGCTTCAGGGAATTCGCTGTGATGCCGGATTGGTTCCTCCATAGGGGGAAATACATAGACATGATAGCCCTGAAGCTATGAGACGTGCGTGAACTGCAGCTGCGTCCTGCACTGCTCATACTCCTCGAAATAGCCGTGTATGAACAGTTTGAAATAGCCGAGGAAAGGCACCCTTGCTATAACCTTGCCTCTTGCATATTTTTCAGGCACAGGATGGTTCGCCAGGCCTGCATCATAGTAATAGGATTGGATATCCAGCACAGGGTTGTTGTCCCCGCGCGTTATGTAATAGGTCTCGCCTCCGCTTTCTATCTTGAACATCACCCTGTGCACAACATCCCCCTGGAGATAGTAGTAGAGGTCTGTGGACGGGGGGGCATATACAATGACATCATTGGAGAAATTCGTCAGGTATTCCTCCCCCCTGAAGGTCACTGACTTCAGGCAGGGGAGCATGATGGTGCCTCTGTTCTGATGCTCCATGGAGCACATCTCATAGCGGTAGATGAATGCGCCTTTCTGCTCAACCACATTTTCCGGTGATTTGTAGAAGGCATCGCACATCTCCGAAACAGGATTGAGATTGCAGTAGGGGTAGATTGAGCCGTTTATCGTGGCGTTCTTCCCCTCATAATATATTACAGCAGGGCCTGTGAGGGAGTCAAGCTCCTCTCCTGACATGCTTATCTCATATGCATTGACATCAGCGCCCTGCACCAGGATGAAATCCCCTCTCTGCAGCTCAGGGAGCATGCTGCATGAGACAACAGCCGATATCGGGGAGCTTGTGTTAAGCACGAATGACAGTCCAAGCCATATGGCGACTGCTACAAAAAGGGCTATGATAGTGTCAACGACCTCATGCTTCCAGCCGTGCTTCTTCGCGCCTGTCTTCACCTCAAGCCCTATGAAGACGCCCATCTCAAGCACGATAAGGACTCCCACCAGAACAGGGACGAACTCAAGCGAGGTCTTGCTCCAGAGCGCATTGGTGATGAGAAAAAGAGCTAACGTAGCGAAAAGTATCAGCAGCTGCACAGGGGCCTTTGTGATTTCCTTCGGGAGTTCCATGATATCTACTTGACAATGCCCATGAACTGCTTCCTGAAATCAGCAACTTCGCCCTTGATTTCCTTCAGTTTTTCCAGAACAAGCTTGCCCGGGTCTCCTTTCTTTGTCCTGACAATAAGGCGCGGCAGGGCAACAAGGGGATGGTCGACCTTGTATGCTGCGAATTCCACGCTTTTATCCTCATTGAGCTTTTCTGCAAGCATCTGCGCAAGAGACTGGTCTCCGCCCTTGAATTCAAGCTCCAAAACATTCTTTTCCTTGACTAAAACCTTGACTTCCATAAGAACTACCTCTTACCTGGAATCTTCCTCTTCTCCTTCCATCCGCACTGACCACAGATAAAGAGCCTGTCTTTTAAATCCATTTTGGTCCTGCAGCGCGGGCAGAACACAGATACAAGCCCGTACTCGGGCCATATTATGGTGAGCTCTATGCCTGTGGGGCTGATTTTGTTTATCTTTGCCTTGATTATATCTCCGATTTTTACCTCATCGCGTATATCCTTGACATAGCCCTTCCTTATCTCAGTCACGGAGAGCACTCCTTCGAACTCTATGCTCCTTATCTCCCCCTCAGCCTCTTTCACAGGCATACATACGCCTATGGCCTTGTTGAGGCTTGTCTTTATGATGAGCGCATATACCTGCATCCCTACATAGGGGGTTACAAGGTTCTCCTGCCTTACTTTCACAGAAGCGGTTCCGCCCTCAACACTGCTCTCCCCCATTGTGGCTGAGAAGATGTTGTCCTCATCCATGTATGTGTTCTGTCCTGCTTCAGCCTCCTCGGCGCTTGAGATATAGTCTCCAGGAAGGACTAGTTTCTTTTTATCCATTAGAGTACCTCTGATTCGATTAGAATTAGAGAATTTTATAGAGAGAAGACTTTTAAAATACCCCATTTGGCTGAGCAATACAATTTAAAACACCTTTTAACACAGATATAAATGTTCAGAAGGATAGTGAGAACTATTTAAATAAGACTGAGTGATTCTTATGGGAGTTGCAATGGAAAGGCCGATATTGGTGCTGTGCATAGACAGGGACAACGACCTCTACGAAAAGGCAAAGGTCAGCGGTCCCCTTATCGGCCGCGAGCGCAACCTCGAGGGTGCTACAGCGCTTGCGTTGACAGACCCTGAAGACCCTGATTCCAATGCGATATTCTATGCTCTCAAGATTTTCGACCAGATGAGGAAGGAAGGGCACAGCGTTGAGGTTGTGACTCTCACAGGCAACAAGAACCTGGGCTACAGCGCAGACAAGGAGGTAAGCAACCAGCTGGACAAGGTGATGGTGGAGCTCAACCCCTCATCATGCGTGCTCATATCGGATGGAGCCTCTGATGAGGAAATCGTTCCCATAGTGAAATCGCGCATAAAGATTGATTCAACGAAAATCGTTTTCATAAAGCAGGCCAAGGAGCTGGAGAAGACATATTTCGTACTGTTGGAGAAGCTCCGGGACCCTTACTTCGCCAAGACAGTGCTCGGCATACCTGCCATCCTGATATTATTGCTCTCGCTTACAAGCTATTTCGGTATGGGCTGGGAGATTGTAGGCATCATAGTGGGCCTCTACCTGCTTCTCAGGATTTTCGGATTCGGGGAGCTTGCAGGCAGTGTAATCAAAGACTTCAAGTTCTCTTTTGAGCGCACAAGCTGGATAGGCTACATAGGCGCATTCGCGATATTCTCTATCGCTCTTTTCATGGCATACCAGTCATTCCAGAGCGGAGTGAATTTAGGCCTATCAAATGAAAAACTTGTGGCTCTTATGGTGGGGAATACCTCATGGATAGTCTTCACAGCACTGTTCGTGGTTATGGTCAGCAAGAGCATAGATGCGGTGATGGACAAGAGGAGGTATACCGTAACGAAATACATGCTCTACACCGCTGCTGCAGGGCTTGCCACTTTTGTCATCGTGGTAGGCAGCAACTGGATAGTGAACCTCTACGAGCCGTATGTTGATTTCGGGACATTCCTTGGGAGCATAGCGCTTTCCATACTGCTGGGCTATTTCGTAACATCAACGATAAACTGGTACCGCAAGGAGATACTTCTTGATATGAAAATCGAGGGCAAGGAAGCCATATCAGAACGCGGAACATACCTGGGGAAAATCGTAGGCATAGATGCGAAGAAAGGCAGGGTGGTCATACAGACCCTGTTTGAAAAGAAGTATACTGTGCCCATCTCAGCGGTCACATCTGTTGATGACAGCGTCATCCTGAAATCAGGGGATTAGGCTGAAATCTTCTTCAGGAGCTTTTTCTTCGCAGCGCAGTCCTTCAATGAATGCCTTAGGACCTCTGAAATGCTGCTCACCTGGATTATCTTCACTTTCTTTGCTTTCTTTTTCCTTAGATAGACATCCTTTGCGTTTGCTTTCGGTATGAGAACTTTCTTTATGCCTGCATCTATCGCTGCCTCTATCTTCCCTGTCACGCCGCCTACAGGAAGGACCTTGCCCCTCACATCCAGGGAGCCTGTCATTGCGACTCCCTGGTATACCGGAATGTCGGAAATCGCTGAGATGACAGCAACGGCAGTAGATATCGATGCGCTGTCCCCTTCCACGCCCTCGTATGTCTGCAGGAACTGTATGTGCAGGTCCGTCTTCGAGATGCTTGTCCCTATGTATTTCTTGAATATAGCAGAGACATTGTCGACCGCCTCTTTTGCGATTACGCCGAGCTTCCCTGTCGCTATGACCCTGCCTTCGCTCTTTGATGCGGCAGGCGTCGCCTCTGCCACTATGGGAAGCACAAGCCCGGCACGTGAATCCCCGAGAACTGCAAGTCCGTTCACACGGCCCACTTCAGCACCTTCTGTAGCGATTGTCTGGTATTCCCTCTTGATTTCAATCATCTTGGCTCCCAGCTGGCCCTCTATTGACTTGAAAATCTTCTTTGCCTCGCGGACCTCTTTCTTTGTCACGAGCTTCAGGCCCTTGTCCCTTGCGACATCACCGGCTGCGCGCACAAGGCCCCCGAGCTCCCTGAGGTTCAGGGTGAACTTCTTCCTCCTTCCTGACATCCTGCGGGCTTCCTCTATTATCTCATTGACTGCCTCCTTGTCGAAATGCGGTATCTTTGCATCTTTCTTCACTTCCTGGGCTACAAAGCGCATAAGCTTCTTCTCGTTTTCAGGAGTGTCCTCCATCGAATCCTCGACATAGACCTCATATCCTGCGCCCATAATCCGTGAGCGCAGCGCAGGGTGAATCTGCTTAAGGTCAGGAAGGTTGCCTGCGCCGACAAGTACAAAATCGCTCGGCACAGGCTTTGTCTTCACCAGTGCGCCTGAGCTCATCTCGCTCTGCCCTGTTATCGGGTACTGCTTCTCCTGCATTGCTGTGAGGATTTCCTGCTGCCAGTTCATTTTCAATGAAGCTATTTCATCTATGAAGAGCACTCCCTTGCTTGCCTGGTGTATTGAACCTGCTTCCACGCGCAGATGTGCAGGGGTCCCAAGCCCTCCTGACTGCAACGGGTCGTGCTTCACATCACCAAGAAGCGCGCCGGCCCTTGTCCCTGTGGCATCCACAAAAGGAGCATTGTGCAGTCCGCTGTTGTCAACGATAAGCTTGGGGCCCGCATTCTCTGCAGGCATCAGCCTTCTTCCAAGGCCTGCGGTAGCGTTTGATATCACATAGAGGAATCCGATTCCGAGCGCTATTGCTATGATGAGCCATTTCAGATTCTCCTCTATCTCTGCGAAGAACACTATGAACAGAAGCAACACTCCGAGAAGGAGGATAAGGAATCTGCCGGACAGGCCTTTCCTTTCCTCTTCAGCCTTTTTGACCTGCGTCATCCTTCTTCCAAGTCCTTTGCGCAGCGTCTGCGCAAGCTTTGTGTAGTCCTTCTCCTTGCTCAGCTTCTTTATCTTCTGGAGCTCCTTGGGCGTGTAATACTTCATGAAGAACTTGTTCTTCCTGAGGTACTCATAATCAGGATATGTCCTCACGATGCGCACAAGCGGCTGGTTCTCATTGTTCTTGTTGGGATATGCGAGGGCGTCCTCAAGCTTCTCGCACTGCATCAGCTCTGCCATTGCCTGGGCAAGCATGCTCTTCCCTGTTCCTGGGGGCCCTATGAGCAGCACATTCCTTTTCTGCCTGGCTGCCTTCTTCATTATGCTTACGGCCTTCTCCTGCCCTATTATCTGGTCAATCAGTTTTTCAGGCACTTTTATGTCTGCAGTTGTCTTGAACTTCATTCGGTTATACCTCTACATATAGGATATAAATGCTTTTTGCTACGACACTATGCGCACATTCCTGAATGCGATTCTCGGCGCTGTGAAATAGTCAAGGGTGCGCGTCTTCTTCTCCATTGCCTCTATGTTCTTCAGCATGTCAAATGCATTGCCTGTTATCATGAATCCCTTGACAGGAGTGCGTTTACCTTTTTCAACCATGAATGCGGTGCTGACCTCCAGCCCTATGTCCCCTGTGGTCGGATTGGCTGTGTGAGAGCCGTGCACTGAATGCACTTCTATGAATCTGTCAAGCTCTTCCAGATTTTTCCAGTCGCCTGGGGCGATTGTGATGTTCGACCCCCCTATCACAGGAGCGTTCGCATATGAGGCCCTTGAGCATGCGCCGTCCTCATCAGCAGATGCAAGGGCTGCTGTCTCGCGGTCATAAAGGAAGGAATCTATCTCTCCTTTTTTCACAAGATATTTTTTCTCTGAAGCAACTCCTTCATCATCAAACGGCCGCGCCTCGCTTCCAGGACCCAGGGGGTCGTCATACATAGTGAATTTCTCGGAGAACATCTTCTTTCCCTGCTCAAGCCTGCTTATCTTCCTCCTTTTCCAGTCGCCTGAGAAGGAAGGGATGACTGTTTCGATGAGGCTCTCAAGGGCTTCAAGCTCCATGACAATTATATAAGAGCCTGCTTCAGGCTTTTTCGCCCCCTGCATCTGTTTTGCCATTTCAGCAGCCTTCATGCCAAGCTCCCGCGCATCAGGCAGCTTGATGTTCGAGACATGATAGGAATGCCCGAAGCCGTCGGCATCCATGCATTCAGTATAGAGTGAGATATCTGTTTTTTCGTATTGGCCCTTGAATCCTGCGCTGTTCTCTATCTTTGTCCGGATGCTGCCCAGCTCTGCAATCACCCGCGACCTCCCCCCATGGGATTCTGCTGCCTCCCTTGCTTCTTTTATCAGATTATGCAGAAGGCCGTAGTCCTGGGGAGAGAATTCCCTGTTTGAGATTTCAGGCATGGTAAATGCTTCTTTTGGAGCGAATGAGAAACTGCTCTTTGCAGAGAAGCGCGAGAGCTTCCTTGCCTGCTCCAGGGATTCCTTCACCCCATCTTCCTTCTGGCAGTAGGCGAAGCCCAGCCTGCCCTCATGCAGGACGCGGATGCCGTAGCCTGAAGAGGAATCAGTCTCCCTTGTCTTCAGCTGCCCTCCTGAGAAAGTAAGGCTTGTTGACTCTGAACTCTGGTGATAGACCTCATGCCCGGCCATATATGCTTTAAATCCAGGCAGGATATTAAAATGCATGAGAATATTTGTTGCTGTGCCGCTTCCTGATGAACTGAAGGAGAAATTAGGAAACCTCGGCAGAGAGATAGAGCAGGACGGCATAAAACCTGTGAAGCCTGAGAACATGCACATGACCCTGAAATTCCTGGGCGATACCGATGAGAGGAAGCTCGGGGACATAGAGAAGAGCCTCAGGGAGATATCTTTCAGCAGGTTCATCTGCAGTGCAAAGGGCATAGGGGTTTTTCCCAGCGAGAAGTACATCAGGGTCGTATGGGCAGGGGCTGAAAGCGGAAATGCCATGGAATCGCTTGCAGAGAAAGTGAACGATGCACTGCAGGGCTACGGGAAAAAAGAGCAGTTCTCGTCCCACATAACCATAGCAAGGGTCAAGCGCAGGATTGAGCTGGGGGCTTTCCTGGAAAAGTACAGGGAAGAGGACTTCGGCTCTTTTGAGGTTTCGCGCTTTGAGCTCATGCAGAGCGAACTGAAAAAAGAAGGGCCTATCTATTCAGTGCTGGCCAGCTTCGAGGCAGAGTAGATGCTGAATTTCGTCCCATCACTCATTTCCCTGTTATCTTATGGTTCAGCAAGCGCAGCATCGAAAAAAGCCATAGGGATTATAGGAAGGCACAAGGCCATCGTATATGCATACATCGTGCTCGTTGTCCTGCTTGCTGCAGGTGCTGTTATTCTTGGGGAGGAGTTCAGTTTCCCCCTGGAGATACTCCCTTTCTACATCGCACAGGTCTCCATAGGGGCCCTTGGCGCCATAGCCGCATACAAGGCCCTTGACTACGGCAAGGCAAGCATAGTATCGCCCATAGGAAAGGTCTATGTCCTGGCTGTGCTGGCAACAAGCATAATCATACTTGGAGAAGAACTGACAATAGGGCAGATTGCAGGCTCAGTGGCAATAGTCGGGTCAGCAGTTGTGCTTGCCATGGACAAGGCAGGAAAGCTGAAGGCCGAGAAATGGATGTTATACCTGGGCTTTTCAGTCATCTGCAGGGCATACTATTTCACTTTCATAAAGAATTTCGTCCTGCTCTTCGGCGCATACCAGACCGCGGTGCTGCTGGAGGTGGGGATAGCAGTATTCACGATTGCATTCCATGCACTGCGCGGAAGGGACATATCGCCACCTGCTGCAGGCAAGCTGAGATATCCTGCAGCTCCTGGGATACTTGTTTTCATAGGCTCGGTATTCTACAATCTCTCAGTGAGCTACATAGGGGCCGCTCTCACTGCAGCAATCAGCGCAGGCACGCCGATAGTGAATTCGGTAGCATCATATGCCCTCCTTAGGGAGAAGCTTGATATGCACAAATATGCTGCGATAGTCCTTATGGTGGTAGGCCTGGCAATGGTGTTCCTGTTCTGAGAAAAAGAGGGAAAAGAAAAAACTAATAGGAAACAGTGCTCAGGATTGTGTCAAAGGCTTCGTACGGATATGCGCCTACTATGAATATCGTGTATTCATTGTCATTCTCATAGATAGGCAGGTCGACTCCGTACTCTGCATTCACAGAATCCACTGCAGCCTGCAGGTCGGAAAGCTCGACACTGCTCTTTGGTATCACAAGGAAGCTCGACGGTGTTCCTCCTACGCCTGCGTTCTGCCCTGCTTCCATATCCAATATTATATCATCAAAGTAGGCCTCAGGGTCTGAAAAGCAGGTCGTGAAGGTCTCGTTGTCAAGCCCCAGCTCAGCCGCATAGCCTATGAAAGTAGGCGTCACGTTCTCAACCTGTACCCAGGTGTCCCTGGTTTCAAAGAGCTTGTCATGCATCTCCCAGTAATAGCCCTGCGCCTCAGCGCATCTTGCTGCCTGGGCGGCCTGGACTGCCGGGACAGGGTGGACGATGTAGTCCCTGAAATAGAACTTCATCTTGCCTGTATCTATATAGTTGGTCTTGAGCTCCCCCTCAGTGTTCGCATAGAACATCGAGCAGTAGGGGCAGGGGAATTCCGAGAAATGGACCAGTGAGACCACTGCATCCTCATCGCCCTTGAAGGGCCTTCCTCCGCCGTCAACAGTCAGCTGCTGAAGCCCTTCTTCCGCAGGTTCGGCATCTCCCAATTCAATATCATCTGAGTCCTTGAGTTCAGTAGTGTCATCAGGGACCTGCTGCTCTGCCTCAGGGCATTCGCATGGTGCTGCTCCGACCAGTCCAAAGCCCTGTGTGAAAACAGACATTATGAACAGCCCGAAAAGCACTACAATCACACTGCCGTAGACAGCGTCCTTGCTCAACGTTATGTTATTGTTGCTCTCGTCTCCCACTAAATCACCTATTTTACCATAAATTGATATCTGGATAAGAGTTGGTAGAATCTCTTATTTAAATGTTTGGAATCCCTGCGGCTAGGTTTTATATGTTTGGGACAATAGAATCCTCCATGACGTCGCTCGACAAAGCAATCATAGCTTCATATGAGAAAGGCGGGAAGAGATTCGAGCTTTATGTTGACCCTGAAGGGGCATATGCCTATGTTGAGAAGAAGAAGCCTGATTTGAAGAACATCCTTGTCGCTGAGGAGGTTTTCTCTGATGCGAAGAAAGGCGAAAGGGCAAAGGCATCTGATGTGGAGAAGGTTTTCGGCACAACAGAGATCATGAAGATACTGGAGTTCATACTCAACAACGGAGAGGTCCAGCTCACCACAGACCAGAGGCGGAAAAAGGTGGCTGAAAAGAAGAAGCAGGTTGTGGCAATCCTTCTGCGCGAGGCAATAGACCCCAGGACCAATGCCCCCCATACCCAGGTGAGGATAGAGAACGCGCTGGAGCAGGCAAGGATACATGTAGACCCTTTCAAGGATGCCCGCGAGCAGCTTGATGATATCGTCAAGACGCTGAGGCCCATACTTCCGATGAAATTCGAGAAGATAAAGGTTGCGGTGAAAGTGCCTGCGGCATATTCGCACAAGTGCTACGGGACGCTGAAGAACTACGGCATTGAGAAAGAGGAGTGGACAAAGGCAGGGGACCTCATTGTGGTTGTCAGGATTTTCGCAGGCATGCAGGGAGAATTCTATGACAAGCTGAACAAGATGACCACCGGCCAGGTCGAGACAAAGGTCGTCCCGGGATGATAGCGGTGGGGCTCCCTGAAGTGATAGCCAAGGTAACGATTCCTGAGAAGAAAGGGGACGAGAGGCCCTATGAGAAATTCAGGGGCCTTGTCCTTGAGAGCATCAAGAACTACCGGAACTACACAATGACAAAAGGCGCTTATTATGATGAGCAGGGGGCGCTCATCCAGCAGGAGACAGGGCACATCGAGCATATCCACCATTATGATACAGAAAAGGAGAAGACAGAGCAGTTGCTGGCATCGATACGGGTTGAGGACAGGTTCGGGGAGAAATACTACGTCATGGAAATCTATGACAGGAACTTCGCAGACCAGGTGGAGCAGTTGTGGGGCCGTGTGGAGTTCCTTCCTAAGAAAAGCGCTGAAGAACCCCATTATGCAAAGCGCTGAGCTCCCACGCAACTTAAAAAGCTTTTCTTATTACATTATGCTCGCGAGAAGGAAAAACCGGTACTTTATTCTGGTTGTAAAATTTAGCATTTAGATAAGACTACTAAGAGGTAATAAGAGGTTTTAGTAATGGAAAAAAGAATTGTTTTACCTGGTGAAAAGGTAGCTGACAGCAAGACAAGCCTCCCCAACACTTTCATAGAAGGGGATGCGACGTATGCAGCGGTCATAGGCACTTTGGACAGTGAAGGCCGCTACATACCATTGGAGAACAGGTACAGGCCTGTGGTAGGGGACAGCATTATCGGCATGGTCACAGATATCAGGCGTGCAGGATACATAGTGGACCTGAACCTTCCGCAGAACGGGCTCATAGTCGGAAGAGAGATAAAAATCAAGCTTCAGCTCGGCGATTTCGTGATGTGCAGGGTGAAGCTTGTGAATGAGATAGGGGACACAGAGCTCGGGGAAGTCAGGAGGCTTCCGAGAGGCAAGGTGGTAGAGTTCCCCCCTGCAAAGGTCCCGCGCCTCATAGGGAGGAAGAGCAGCATGCTCAACCTGCTCAAGGAGCATGCGGGCGGAGACATAATGGTAGGGAACAACGGATATGTCTGGCTGAGCGAGAAGAGCGACATGCCCCTTCTCCTGAAAGCGATAAAGACTATAGAGGCCGAGGCCCACAGGTCAGGCCTTACCGACAAGATAGCAGCATTGCTTGAGAAAGAAAAAGGTGAATGATATGGCAGAAAAAATCCAGCTTATGAAAGATGGGAAAAGAGTTGACGGAAGAGCGCCTGAGGAGATGAGGGATATCCGCATCGAGGCAGGGATGCTGACAGAGGCAGACGGTTCCGCCTATGTTGAATGGGGAGGGAACAAGATAATCTGCGGTGTCTACGGGCCCAGGGAGTGCATCCCAAGGCACGGAGCAAGCCCTTATCACTCGATAATAAAGTGCAGGTACATGATGTCCCCTTTTGCATCCCTTGATGAGCACGGAAGGAGCGGGCCCTCAAGAAGGAGCACAGAGCTCTCCAAGGTTATAAGGGAGGTGTTCGAGAACCTCATCATCGCTGAGAGATTCCCGAACACGCAGATTGATATCTTCATAGATGTCCTGCAGGCCAGCGGCGGAACAAGGACCGCATCGATAACAGCAGCGGCTGTTGCGCTTGTCAATGCAGGAATCCCGATGAGGGATATGGTCAGCGCAGTGGCAGTCGGCAAGGCAGCAGATACCCTGATGATAGACCTCGGCAAGGAAGAGGACAACCAGGGCCAGTCCGACATGCCCCTTGCTATATCCCGCAGGGACAAGAACCTGCTCCTTGTGCAGATGGACGGGCTCCTGACCAAGGAGGAGATAACAAAGATGATTGATATGGCAGACAAGTCCTGTGAGGAGATCCATGAGGGCCAGGCAGCCGCGCTGAAGAGAGTCTATGATAAGACTGAGGATGAGAAGTTCGAATGGTGATTATGATGGGAGAAGAGACAAAAGACATAATAATGTCCAATATCCGGAGAGACGTGATGAGGGCTACTCTTGAGAAGGGCAAAAGGTTCGACGGAAGGGCCTTTGATGAATACAGAAAGATGGATGTCCAGAAATCCGTCATCAAGACGGCTGAAGGCTCTGCGGTTGCCACCATAGGGAACACGAAGGTGCTTGCTGCTGTCAAGTTCGACATCCTTGAGCCTTTCTCTGACAGGCCTACAGAAGGTGTGCTGATGACCAATGCAGAGCACCTGCCTCTTGCATCGCCTACATTCGAGCCGGGCCCGCCCAGGGAAGGCTGCATAGAGATGGCAAGGGTCGTCGACAGGGCAGTTAGGAGCGCTGAATGCATAGACCTGAATTCCTTCTTCATCGAGGAGGGGAAGGTGCTCGGGCTGTTCGTTGACCTTTATGTGCTGGACCACACAGGGAATTACACCGATGCAGCAAACCTTGCGGCAACAGCCGCGCTGACCGATACGAAAGTCCCCAAGATAGAGAATGCTGAGCTGATAAGGGGGGAATATTCAGGTCCTCTGAAGCTTGCGGCTCTCCCTGTATCAACAACCATGGTGAAGGTGGACGGGAAGTGGCTTGTGGACCCGTCGCGCGATGAGGAGCATGTAAGGGAGGCGGTCCTCACTATAGGGACAACAGAAGAGCATGTATGCTCAATGCAGAAGGGAGAGGGCTCTTTGACCAAGGAGGAGCTACTCAGCAACATAGACATAGCATTTAAAAGCGGAAAAGACATAAGAAAAGTAATAAAAGGGTAGAGATAATGCGCAGTTCCAGATACGGTGCATCAAACAGGAAGCTTCATGATAAGGCAATCAAAGCAAAGCGCACACGGTACGAGTGCCCCAAATGCAGGAAGTTCAAGCTGGTGCGCAGGAGCAATGCGCTGTGGAGATGCAGATCCTGCGATACATCATTCGCCGGAGGAGCATATTCGTTCGAGAGCGAGGCAGGGCAGATAGCAAAACGCCTGATTGCCGAGTACTCAAAAGGCGCTGCATAGAGAAAGCCTCACGAAGTTTGAAAACTTTACCCTGGGATTGGGTGGAGGAAAGTTTATGAGTGAATATAAAGACCTGAAAACAGGTACCCCGGTCGCCACCGGTGACAAGTTCAAGTTCCCCAGCACAGGGGCAAAGGTCCTGGTCAAGATAAGGCCGCCCATAGCCAAGGAAGTGGGAACGGACTGATGTTCACCACAAGCAGGTATGCTTCAGAGAGCACAAGGGAGCTTGCCCGGCGGATGGCAAAGAAGAACAATGAGGTCTTCATAAGCCGCGGCAAGCACACAATAGCACAGCTGGCTGGCATCGCACGGAGAAAGGGCGAAGAGCGCATCTCCATAATAGAGGAGCAGGGGAAGAAGCCGGCATTGCTGGCCACCATAACAATAATGGAAACAGGAGAATGGAGATGGGCCGGGCAAAGGCCCATAGATAAGGATAAAAATGCCGGCTGAGACATGGTCTGCGATGAGATGCAGGCTTGAGATGGAATTCCCTGATGAGAAAAGCCGCGATGCGGCTGCAAAGGCCCTTTCGCATGAGGGGAGCGTGGGGAAACGGGCGGCATCAAAAGTGATAAAGAAGAAAAAGGCCCTTGCTGTTGAGATAGAAGCAGGGGATGTTGTGGCCCTTAGGGCGACCGCAAATGCTTATTTGAGGGCGCTGCAGGTCTTTGAAGAGGTGCAAAAATGAAGAAAGAGGATTTGGGCAAAAGCCTTTTGGAATACGAAAACATGGAAAAGCAGCTTGAAGTGGTGCTCATACAGAAACATCAGCTCCAGATACAGCTCAATGAAGTGAAGCATGCCCTTGAGGAGCTGAAGAAAGCAGAAGGGGAGGTTTACCGCTCAATCGGTGCTGTGGTGCTTGGTACCACCAAAGAGGCTGCAGAGGCGGACCTCAAAGAGAAGCAGGAGCTTCTTGAAGTCAAGCTCAATGCGATGGCGAAGCAGGAGGAGAAACTCCGCAGCACTGTGGTGGAAACCCAGAAAAAGCTCCAGGAGAGTCTGAAGGAACATGGCAAATCCGGAGGAGCATCGTAAGTCTTTCCAGGATTTCCTCGCAAAATACGGCAACAGCAGGATTGCCATAGCAACGCACAGCAGGGCTGACCCTGATTCTATTTCCTGCGCATTCACCCTGAGCAAAATCCTTCCGGACAGCGTAATCTGCATCAGTGATGAGATGCAGGAAGCGGCTGCGATGCTTGCAGAGAAGCTGGAAATAAAGACCGAGAACCTGCAGACGCTCAGGAAAGAAGATTTTGAAGGCCTTCTTGTGGTCGACACAAGCACTTATGCGCTTCTGCCTGAAGCGAAAGGATGGAATGTCCTGTGCATAATAGACCACCACAGGGGGGAAGGCCGTGACATGAAAGGGGAATTCGAAATCATAAATACCGAGGCCCCATCTGCCGCAGAGATTGTGGCATACCTTATCGATGATATAGGGAAAGAGGCTGCATTCGGGCTTTGCGTCGGCATCATATCGGACGGCGCACGCTTCAAGTCCGCAAGGATGGAGACATTCGGGACCCTTGCAAGGCTCATGAAGGCAGCTGATGCAAGCTACCCTGAACTGCTCTCCTACGCAGAGCCTGAGCCTAAAGAAGAGGCCAAGGTGGCTGTACTCAATGCTATGAAAAGGGTCAGTTATGTCTATGCTGCAGGCTATGTCATAGCAACAAGCGAGGTGGGGAGCAACGAAAGCGATGCCGCTTCTCTCATAGCTGAGATAGCTGATGTCGCATTCGTGGCAAACTGGCAGGACAGGGAAAGGGAATCAAGGGTCTCTGCACGCGCAAGGAAGGATGTCAAGGTGCCCCTTAACAAGGTCATGTCAGAAGTGGGTGAAACCCTCGGCGGGGCAGGCGGAGGGCATCCCAAGGCCGCCGGCGCATCAACAAAAGAGCACACCAAGGAGACATTGGAAAAATGCGTGGAAGTGTTCATCCGGATGGCTGAACAATAGTCTGCTCCCTTTTCGGGCCTACTGATACTATTTTTACAGGAACACCGAGCCGCTTCTCTATGTATCTGATATATTCCCTAGCCTGCTCAGGGAGCTCCTCCATTTTCCTGCATCCTGTGATATCGCCTTCCCAGCCCGGGAGGGTCTCGTATACAGGCTTCGCCTTCTCAAGCTTTGAGGGCTCAAGGGGGAAATCAGATGTCTTCTCCCCGTCAATCTCATAGGCAGTGCATACCTTGATTTCCTTAAGGCCGCTAAGGACATCGAGCTTGGTGATAACAATCTCTGTCACCCCGTTTATCATGGCGGTGTATCTAAGAACGACCAGGTCCAGCCATCCGCATCTCCTCGGCCTTCCTGTAGTGGTGCCGAACTCATGGCCTGCCTCCCTCAACCTGTTTCCGGTCTCATCATTCAGCTCTGTGGTGAAAGGTCCGCCCCCCACTCTTGTGGTGTAGGCCTTTGCGATGCCTATGATTCTTTCTATCCTGTTGGGGGCTATGCCTGTGCCGGTCGATGCGGCTCCTGCAGTGGCATTAGAAGAGGTCACATAGGGGAAAGTCCCGTGGTCTATGTCAAGGAGCGCGCCCTGCGCACCTTCGAGCAGTACGCTTTTTTTCTGCTCTATTGCCTTGTTGAGAAGGAACTGTGTGTCTTCCACATACGGCGCAGCCTTCTTCGCATTGGCAAGCACCGCTGCTGCTATCTCAGAGGTTTTGAAATCAGGAAGACCAAAGGCCTTCAGGAATTTCTTCTTATGCTCTGCAATCCTCTCTATCTTTTGCTTCAGCTCATCCTCAGGAAGGAGCAGGTCGCATGCCCTGAGGGCATAGCTCCTGGATGCCTTGTCTGAATATGCAGGGCCGATGCCTTTCTTGGTCGTCCCTATCTTCCTTGTCTCATCAAGTGAGCCGTCCATTATCCTGTGCCATTCTATTATCAGGTTCGCGTTGGAGCTCAGTACCAGGTTCTTCATTGAGTAGCCTTTAGCCTCCACTGCCTCCATCTCCTTGACAAGGGTGTCGGGATTGACAACCACGCCGTTCGCTATTACCTTCACCTTCTCAGGGTAGAAGACTCCTGAAGGGGTGAGGTGGAGCTTGAACTCCTCCTCTCCTTTGATTACGGTATGGCCTGCATTGTCCCCGCCGTTGAACCTCACTATGTAGTCATAATCCTTTGCGAAAAGGTCCACTATCTTGCCTTTTCCCTCGTCCCCCCACTGGAGACCTACAATTAAGCTGACTGTCATGAAAAGAAGAGGATACAAAGAAAATAAAAATTGTTGGAGAAGCTACTGGTTGGAAAGGTCGACGATGGCTTTATTGTCCACTCCTGCAAGAAGGAGATAGGAAAACTCATCATTCATCGTGACTGAGAACGCATATGTCAGGTTGATGCCGGTATCAGAGATTTTCCTGACGATTTCAGCCATTGAGCCGGGCTTGTTGACCATCCTTACAAGAGCCACTTCCTTCTCCTTCATCTCGACTCCCATCTCGACCAGCTTCACCCTTGCTTTTTCAAGGTCTGATTTCTCGACTACAAGATGAGTATTGATATTCCGGTCCTCAGGCGGCAGCAGAATTGTCTTTATCCCGGTTTCCTCCAATGCAGAGGCTATTTTCGAAACTTCCTCAAAAGTCGGCTTCTCAAAGAACAGTTCCACTACAAGTCGGTTCTCTCCCATATTAACACCTCTCTGCTAGAGTATCTCAGCTCAACATATTAAAAAACAAACGGAGAGCAAAGCATTTATATACAGTCCGCCAAATATAAAATTCCAATCATTCAGTCCAAAGCAGGATTCGCCACGCTTGCTCATTCATCCCCCAAGGAATGGCTTGTTGTCCGGATTCTGCGGACAAGTGATTATCCGGAGACTTTTGTGCATCCTTCAATATGCTCTAATTTAGCATTCAGGAAAAGGTCGAATTCGTCTTCAGTGGCCGGCCCGACATTGTAATACACGAAATTATAGGTTTCATTGCCTGCGAAAAAGGTCACATTTGAGCCGAAATAGGAATCCCCGTACTTCCTGTATGTGCTGTTCTGCAGGCCGGCAACATATGCCAGGTATTCGCCGTCACCCTGGTCCTGGAGGGAGTTGGTGGCATTCTCGTACATGTCGGGGTACTGCTGCCTGATTGCTTCGAAAAAGATGAACAGCGCCATAGGGATTTCATCGTCCCCCATCTCATAGAAATCCTTTTGGCTGGTGGTGAGGAAGCAGTCGCTCTCGGGTGTCGTCCTGACGGCCCTGTAGTACGTATCATTGACATAGGCCAGAACCATATAATTCTCAGGGTCTGCAAGCGCATATCTCTTGTTGGTGAAGTCAATAGCGGCAACCTGGGTCCACGGCTTCCCCACAGCCCTGGTCCCTGGAGTGTCATGCACCACAGCAAACCTCACTATGCTGAAGTTCTCGGGCTGCTGGAGCTCCGGCTCTTCCACTTCGGTTACATTTTCAGGCTGCTCTTCGCCAAGGCAGCCGGCCATCAGCAATGCCAAGCCTAAGAGTAATAACGCGAATCTCATGCTAAGGGTAGGTTTGCGAGAAAATAAAAATCCATCATTTTGCGGGGATAAAATCTGATGATTGAATAGCTAATAAGTTTTTGGACGCTGAAGCCTGGAACAAGTTCCAGAACAGCAATTTTGTAAAAATCGCTGAGGGCAGGATTTGAACCTGCAATCCCAAAGGGACCGGTTTTCAAGACCGGCGCACTACCAGGTTATGCGACCTCAGCTTGCTAACGAGCGTGAGCAAGATGGTGGCCATTGAACGTATGTTCAATAAGCCCTCAGCCAGAATTATCGCCGAAATATTTCTTAAACTTCTCAGTCAGCCAGAGCTTCGAGCTCCTCCCTGCCTTCTGCTGTTTCACGAACTCGGAGGCCGTGAGCTCCTGGACATCCTGGTAGACGCGTGTCCCGAGCTTCTTCACAAGGGATGATTTGAGCATCCCGTCATGCTTGGACAGGAATGCCAGGGTGCGGAGGGCTCCTTTGCTTATCTCTGTGTCCTGGGCGAATTCCTTCACCCTTTCTATGCAGTCGTTGCGGACCCTCAGGGAATACTTGCCGTTGGCCTCAAGGACCTCGATGGCGCTGTTCCTTGAGTCATAGTCGCTCTGCAGTTCCTCAACGACAGTCTTCAGATAGCCCAGAGCGCCGATGCCCGTGAGGGAGCGGAGCTCCTGCAGGGACATGTCGCGGCCGCTTATGAACAATGCGGCCTCTATGAGCCTTTTCTCTTCCTTCATGATTTTCCACCCAGTCTCAGATAAGCCTTGAGCTCTTTGGAGTAGTTTACGGAATCAAGCTTTTTCTTCTTTTGCTTTATGGCTGCCGCCATCTTCCGGGCTGCCTGCTCTGCTGTCACGGCGGAGGTGTCAAGCTCAAGGGGCTTTTTCCTGTACTCCTTTTCCGTCCTCTGGGTGCAGTAGTCCAGCATCTCAGCCATGAGGTTCTCTTCAAGCTTCTTCTTGGGATATTTCCTTTTCTTCATCCTTTTTCGCAGGACGTCTGGATGGGTGCGCAGGACGAATATGAAATCGGCAGGGAGCCTCATCTCGCATGCAAGATGCCCTTCTATTATATAGTCATCCTTTCTTTTCAGGGAACCAAGGGCTGCCTTGAGCTTCTTTATGTCAACCTCATGCTCAGCCCCTTTGGAAAGATGCTTCTGCTTCACTATCTCCTTTATGTCTATAAGTTCCAGCTTCAGCTTCTCTGCGAGCTTCCTTGCGATTAAGGATTTGCCTGTCGCCGGAGCCCCTGTTATTATGATGCGCATGCAATCACAATTTTCCTGAAAGGATTGTAAAGTATTCGCGTGCAAGGTCGAGAGTCTCCCTGCCTTTCTTCGTTATCCTGTAGTATTTCCTTCTCTTCTTGTACTTTGATTCTATGAGGCCCTCATTCTCTATCTTATATAATACTACATATACCATGATTTTGTTCGGCCTGAAGAAGAACTCCTTCTCGATTTCGCTGTCAAGCTCATATGCATAGATTTCCTTCTGCTTCGCAAGGGAGAGTATATAGAGCCAGAGGTTCCCGGATGTGAGAAGCCGTTTGAGCCTCTTTATCGGCTTGGAGGCTATGATTTTCTTCATTATATCAACTATAAGTCGCTCAGACCTTGTCAGAGCCCTTGCCTTTCTTGGCTTTTTTGGCAGCATAGTCGCTTGTTTCCCGCAGGCGCTGCTCCGTCTCGTCGCGAAGCCTCTGTTCTTTCTCCACTACTTTCTGTTCTTTATCCAGCTGTTTTTGCGCTTCTTTTAGCCTGCCTTCAGCCTGCAGCTTCGCCAGCCTTTTCTCCATCCTCTGCTTGGCGACATAGAACGATTCGAAGGCAGCAGCCCTCTGCTGCTCTATCTTATCTGTCTGCGCAGAGGCCAGCTGAACCGGGCTCTTGCCTAATTTAATCGGTGCTGGGGGCCCCTCTAAATCCTGCTTTCTCTCATTTTCGAGGCGATTAATCACCTTGTCAAGATTATTGGCAACTGCCGTATTTCCAATGGCCTTCTGACGGTCTTGCAGTTCACGTGCCTGGGCTATGGCAGTATCATAGTCACGGCTGGCCACATTGGCGTTTATCGTTTCCTGCGCCTGCGCTATGCTCTCTGCTATGGCCCTTGTTAGGGTGTCTTTCCTGCTCATTGCCCCTGGGTCTCCAAGGTCTGAGAAGGCGGCTGTTGCCGGCATAGGGTCCCTTACTCTCTCATGCGGCTCAAGGGCCAGCTGCTGATCACAATGATTGGCTACATCCTGATAGGTCTTCATTGCAGTCTCGTTGCCTGTCTGTGCATAATACACGGCTCTTTGCTGTGCTATCTGCTTGGCCTCTCCGAACTTGCCTTCCCTATAAGCATTCATCACTTGCCCTCTGGCCGCAGCTTCATCACGGGCCATGTTCTCCGCCGCGATTGAAGCCTGCCGCCTCAGATTAGGATCAGGAACGGCCTTCTGGTAGGCCAGATGGGAATCTATAAGCTTATCTGCCCCGTATGCGGCTGCTGCGTATTCTCCAGGTGTCACAAGGCCTTTCTCCTGTCCGAGATGGAGCGTGGTAGCCTCCACATAGGCATTGTTTATCTCCCTCCTGCTGTCAGAATGCACACTGGCATCCGCATAATGGCCGGCCTGCTGCTGCGCGAGCGAGGCCTGCGCCTCCACACTCATGGCACCGAGGGCCTTGTATTCTATGAGCTCCTGCTTGACATCATCAGGAAGCAGCCGTGTTGCTTCAGGATTGTTCTCGAAGAGTGGGGCAAGGTTGCCCTCATCGATATTATGGCCGACAGCGGCGATATTGCTCACCTGTGAAAGGTTTCTGTTGCAGAGCTGGTCTATGTGATTCTCTTTGAGGCCTTCATCCCCAAGTTCGCTCTTGAATTCAGCCGCAGTGTCATTGATGCCCTTCATTATAGGGGCGCGTGTCTGATTCAGCCCCCAGGACTCCACAGTGGACTTGGCCTGTTCTGCTGCCTTTGCTTCATCCACTCCTCTGCTCACAAGGCCGGCCTTAAGCTCCTCTTGTGCCGCTGCCTTGAATCCGTTGAGGTCCATTTTGGCGACTTCATCGGCAGAGCTGTTGCCAAAGACCTTGGCTGCAGTATCAGTGAAAGTAGCCTGTTCCTTTCTGCTAAGATTGTAGAAGTTTTTGCCTTCCATGTTCAGATTCTCTTTCATATCATCTGCCAGAGAGTGTTCTATTGTCCCTCTTCCGGGCTCTGTGGGGTCCACGCCGAACTCCTCTGCTGCCTCCTTAACCCCTACAACTGTGGCTGTTGCTTCGCTCCGGTCTATGCCCTCTCCTTCTTTCCCTACGTTTATCTCAATGCCGCTTCCCTTCAGAGCCCCAACAGCCCCGTCGGTTTCAGCTTTGGTTACGGCGCCGTCCTCATTGGCCCTTTCGGTGGAAACCGCCTTAGCGAAGTCATCCGCCTGCTCAATTTTTGCATTCCTTGCATCATCTGCGATATTCTGCCTTACCGCTGTCACGCGGTCATCGACTCTCTGGAACTCATCCATGAAGTTTCCTGCATTGGAACCAAGATTGAACTGGGCGTTGCCACCGGATTCCGGACTTGAGACTGCGCCGGATGCCTCCATGGCCAGCGCCGCCACATCGGCCGGAGCAGGTTCAGTGAATTTCCCATCATCATCTTTTACGAATACAGTGGGTTCACCAAATGTCGGAGCTGCTTCAGTAGGGGCCAACTTGACTTGGACTTCCACAGTCTTTCCGTCTTCTGTCTCCATGGTGAAAGTCTGGCTTTGTACGACATTCTGGTCTTTGCCCAATGTCACTTCCTTGAGCTCTGTCGTGACAGTGGCGCTGACAATCTCTGCCTTCACTGTCTGCGCCTCTTCGCCCTCTCCGACAGTCGTCTCTACGGTCACCGGTCCTTTTTCTTCACCTTCCCCCTGGGAAAGGGTTACTTCGATATCAGAAAGGGTCTGCTGCTCATCGCCTTCGCCGACCGTCCTGGTAGTGACATCAGCAACATCAACATTCTGGACCATTATTCCTCCGCTTTCGGTCGTCAGGGCAGCCTCGACCGCCTGGTCATGCTGAAGCCTCTCATCATAATTGGCAAGCCAACCCTCGGTCATGGACTCACCTGTACTGAGATAATGGAATCCTTCGATGGTCCTTCCAAGAATCGTCTGTGTGAAAGCGAACGCCATAATCTTTCCTATTGTCGCTGCGCCGGCTCCCAGAGCAGGCGCCGCACCTCCTTTCTCTGATTCCACAACAAGCTCCTCGCCTCTTATGCTCTTTCCAAGGCCTGCGCCCGCCTGGTCTCC
>Ga0180438_10002838_pt1 | contig 27315 bp, 30 predicted proteins | sample SS_ome_12_FD_132455 | JGI IMG/M metagenome (GOLD analysis project Ga0180438, IMG submission 132455) | Hypersaline lake sediment archaeal communities from the Salton Sea, California, USA - SS_3_D_2 metaG | ecosystem: Environmental > Aquatic > Non-marine Saline and Alkaline > Hypersaline >... | reverse complement strand
TCCGCCAACGCCGAAGCCATGATGGCCCTGGCCGCCCTGCATGACAGTGGCCTGTGGAACCAACGCTGGACAACCCTCGACCCACAAAGGAATTAACGCCGCCATAGAATCTGGCCCGACACCTTGCGACGCACGGCTCACTTGCTACAATTGGGAGAGCTACACCGCCGGTTCTGTTGTGAACAGGCGCCTTGGGGGCTCCTGACAGGTCAAGGGAAACTGGTGGTGATACCGCTTTTTTGGATGGTTGGATGTAAATGATGAACAAGTCGAAACAAATCGTTCCAAGGCTCCGCAACGAGTCGCTCGGCTATGCGTTTCGGTTCAAGCTGGAAGGCAGTCATCGACGCAGCGCAGTCACGACGGCGGTAGTTGCCACGCTGGTGACTATGCGCTTCGATGGGAGATGCGAGTTCTACGAGGGTGAACACCGCGGGGATTATGTCGTTGGGATTGGCCTTCGTTACAGAGGGAAGCATAACGGCATTGTGCCGGACTATATGTGGTGGCAGGCTTTCCTGGGTGTCTTGGAAAGAGAATGCAGGAGAGCGAAAGGAGTTGCGCTCGACGAGAAATGCTGTGAATTCGCTCGTATCCGAGCAATGAGAACCACGTTGGTCAAATGTGGGGCGGTCGAGTTCCAGAACGGCAATGTGACGGAGCTTCTTGAGGAGGGGGAGGAGCCGAGGTTTATGCGGGAGTGCGGCAAGAGGCTGAATGAAATCAAGGAGTAAGATGAGTATCTGAGGGAGTCTTCTGGTTGAAGCCCGGCGCCGCCTGCCGACTTTCCCGGGGAAACTTTTTCTCCATCCATGCCAAATCCAGCGATAGTTGCAGGAAACGAGCAAGTTGACTCCCTAACGAACGGTGCTACCATTGCTAGCGACACCTGTTAAGACACCTGTACAACACGATTGCCACCCGGTGGAGGTGACCGGAGTGACCGGGTGTCGAACCTGCACGGGAGGGTTTAGCCATGGGGTACTCTCGAGTTTTGAAATGCAGGGAAAAGCCTGCCAAGCCCCGTCCGGACTTCCCGCTCTTTCCGCACGCCACGGGAAGATGGGCGAAGAAGATCAAGGGCAAGCTACATTACTTCGGACCATGGGCCGATCCTGACGCCGCGCTGGCTCGATACGTCGAAGAGCGCGATGACCTGTACGCGGGACGGAAGCCTCGCCGTAGGGGAGAAGGGCTGACGGTCAAGGACCTCGTCAACAAGTTCCTCGTCGCGAAGAAGGCGCGGGTCGATGCTGGCGAGCTGGCCCTGGGAACCTTCGGTGACCAGTACAAGACCTGCAAGCGTGTGCTATCCGTGTTCGGCGGGCACCGTTTGGTGGAAGACCTGGCGCCGGATGACTTTGAGGCTCTGCGCACGAACATTGCGAAGACCTACGGGAAGCTGTCACGGAAGGTGGAGATCAAGCGGGTCCGCAGCATCTTTCGGTATGCGTATGAAGCGCACCTGGTCGACGCGCCTGTCCGGTTTGGGCCGGGGTTCGTCGGCCCGAGTCGGCGCGAGCTTCGCTGCGAGCGGCAACAGAATGGGCAGCGAATGTTCGAGGCGATGGAAATCAGAACCATGCTGGCAGCAGCGAGTGTCCGTATCAAGGCCATGATCCTGCTCGGCGTGAACTGCGGTTTCGGCAATACGGACGTGGCGAACCTCACCATCCAGAACCTTGACCTGGAAGACGGCTGGTGCAATTATCCGAGGCCGAAGACGGGCATCTCGCGACGTTGCCCACTCTGGCCAGAAACGGTGAAGGCGATTGGGGCGGCACTGGAAGTTCGGCCGAAGCCCCGGGACAAGGCGGACAACGATCTGGTATTCGTCACGCCGGCCGGGCAGCGATGGGTACGGGTGTGGACCCGAGGAAAGCCGAGCGGCCCCGACGCTGACCTGGAGAACCTGGCCCGCGTGTCCCGGACGGACCGGGTGACGAGTGCCATGGCGCAGTTGCTCGCCAAGCTGGGGTTGGCCCGCCGGGGCCACACGTTCTATGCCCTCCGGCACACCTTTGAAACCATCGCCGGCGAGTCGCGCGACCAAGTGGCAGTGGATGCCATCATGGGTCATTCGCGCGAAGATATGGCCAGTGTCTACCGCGAGCGGATCGGCGACGATCGCCTGCGGGCAGTTGCGGAACATGTACGAAAGTGGCTGTTTGAAAACTCGATGGAAGCGGCACGGCATTCAGCAAGCTGACGGATTCGCTAGTACGGCCAGGCCCCCCAGTGGGGTGGGGCGGAGCGTGTCTTATAAGCTGATGTCGGCTGTTGGCACGTTTTCTTGGCGTTCTTAAGTCCGAGATGGCGATCTCGGATTCTCTGGGCGGGAATGGGGAACAAAACGGGGATGATCGGTTGGGCGCCGGAAAGCGAGGGGAAAAGAAGTCCTATTGCTTGTCGCGCTAAGCGGCTTAAGATTGTAGCGGTGTAGGGTCGCGGCGCAAGGGATCGCGGCTTTGCCAAAAAAATCGTCGGATGACTAGACAAAGGGCAACCCGGCTCTGCCGGGGGGCTCGTTGACGAGTAAGCCGACGTGGCCGAATACCTCCGGGTGTTCCGCCACGTCGGCTTTTTTTTCCCGTTGTGCGAGCACACTTACCAGGCAATTTTTCACTCGCCCGGGGCCTAACGCCTCGCCCGGTGGCTAGGTGAGGCCAGTGACAAAGGAGAACGCGATGAGAGCCAAAGTGGGTGTATGGATTGACCATCGGAAGGCCATTATCGTAGCTGTTACGGACAAAGGGGAAGAGATAGGACTGGTAGTATCGAATGTGGAGAAACAGCTCCGACGTTCCGGTGATTCGCCTCTTAAGGGACGCTATGAATCGCAGAAAGTGCCGGCAGATGATAGACGCCAGAAATCGTTTTCGGGACATCTCGCAATTTACTACGAGGCGGTAATTGCGTGTCTTCGTGATGCGGAATCCATTCTGATATTTGGTCCTGGTGAGGCAAAGGGCGAAGTGAAGAAACGTCTTGAAAAAAGCAAGCTGGGCGGGCGCATCGCAGGTGTGGAAACAGTTGACAAGATGACGGATCGCCAGGTTGCGGCGAAAGTTCGACAGTACTTTGCAGAATAGCCCTCGGCAAGAAGATCGAAATGAAACCACCTAACACGCTCTTCGAGCGGACGCGGAAGCCTGCGCGTTCCGTGACGCGCATGACCAATTCTCCGAAGCTGGGGCGGTGTCACTTCTGGCGCGTGGCGAGTCTGCTTTGAAGATTGCACAAGGGCGCGCGTACCAGATCGAGCGTGTGTCATCGCGCGGCCAATGAAGGTGCCCTGGGCAGCGTGCGTTCGGCCACGTCAACTCTACTGTTCTTGGCTGGCTTAGACCTTCACAATCACGGTGGGCAGGAAGTGCGATGGAAAGACCTCTGGTTGCCGCGATGGATCAGGTTCTGGCGTTCTGGCCCCACGTCGTCACGCTGCTTTACGTGGTCCTTTCTCTGGTGGCCACCGGGCACGCGGTACTATCCAAGCGCGACACGCGCGCGGCGATCGGCTGGGTGGGGGTGATCTGGCTGGCCCCGATCCTCGGCGTCCTGCTCTACGTCTGGCTGGGCATCAACCGCATTGAGCGACGCGCCAGATCGCTCCGCGCGGAGCGCCGTCGCCCGCGAGCGTCCGCAGGCCTGAGCCCGTGTCACACTGAGGTGCTCGATCAAGCGCTCACGCCGGAAGGGACACACCTTAAGTCCTTGGACAAACTGGTGCGCCAGGTGAGTCGGCGGCCTTTGGTAGCGGGAAATCGCGTCACGCCGCTGGTCAATGGTGACCAGGCCTACCCGGCAATGCTTCAGGCGATCGACGCAGCCGCGCAATCCATCACGCTGAGCACGTACATCTTCGCGCACGACGGCACGGGCCAACGCTTTCTGGATGCGCTGCGACGTGCGGTGTCTCGCCAGGTCGAAGTGCGTGTGCTGATCGACGACGTGGGGGCACGCTATAGTTGGCCGCCGATGCCGGGTGTGCTCCGACGAGCGGGGATTTCCTGCGCCCAGTTCCTGCCCACGCTGATCCCTTGGCGGTTTCAATACTCGAACCTGAGAAGCCACCGCAAGATCCTGGTAGTGGACGGCCGGATCGGTTTTACCGGCGGCATCAATATCCACGAGCGGAACTGCCTGGAGCGGCAACCCCGCCATCCCGTCCAGGACCTGCACTTTCACCTCACCGGGCCCGTGGTGGCCCAGTTCCAAGAAGCGTTCGCCGACGATTGGGTCTTCTGCACCGGCGAACTCCTGCAGGGCGAATCGTGGTTCTCGGCAGTCGAGCCGGAGGGCCCCGTCCTGGCACGCGGCATCCCCGATGGGCCGGACGATGATTTCGAGACCCTGCGTCTCACGCTCCTCGGCGCGATCGCCTGTGCACGGTCTTCTATACTGGTCGTCACGCCCTATTTCTTGCCCGATGCGTCGTTGATTGCCGCCCTGAACGTGGCCGCCCTGCGCGGCGTACAGGTCGACATCGTCTTGCCCGCGGAGAATGACTTGGCGCTGGTGCAGTGGGCCTCGACGGCCCTCCTCTGGCAAGTGCTGGAACGGGGTTGCCGCGTCTGGCTCTCGCCCCCGCCGTTTGATCACACGAAACTGCTGCTGGTCGACGAACTCTGGACGCTCCTCGGTTCCGCGAACTGGGACCCCCGTAGCCTGCGGCTCAACTTCGAGTTTAACGTGGAGTGCTACGACCGCCAACTGGCGACATCGCTGACCGATTTGGTCCGATCCAAAATCCAACAGTCGCGGCCACTCAGTTTGGCGGACATGGACGGCCGAAGCCTGCCCACCAGACTCCGCGACGGGGTCGCACGCCTTTTCTCGCCTTATCTCTGACAGGCACCCGGCACAACCTGCCGTTCGATATCGTGAGCGACGGAGATGGCTCCCCTCGAAAAGCGTTTGGCGTGCCCACGATCTTTGGGCTGCCGGGCTAGCTTCTCTTTGCGTCGCGGAAACTCGGCGCCGCAGCCAAGGTGAAGAGCACGACCTCCTCGCCGGTGACGGTGCTGATGTCATGGTGCAGGCTCAGCACCTTGATGCCGGTGACCTCCTGCACCATCGCTTCCAGGACCGGACGGGCCGTTTCGACCAGGTGGGTCCGGACTTGCTTGAGCAACTCCCTCCCTTTCTCGGCCGGGAGCGACTTGACCAGTTGCTGCTCGGCGGCGGTCAAAACGCCTTCAAGGCGGACCACGAGGAGATTACCCAGCAGGTGGGTGTGAATGTTCTTGGGGCCCCGGCCCATGTAGTCCTGCTCAAAGCGACTAACTCCTTCAGAGATAGCGGCTTCGAGTTCTCCGAGTGTCTTCATGGCGATGGCCCCCTGATCGGGGGGAAACCAAGCGAAGGCGTTCATCTGTCCGTGGAACACGAACCGGCCGTAAGAACGCTGCCGCGGAAGTGTTGATGGACGTAAGTCATTGCCTGACAAAGACTTCCTTTCCGGACGGCCTCGAAGCGGCCGCAGGCAATAATGATACTAAACGTGGAAGGAAAGAAGAAGGCCTATTGCGTTTCCCGCTCAGCGGGGTACAATTGTGACGGTGGAAGGGCGCTGGCGTAATCCAACGCTGCTTTCCACCAAAATCGTCGGATGACTAGATGAAGGGCAACCCGGCTCTGCCGGGGGGCTCGTTGACGAGTAAGCCGACGTGGCCGAATACCTCCGGGTGTTCCGCCACGTCGGCTTTTTTTGTTTTCGGGGATTCGGGGCTGTCACAGCCGGGTGGAGGAAGTGCGATGCATACCGACTATCTGAGCCCAGCCATCCGGCAGCTTCGAGATCAGCAAGTGCGACTCGCGCCGCGCGAAAAGCTGATCCAGCAAGCGGACTCGGCGGAGGAACTTCTGAACAAACTCGATCCGAAGCGGACGTACACCTGCCAATACGTTTGTCATCGGCTCTTCCAGCACAATGACCGCCCCCTGCGGACCGAGGCGAAGTGGGAGGTTTACCAGAAGTATCGCAGCGGCGAGTCGGTCGAGGCGTTGGCTCAACGGTTTTGCCAGACCCGGACCGGCATCTACCGCATCATCAACGCGATGCGGGCCGCACGGATCATGGAGCTGCCGCTGGACCACATTGGCAACGAGCAGTTTGCCTGCTTGCCCTCGCGGAAGAAGGAGGCGGAGATATTGGGGCCTCTGCCGGACAGCGATCCGCCGACGAAGAAGCCGCGGTTGCCCAGCGGTCTGCTCCCGTATCTGGCCAGCTTATACGAGGTGCCTCTGCTGACGCGGGATCAGGAGATTCGTCTCTTTCGGAAGATGAACTACCTCAAGTATAAGGCGAGTGTGCTTCGCTCGCAGCTTGATCCGAACCGTCCAAAGAACAGACTGATGGGCCAGATCGAGAAGCTGTACGGCGAGTCGGTCACGACCAGGAACCAGATCATCAGTGCCAATCTCCGGTTGGTGGTCTCGATCGCCAAGCGGTACGCGGGTCCGGCGGGAGACTTCTTCGAGCTTGTCAGCGACGGGAACATATCGCTGATCAAGGCGGTCGAGAATTTCGATGTCTCGCGGGGTAACAAGTTCAGCACGTACGCGAGTTGGGCGATCATGAAGAACTTCGCCCGCGCAATTCCCGGCGCGCTTCGGCATCAACACCGTTTTTGCACCAGCCATTCGGAGATGTTCAGCGACGTCGAGGACGCCCGCGCGGACTATTACGAGCAGGAGCAGGCTCAGATCCAGCGGGAGGCGCAGGTGCAAGGGATCCTCAAGCGACTCGACGAACGCGAGCGGCACGTTGTCACGAGTCGTTTTGGCCTCACTCGTGGCCAGGAACCGCTGACCCTGAAGCAGGTCGGAGCCGCGGTAGGCGTAACCAAAGAGCGGGTCCGACAGATCCAGTGTAGGGCGATGAGCAAATTGAGAATGGCTGCTGAGGAGGACCGAATCGAGTGAGGCAAACAGTCTTTCTTCTGGCAAGAAGCAACGAACATGAGAAGCCACACGTACTTTACGGAGGCTGGGCCGAAGGTCTGACCGAGGTGTTCCTCCGGGCGATCACCGACGCGAAAGGAGGGCAAAAATGGGAATGCTCAACTGGTTGAACAGCCGATTCTCCAGCCGAGGCAAGGCCCTGTGGCTCTACAGGCGGGGGATGGCAAGGGCCAAGCTGCACGATCAACAGGGGGCGGTTGACGATTACTCCGCCGCCATCGACATGCCAGATGCGCCGTCGGACGTGAAGGCGATGGCCCTCTATAACCGCGCGCTGGCGCGTGTGGCGGCCGGAGACGATCGGGACGGCGTTGACGATCTTGACGTGGTTCTGGCGATGGACGAGGCACCGGCGAATGTCAAGACCATGGCGCGACAGAAACTTGCCAAAGTGGAATTGCGGTCCCGCAAGGGCAGCGTGTCGAAACACTGCGCGTATCCCTGACACAAGCAGGGAGACATGCTCGTTTCAAGCCGAAGGCCGATGGACAACACAGAGTGGCGACAGTGTTGTCGTTACAGTGCCGGGCGTTCGGCATAACAAGGTGCGAATTAGGATGGACGCCCCCAAGGACATTTACGTTCTGCGCACAGAATTGGAGGACCAAACGACAGAGACCGCAGGGAACGGTGCCCTCGCGCGGGTTGCGCCGCCGGGGTCCCCCGATTCCCGCGCCATTGAAGTCTGGGAGACCGAAGGCGGCGCCGCTGGTTACGCGGTTCGCGTTTTGCAGAGGAGGAATTCAATCCGGCACCCTTCGAAGCTCCGCGAATGAAGGGGCGGTAGCGATGAACGGCGAAGAATTGCTCGAACAAGGACTTCGCCGCGGCATCGCGTTGTGGCGAATCGAAGACGAATTGGATTGGCAAGAAAACCAAGGACCTCGGCGGGCCGCGTATGACGTGCGCAAAGAGCGTGGGCCTGCCACCACTCTTGAGGGAGTAACCGACATGAGAAACGAAACTGAGCTTGCGGAGGCTGGTCGGCAGTATGCGGCGGCGTACGCCGCACACTATACGGGACGCGATTTGCCTGTGGCTCTCCAGCTTTATAGGAAGGTGATGTCATCGCATCCGGGCGCTCAGGAAGCAGATTATTCCCGGATGCAGGTTCAAAACATCGTGAACGCCGTGGTTCCAAAGCAGGAACTTCTGGATGCCCAAGTGGAGTTGGCACTTGCCCACTTTGAGCACGGGGGCCCAACTGATGCCGGGCGGATCCCTGTCAGGGCACTCGCTTCGGCACTGCCCGCGTAGCGTTGGCACGGGTTGGGAATTGACGGGGAGACTGGTGTCATGCTCGCGATTGGACTGGTGGAAACGAAGGGCTTGATCGGTTTGGTAGCCGCCACCGACGCGATGGCAAAGGCCGCGAATGTCCAGATCGTGAAGCGTATTGCCATCGGTGGCGGTCTGGTGACAGTGGTTGTCAACGGCGACGTCGGCAGCGTGCGCGCGGCCGTCGAAGCAGGCGCCCGCGTGGCCAGCCAAGTGGGCGAGCTGGTGAGCAGTCACGTGATCCCGAATCCGGCAGAAGGCGTGATCGAGGTTTTTCTGGCGTAGCGCCTTCGGGCGTTCCGCCACGTCGGTTTCTTTATTTTTGGCGACGCACGACGTTCGCAAGTACCCGGGGAGTAGTCCCATGAAAAAGCTCGACCCAACCATGGCGCAGCGGGTCGCCGAGGCGATCAGCGTGTTTCAAGAGAAGCGGACCGGCTATCCGCCCAAGGCCGTGACCGTGGTCCTGAGCGATGACACGCTGGTCGTCACGCTGCACGAGGCGCTGTCGCCGGCCGAGAAGGCCCTGGCCAGCACCCCGGAGGGCGCCGCTCAGGTGCAGGAGTTTCACCGACAGCTCTTCAAGAGCTCCGTCGACTTGCTGCGAGAGGAGATCAAGCGGATCACCGGGGTCGCGGTGGGCGAGGCCGCCGGGGAAGTGGAAACGACGACCGGCGCCGTCGTGCACGCATTCACGAGCGGCACGATGGTGCAAGTGTTCCGGCTCGCCGGCAGAATCTCTGCGGAGGCCTGGAACGGAAATGAATCAAGCGATCAGTCACAGAAAACGGAGGTTCAACCATGCTAGTTTTGTCGAGAAAACACCGGGAATCGGTGGTAGTCGGCGGGTCTGATGGCTTCCATCGCCTGCTGAAAATCACGGTGCTCGGGATTAGAGGCGCGAACGTGAAGCTGGGTTTCGAGGTCGATGCCGATGTACCTATCCATCGTTCGGAGGTGTGGGAACGAATCAACGGGAACGGCCAGGCAGGCAGTCTGACGGAAGGCCCCGCCACGCCGCCTACGTGATGCCTTGAGTAGGAGGCCATTCGCATGAGCAGATTGCATTTGCAGGATCGTCTTTCCGGCCGGCTCCGGGGTGTAGCGGACCGGATCGCGACTGAGTTCGGCAAGGAACCTGTTGCTGATGCGTCGGTACCTGTGGAGTCATTTCAGGTCGTCGGTACAGGTCAGAGCACCGCGGATTCGCCGCGCGCGGCGTTTGTGTTCTCGATTCGAGAGCGATTGCAGCGGCACCCGCATTTTCGAGGTCGGGCCTCTCTGGTCCGAATCGAACTGGTTGAAGGCACGATCGTCCTATCGGGACGCCTCCCTTCCTACTACCTGAAACAGCTTTTGCAGGAGGCAATCAGGCTCATGCCCGGTGTCATGGACATCGACAACCGAGTGCTCGTGATGCGGCCGGACCACTAGTTGGCCGGGCTGCGCGAAGAGGTTTGTGCAACACTGACATGCAGTTTCACGTGAAAGGAGGGCGCCATGGATCCGATCGTGTACGTCGTGGTCTTTGTAGTTGTGGCAGCTCTTGTCGTTCTTCTCGCGGGCATTAGGATTGTGCGTCCCACGCATAGGGGGCTCGTGGAACGACTCGGCAAGTATAGGCGTTTTGCCAATCGGGGTTTCAATTGGATCATTCCTCTCATCGACCGAATGATTCAGGTCAACATTACAGAGCAGATGGTGGACGCCCAGCCGCAAGAGATCATTACCAATGACAATCTCAATGCAAGGGTGGACGCCCAGGTTTACTTCAGGGTGCAAGACGACGAGTCGAGCGTGAAGAGTTCCCAGTACAACGTCAACAACTATCAATGGCAGATTGTAAACCTCGCTCGTACGACGCTACGCAATATCATCGGTACCCTCACGCTGAAATCGGCAAACAGCGAAAGAGACAAGATCAATGGTGCGCTTCTGTCGACGTTGAGCAAAGAGACCATGAACTGGGGATTGGCGATCGTAAGGACCGAGTTGAAGGAGATCGACCCTCCCAAAGACGTCCAGGAGACGATGAACAAGGTGGTGAAAGCGGAAAACGAGAAGGTAGCTGCCTTGGATTTTGCCAACGCCGTCGAAAGGCAAGCGGACGGCGTGAAAAGGGCGGAGATCAAGAAGGCCGAAGGGATCAAGCAGGCCAAGATTCTTGCGGCGGAGGGCGAGGCCGAAGCCATAAGACTTGTCAACGAGGCGGCGAACACGTACTTCGTTGGAAACGCACAGCTTCTGAGAAAGCTCGAGGCCCTCGAGAAGGCTCTCAGTCGGAATGCAAAAATCGTCATTCCTTCAGGTTCTGAACTCGTGAACGTTATCGGAGAGATGGCCGGCGTCTTGCCGCTGACGGGGCCAAGCCGATGACACTACGCCGAAGGAGTACTCCATCATGTCGTCCGTAGACCAACTCGCTCAGCGTCTCTCTGCGGAGGTTGCGGCAGCAACGGAGCGAATTCACTCGCTCCAGGCTGAGGCGGCCAGAGTCTTCGCCGGCCAGGAACAGCGATTCATGCGCTTCGTTGCCCTGGCGGAGCGCATCGACGCGATCTTGCAGCCACGCATCGAGACGTTCACAGCGGTAAACGTCTTCAAGGACATCAAGCAAAACGTGAGCCTGGAACTGCGAGGCCCTGAAGAGCGGGGATTTCACGGGCGAACGACGACGCTCTCCGTTCCCCTTTCCGATGGATGCCCGGGGAAGGTCGACCTTTCCTTCCGTCTGGGCCATGACGGCCCCATCGAAAACGCCATCATGGACTATCGCCTGGAGATCCTTCCCATCTTCATCAAGTTCGACAGCCACGATCAACTGGTCATCCCGATCGACAATCCCAGCGAGGACGCCATAGCTGCGTGGATCGACGACAAGCTCGTTGGGTTCACTCGAACGTACTTCGAGATGTACTTTACGGAGCAGTATCAGCGGGGAAGCTTCGAGATAGACCCCGTGATCAACATCCGATTTCCGAGAGCGTTTGCCGCGGGCAAAAAGGAATACCAGGGAAGAACCTATCACTTCTACACCAAAGAGTCGTTGCAGGCGTTCGAAAAGGCCCCGTCGGAGTATGTGGAGACCGCTAAGTCATGAAAGTCCTTTTGATTTCTCCGGCAACGCCGGACACCTTCTGGAGCTTCAAGCATGTACTGCGTTTCGTGTCCAAACGCGCAGCCTTCCCGCCTCTGGGCCTCTTGACCGTGGCTGCGCTGTTGCCCGCCGACTGGCAGGTCAAGCTGGTGGACATGAACGTGAATCGGCTTACCGACGATGACCTGCGCTGGGCGGACTACGTGATGCTCGGCGCCATGATCGTGCACAAGACGTCGGTATCAGAGATCGTGAGCCGTTGCCGCCGCTTGGAAACGCCGATCATTGCCGGGGGACCACTCTTTACGACCGGCCATGCGGCCTTTCCGGACATCAACCATTTCGTGTTGGGCGAAGCCGAAGATCTCATGCCGCGGGTCATCGAAGACATGCGCCGGGGCACGGTCCGTCACACGTACGCCGCGTCGAGTCGGCCCGACATCAAGCGAGTGCCGTCGCCCCGTTGGGATCTGATCGACCACCGCAGCTACGTCACGATGTCCGTGCAGTTCTCGCGCGGCTGCCCGTTCGATTGCGAGTTCTGCGACATCATCGTCATGAATGGCCGCGTCCCGCGCACCAAGTCACCTGCCCAATTGGTCGCCGAGCTGGAAGAGCTACGGACGCGCGGATGGCAGGGCATGGTTTTCGTCGTCGATGACAACTTCATCGGCAACAAACGGGAGGCCAAAGCGCTGCTCCGAGAGATCATCCGATGGCGGACGCAGACAGGCGCCAAGATGGGATTCCTGACGGAGGCGTCGGCTAATCTGGCCGACGACGCCGAATTGTGCGATCTCATGGTCCGCGCCGGTTTCAAGAAGGTCTTCGTCGGGTTCGAGACGCCCTCGCTCGAGAGCCTGAAGGAATGTCGAAAACTGCAGAACTGCCGCCGCGACCTCGTGGAGACGGTACAGACCCTGCAGCGTGCAGGCCTGGAGGTCATGGGCGGGTTCATCGTCGGATTCGACAACGACCCGACCGACATCTTCCGGCGTCAGTTCGAGTTCATTCAACGCTCCGGCGTCGTCACGGCCATGGTGGGACTCCTGACTGCCCTGCCGGAGACGCGGCTTTACCGGCGGCTGATGGACGAGGGACGAATCGAGGCAGAAAGCACCGGGAACAATACTCAGGCAGCGCTCAATTTCCTTCCCCGGTTGGGCCGGGAGTTTCTCGTCAACGGTTACCGCGATCTCATGAAAGAGCTGTACAAACCGCGTGCCTACTACCGCCGGATTCGCACCTTCCTGGAGAACCACAAGCCGCAAGGCCCGCGGCTCCGGCTCTCGCGGGCCGACCTCCAGGCCTTCCTGAAATCCCTGTGGCTGCTCGGGTTTTGGCACCGCGGGCGCCTCGCCTACTGGCGCTTCTGCATCACCACGTTGCTCCGACGGCCTCGCCTGTTCCACGTGGCTGTCGAACTTGCGATCACCGGTTATCACTTCCGACGCGTGGCGAAGTCGCTGTGAATCGCGAACCACTCACTCGGCGAAGGAGGACATTGATGAGACGAGCCTTCGGATGGTTCTGGAAAACAGGGATGCTTTCCACGTTCCTCGCCGGCCTGTTTGCCGTGCTCCCGATCGTTATCACCGTGGGCATCATGGCCTGGGTCGGGGGATTGCTCAAGGGATGGCTCGGTCCGGAAAGCCTCGTGGGCAAGGCCTTGCTCCAAATGGGACTTCGATTTGTCACCGATCCGACCGTGGCGTCCGTCCTCGGTTGGATCGCCGTCCTGCTTGCCATCTGGTTCTTGGGCGCGCTGCTGAAATCGGTCGGGAAGAAGAGGATCGAAAAGACGTTTAACGCTGCGGTGGAACGGGTCCCGCTCGTCAACGTTCTTTACAGACCGGTCGCCCAACTCGTCGACCTGCTGCAACGTAAGCCGACTGAAACCATGCAGGGCATGAGCGTCGTCTACTGCGCCTTCGGACGCGAAAGGGGCGCCGGGTTCCTGGGGCTGCTCGTTTCCGAACGGGTCTACCGCTTCAACGGCCAGGCGTGCCAGATCGTCTACGTGCCGACCTCGCCGGTGCCGATGACTGGAGCCGTCGTCTTCGCCGCAGCCGACTGCGTTCACCGGGTGGACATGCAGGTCGACGACCTGATGAAGATATGTCTCTCCATCGGGGTGATGTCCTCGAAGGTGATCCCCGGCGAATACGTCGTCCTCCCGGAGGAGGTGGAACGTGCCAAGGACTGTCTGAACGACGTTCACTCGGCGAGAGTCACCGTCCATGCCAAGCCGGCTGCGGTTGGCGCACTGGAACCTGACCCACCATAGGAAAACACGTTGCGGTGCCATCCTGCCATCTACATTTGGAGTAACCCATGCTAAAGGGAACCATTGGCAAATTGAAGATCGTAGGCATTGCCGTCGTTGTCTTGATCGTTGTCATTGTGGTCTTGCAGAATACGCAAGACGTCGAGACAAAGCTGCTGTTTCTTACGGTGACGATGCCGAACGCGGCCCTCTTGTTCGGAACGCTGATCATCGGTTTTGCGATCGGCGTGCTCACCGCGGGGCACATCGTGTCCCGTGCGAAGCGAGGGCCGCCGGATTAAGCATGCGCCGGAAGGGGATTTCGTGTTTCGCGAAGGACATCGAACCCGCGCCAAACGGCCGGCCAAACACTCCGGCCAGCGAGTCCGGAAAGCGAACGCCTTCGACGAATGTGCCCATGAACACACAAGCTCAAGGAAGGGTGTCTATCTTGAACCGAAGAGATTTCGTTCAATCGGGGCCGAATGGCTCGACCCCCAAGCGCGTTTTGATGGCCGATCCCGATACGTCACTCCCCGTCGTGTATCGAGAACCCCTTTTACGGGAGGGCTTTGAACTGGGGACGGCAGTAAACGGGTTAGAGTGCGTCGCTCGGCTGCGCGAGTGTGTGCCGGACGTGCTCGTGCTTGAACCGCACATACCATGGGGCGGCGGCGACGGAATCCTCGCAATCATGGGCGAGTCCCCTGAACTGGCGATGATTCCCGTGATGATCCTTACCTCGTGCCGCGATCGTGATGTTCTGAACGCCGTGGAGCGATTTCCGATTAACGACTATCACGTCAAACCCCTGGCGCCTGATCGTTTGGCGGGGAGGCTTCGCAGCTTCGTTGACCTTCCCCTAGTCCGTTTCACTCTGGGTGACCACAACGGTCGTCTGGAATGTGCGATCGCGCTGCGCACGGGCGGCCGCATTTGGGACTTGCGTGTCGAGGTCTGTGGCGGGCGTGTCATTGTGCATGGCCGCTCCGATTCGTACTACATTAAGCAGTTGGCACTGGCTGCTGTGCTGGAAGCGTTTGAAGCGCTGGAATCCCGACCCGAAACGGTCGAGTTGGAAATTGAGGTTGCGCCGGCTGACAATTGGCGATCTCGGCGAGGTGCTTCAACTCGAAGAGGAGGTGACGAGTGAATCCTGTACGGCCACTTTTTGTGTCGACCTGCCCGCCGGAAGCGTGTGGCCTGGCAACCTTTACCAGGGACTCGGCCGACGCCGTGGACCTGGCGGCGGGCGAGCCGGTGTCCTCGTTGGCGGCGATCCAGAAGACGGCATCGCTCTGCTACGAGGATCCGCGCGTGGCCCACGTCATCGACAACAGCCGCCCAGGCGCCTACCGCCGGGCCGCGGAAATTGTCAACGCCGGCCCGTGCGACGTAGTGAGCTTGCAGCACGAGTTCGGTCTCTACCCCGGCCAGTGGGGATCTGAGGTGTTGAACTTTGTGCGTGAATGCCAAAAGCCCCTCGTCACCACGTTCCACACGCTCTTGAGCGAGCCGGACCCGTTGCCGCGGCGAGTGATCCAAAACCTGGCGGCCCGTAGCGAGGGCATCGTGGTCATGACCAAAGTCGCTGCGAGGCTCTTGGCTGGCGTCTACGGCGTGTCAGGGTCTCACGTGCAGGTGATTCCTCATGGAGTCCCGGTGGTCTCCTTCCGTCGCGATGATGCACACAAGTCGCGGCTGGGATTGGCGGGCCGCCGGGTGATTTGCACTTTCGGACTGATCAACCGAGGCAAAGGACTGGAATACATGATCCAGGCGATGCCCCGGATCGTTGCCGCCTTTCCCGAGGTTATCTACTTGATCGTGGGCGCGACCCACCCGCAGGTCAAGCGTCAGGAAGGTGAGGTTTATCGGGAGAGCTTGGCCGACATGGCGCAGGATCTGGGTGTCGCCTCGAATGTGTCTTTTGTCAACAAGTACCTGGCTCTCGACGACTTGCTTGCGCACTTGCAGGCCTGCGACGTGTATGTGACCCCTTATCCAGGAAAGGACCAGATCGCCAGCGGCACATTGGCCTATGCCCTGGCTGCGGGAGGAGCCGTGGTCAGCACGCCTTACCTCTACGCCAAGGAAGTCCTGGCCGACGGGCGTGGCCTGCTCGTACCCTTCGGCGAGAGCGATGCCATGGCGGATGCGACGCTGCGGTTCCTGACGGACACTGCGTTCCATATGGAAACGCGGCATAGAGCTTACCAATACGCCAAGCCCATGCTCTGGCCGAACGTGGGCCGGCGGTACTTGGAGTTCTTCACCCGGATTGTTTCTGCCGGTGACACGACGGTCGCTCCCCCGTACCGCGAGGCTTCTGCGATGCTGTACCGAGAGCGCGAGCCTGCAGAGCTAGTGCAAGGGGGTCGGTAATGCACGTTGTTGACCGGATCGCATTGGATCACCTGGATCGCATGACGGATTCCACCGGCTTGATCCAGCATGCCATTTACAGCATCCCACGGCGTGAGAGCGGCTACACGACCGACGATAACGCTCGGGCTCTGCGCCTGTGCATTCGCCTATGGAATCAGCACCCCGAAGAGGAGATGTTGAAACGGGTAACCTCCTACCTGAGCTTCCTTGAACACGCGCGTGGCGTCGGCCGAGGATTCCATAATCTTCTCAGTTACGACCGACGTTGGCTCGATGCGGAAGGCTGCGGCGATTGCCAGGGCCAGGCGGTTCGCTCTCTCGCGGAAGTGCTGGGCAGCAGCTTGCCTGGCGGCTACCGAGCGTTGGCCCGAGAGTTGATCGACGCGGTCCTGCCCACGCTCGCCGACCTGCGAAGCCTGCGTGCTCAAGCGTACATGGTCCTGGCTTGGGGGCATCTGTGGAGTGCGGAGGCAGAAGACATCGAACCTCTGGAAACCGTGGCCTGGTCGGCGGCGCGGCGACTAGCCGAATGCTACGATCGCGCCCTGCGGCCAGACTGGCAGTGGTTCGAGTCGCGCATGACCTATGCGAACGCGGTGTTGCCGCACGCCCTGTTCATCGCCGCCAAGCGCTGGCCGAAGGAGGATTTCCTTGACATAGCACAAGCATCGTTCGCCTTCCTCGACCATCAGACGACTGCGGAGGGGGTCTTCTGGCCGGTCGGGAACGAGGGTTGGTATCCGCGTGGGGAGGAAAAGGCGTCGTACGATCAACAGCCCGTGGAGACTGTGACGATGGCCGAAACCGCGATCGCCGCGTTTGATCTGCTTGGCGACGAGGAATACCTGGCTACCTTCCGGCGAGCCCACGGCTGGTTTCACGGCCAGAACAGTCTGAGGCAGCCACTCGTTGACGTCCCGCGCGGCGCCTGCTGCGACGGCCTGCAAGCGTCCGGCGTGAATCGGAACCAGGGCGCGGAGTCGACGCTTGCCTACTTGACTGTGGAAATGCACGCCGCTGAAAATCGGCACAAGCTCGGCGACGGTCGCAGGACTGCGGCTGCCAGCGCATAACCGTCGCGCAAATCCCTCGACGAGTCGCCCATCCAAGGAAACCCTTATGCATCGAGGACCGAAGACCCCCAATTCGTACGCAGAACTGTTCCATCGCCATTCCGCCAACCCGATCCTCACGGCCCGGGACTGGCCCTACCCGGCACACACGGTGTTCAACGCCGGCGCTTGCCAGATGGGCGATGAGACGATTCTGCTGGTTCGCGTTGAGGACCGGCGGGGACATTCGCATCTGACGGTGGCCCGCAGCAACGACGGCGTGTTGGACTGGCACATGGACTCCAAACCCAGTTTCGCTCCCGATCCGGCGAGCTACCCGGAAGAGGCGTGGGGTGTGGAAGATCCCCGCTTGACTTGGGTTGAGGACCGCGGCCGGTGGATCGTCGCCTACACGGCCTACTCGCCCAGCGGACCCCTGGTGTCCTTGGCGGAGACGAAAGACTTCACCTCGTTCCGTCGGCTCGGCCCGGTCATGCCACCCGAGGACAAAGACGCAGCCGTGTTCTCCCGCCGCTTCGGAAACCGGTACGCGATGATTCATCGCCCGGTCTCTGCTGGGAGCTCGGGTGCGCACGTCTGGCTCTCGTTCTCACCCGACCTGACGCATTGGGGAGATCACCACATCCTGTTTCACGCGAGGCGGGGTGCCTGGTGGGATGCCAATAAGATCGGCTTGAGCCCACCACCGCTGGAAACCCCGGAGGGCTGGTTGATCCTGTACCATGGTGTACGAGCGACTGCCGGGGGGTGTCTGTATCGATTGGGGCTGGCGTTATTGGATTTGGAGGACCCTTGTCGGGTTCTTCGGCGGAGCGACGAATGGGTTTTTGCGCCCGAGTTGCACTACGAGCGTCAGGGGGACGTCGGGGGCGTCGTGTTTCCCTGCGGCTGGATTCTGGACAAACCCAGCGGCGAGATTCGTCTCTATTATGGGGGGGCGGACACCTGCCTGGCCTTGGCGACGGCCCAGCTTTCTGACCTGCTCGGTTACGTTGGCACGTGCCCTGCACCCCCAACACAGGAGCATGACGTTATTCGACAGCGCTGGAATGAACGGAGAACATCTTGAGCGACGCTCCCAGCCGCGATCCTGTGCCTCGAGCCATCAACCGAAAGGGCCGCCGTCGCTCCCTAAAGGTTAGGCGTTTGCCGGTCACCTTCACCAGCGACATTCGACGCGTAATTACCCGGTTCTTCGATCCCGGCGGCGAGGCGAGGATCCGTAACGTCATCGAGCGTGTCCGCGATCTGAGCGGCGGGGAGGTTGACCGGTTGCTGGACGAGGTGTTTCTGAAGTTCCGCACCCGCCACGGCAGCATCGCCACCGTGCTGGAGGAAAACTACCGCACGGCGATCGCAATGATCGGATTATCGGACGACTTCTCGCACAATTGCCGGATGTTGATCGGGTCTTACTTGACCGCGGAGTATTCGATCGAGTCGGCGGCGCTGTTCAACCCATCGATTATCCCGCATCACAACCAGCGGAACGTTCCTGCCGGAGCGGTGCGGTTCATCATGAGTCTCCGGGCGACGGGCGAGGGGCACGTATCCTCGATCGTTTTTCGCACCGGGGTAATCTACTCCGATCACCGGATCCAGATCGATCCGTGCAGCCGTCTCACCAGGCCGGGCCGGATCGTACCCGACAAGCAATACGACAAAACACTCTTCCGGCGCAAGCTCAAAGACATTGGCGTCTACGAGGAGGTGGCGGACCTCGTGCTGAACCGCCTCGCCGACTCTTTCACCTCGGCCGAACTCGAACATGCCATCACCGACACACGGGCTTCGGCATCCGAGAAGCTTCAAATCGAGACGGCGCTGCAGGACGTCCGCTGGCTGGCCAGCTCAAACTACCAGTTGGAGCTTTCCAGGGAAGCGGAACCGTCCGAGGTGGTAATCTTCCCCCAGACCAGCAATGAAAGCCACGGCATCGAGGACCTACGCATGGTCCGCTTCGTGGACGACGACGGTACAATCACTTACTATGGCACCTACTCGGCCTTCGACGGCTACCGTGTGCTCCCGCAACTGATCGAGACGTGCGACTTCCTGAGGATCGGCGTCCATACGATCAACGGGGCCTGCGCGCAGAACAAGGGCATGGCGCTCTTTCCTCGGCGGATCGGCGGGCACTATGTGATGTGCTCGCGAATCGACGGCGAGAACATTTACATCATGGTTTCCGACATCGTTCACTTCTGGGAAACCGCCGAGTTGCTCCGGACGCCACGCTATCCCTGGGAATTCGTGCAGATCGGCAACTGCGGCTCACCCCTGGAAACGCCGGAGGGCTGGCTGCTCTTGACCCACGGCGTTGGGCCAATGCGTACCTATTGCATCGGCGCCATGCTGCTGGACCTTAACGACCCACTCAAGGTGATCGGATGTCTCGACGAACCGCTCATCACGCCGACCGAGCGAGAACGCGACGGCTACGTGCCCAATGTCGCCTACAGTTGTGGCGCGATGATCCACAACGGACAGCTCTACCTCCCGTTCGCCACATCCGACATGATCACCCGTTTCGCCATGGTCTCGCTCGACTCACTGCTGAACCGACTGCGTGTTTAGGCCGGATCATTGTCATGCCCGTCGCCGGGCCGAACAGCGGCGACGGCGTGGGAGAGAGCAAGAGGCGTTGTAGTACCCTTGGTGGGTGAGTTTGGCACCAAGAGATCGCTGCCGGGGATCCGTGGTTCCGAGTGCCCAGCCTCGGACGTATTTCCCGTCCCAGAGTCCAACATCAGACACCCCCTTTCGGTTGTTCCTTCCCTCCTCGGTTGATGTCCTGGCACCCCCCTCCGGTGGCATTACCCGGCGCTGGCATGCCGCGGCCACCAAGAGAGTGCTCTTGGGCAAGCATCTGGGAATTAGCCCTTGCTATTCCCGTCCAGCAAGATACAATAGTTGTAGGTTCAGCTATTGCAGGTGCAATATCGGAATCTCAAGAGAGCGAAAGACCCATCAGAATGGAGCCCACCATGCGTAGAGTAGTCCTCACCCGCCACGATTTTCTTCAGGACCACCAGGGCAGGACATTCGCTGACGTGGTGAATGACCCGGAGCAACCTTTCGATGCTGTGCTGGAGTTCTTCAATAGCGAAGACCGGCAGCGTCGGATGGAGGAATCCGAAATCCATCACGACAGAGCCCCTCTGGCGGGGGCTGTGCGAGAGCTTGAGTCCCAACCCTCCATCGATGACTTTCTCTCCTCGAAGCACCCACGCCGCACGAAGCGGTTGCGACAGGCTATCGGCGTCGTGGTTCGGATGGTGATGGATCGCCTTGGATGGGAAAAAACCGGCAAGAAGGGCTCTTTGGGCGTTCGAGACACAGCGCTCCCACGGACGCCAACCCCTGGGGCGTACCACAACTCGGGTGGACTTGCGTTCTGGTTCCTCCGTGCAGAGCGATATAAACGTGCCGATGGGATGCCTTTCCAGTCAGCACGAGAACGTTCTCGAAAGCTTAAGTTTTCACCGCGACCGCCTGCCGCAGTGTGAGGCGCGGTTTGCCGGCTGCCTAGCCCGAGGACCCGTATCGTTACGAGATGAACGACCCGGTGGCCACCTCTCAATTCGGAGCGAAACGATGAACACATTTCGTGTGTGGGTACGTCCCATGGACGGCAACCACCAGGTGCGAGTCGACGGCATTGAGAACACCAAGTGGCTTATCCATCGCCTGGGCCAATTCTTCGTCTTCAAGACCGCCGAGCCGGTGAGAGATGACGAAGGTTCCTCTTGTTGCACCTTCCGTGTGGCGGACACTTCCCAGATCTCCCGTCACAGGTTCGAGAGACTCCTGGCCGCTATCCCAGAGGTGAAGTTGATGTTGGAGTTGGCATAAGAAGGCTCGGAGAGCTACGTATCCCACGGTGTTTACCCTGTCGATGGCTATAGGGGCCACGGTGGAACATCCGATCAGTGGTTGGTTCTCCTTCAGGAATGCGGGGTTTGCACCTGCGGGACTTGAATGTCGCAATAGCGGAGAACCTGCCACACTGGAGTTCAAGAATGCCCCCAGTAAGGATGACCCGGGACGATTTTCTTCGGGATCGTGAAGGCAGCACATTCGCTGACGTGGTGAATGATCCCGAGCAGCCTTTCAACGCTGTGCTCGACTTCTTCAATGACGAAGATCGGCAGTGCCGCATCGAGGGATCCGAGATTCACCACGAGAGAGCCCGTTTGGTAGAGATTGTGTGGGAGCTTGAGGCTCAACCGCTCATCGATGGCTTTCTCTCCTCCCAAAGCCCACTTCGTGCCAATCGGTTACGAGAGGCGGTCGGCGTCGTGGTCCGTATGGTCGTGGAACGTCGGCGGCGGGAAAAGACCGGCAAGAAGGGTTCTTTAGCCGTTCGACCCACGGTGCTCCTACGGACGGCGACACTTGTCTGCCCCGAGGATCAGGACAGATTGCGAGATCAGCCGTTCGGTGGCTACCTTTCGTTTCGGAGCAAGACTATGAACACGTTCCGTGTGTGGATACGCCCCTTGTACGACGTCTGCCGGCTGCGAGTCGATGGCATTAAGAATGCCATGTGGCTTCTCGCCCGCCTGAGCCAATCCTTCGTTTTCAAAAGCAGCGAGCCGATTGAAGATGGCGAGGGGGCTTCCTGTTCGACGTTCCATGTGCCGTACCATTCCCGGATGTCCCATTTTCAGTTTGAGAGACTGCTGGCCGGCATCCCACAAGTGCAGTTGATGTCGGACCCCGCATAAGAAGAAGGCTCGAAGAACTAGATGGCCGAGGAGTCACGACCACATCATCGAGGGAGGTGAGATCGCCATCCTTGTTCTGGAAAACCGCTTGCGTGACGATTCCTGCTCCGCCTGCTTTTACAAGCGAGAATAAGATGTTGACGTGGGTCGCAAACGTGTGCTGCTACTTCGTGATAGATCTTCCGGGCGAGATCTGGCGAGCAATCTGCAGCCAGAACTTCGTGAGGAGCTGGTGGGATTCTCACTATCGATGAGTGCCTAACAAGGATCGTACATGAAGATTCGCATCCACTATCGAGATCAACATTCTGGCCCGTGGGTAACTGCTATTGCCGAAGTCGATCAGATCCCTCAGATCAGCGACTTCGTCGCACCTGCGCCGACAAAGGTCTTTCGCGTGGTGCTGACCCTTCACGTCCTTTTCGAGGCAGACTACGACGCCGAAGTTTTCGCCGAGCTCGCCGACTTCGAGGAAGTGCAGAGCGAGACGTTGGGAGAGGTAGTTTGGCACGGATGATTAAGGAGCTATCCACAAGTCAGTTGTCATGTCCGGAAACAAAGTTCGATAAGAGGCAGAGAAAACAATGGAAGTCAAACTGATTTGCGTGGGGGGAAAACACGCCGGACAGCAGGTGCCCATTCCAGGCCCCAGGTTCTTCATCGGTCGTGCGGAGACTTGCCACCTCAGGCCGGGAAGTAAGTTGGTCGGCCTGTACCACGCCGTGATCCTTGTCGAGGAAAAGGTCGTGGTTATCCGAGACTTTGCCAGCAAGAACGGTACTTACGTCAACGGCGAAAGGATCAAGGCCGAGAGGAGATTGACAACGGGTGCACGTTTGAATATCGGGCCGCTGGAGTTCGAGGTCCATTTGGCGGCGCATGTGGGCGGAAAGAGAAAGCCGAATGTCCGCGGTGTTCAGGAATCCGCCGCCCGAGCTGCGGAAGCCGGTCAGTATTCTGCCGGCGATGACTCGGAAATCGTCGACTGGCTTCGCGACGAGCAAGGCTCCGTCGCCGAAACTCAGGCGGCCGAGCCCCGGCCGCTCAGTGCAGCCTCGATCGCCGAACCCGGCCTGACCCAGACGACCACGATGGGCGGGGAACAATCAGAGCGAGATCCGAAAACCACGCAGAGCAAGGAAAGAAAGCCGCCCGGGATCACCGGTTGTTTCCGAAACCTGGAGAAGCCAACCTCGGAAGATAGCACGGTAGCGGCTGCCGACACGCTGCGGGGGTTTCTCAGCCGTAGAAGATGATGAGGCCCGACCCCGGTGAAAGCACCCGTCTTCGGCGTGGTGTGGCTTGCCGCGATCGGCCTCCGAGCATCCACCGGGGCTGGAGCGTCAGAGGTTCGGTGCACGCACAATATCGCCCTGGCCCTTCAGGCGCACAAGCGAACAGCCGAGGCTGAGCACCTTCTCCGTGAGCTGTTCGAGCTACACCGGTGCACCTTTGGGGCGGAACATCCCGTCACGCTTGGGGCCATGCATGCTCTCTAAGTGCTCGAACTCGAAGAGGACGAACGGCTATGGACGTCGCGATCCAGGAGGGCCACGACACTGTAGCCGCCTTGCTTCGGGAGAACGGCGAAACAGGGACCCGAGATGCCGAATGAGGAGGAGGTCTGAACGATCTGCAAAACCAGGGCTGGTTAGCTGCCGCGGCTTTACCTTCGTTCACGCCTTCGGAGTGGCCGTCTGGAATCCCGGTTCTTGGACCGAAAAGGGTCTGCTTTTCGCTGAGGAAAACTTCGGATTCCCCCTTCCCGTAGGTACCTGAAGTGCTATACTGGCTATTGTGGGGGCGCAAAAGCACAGACCCCTTCAGCTTCTTTCGAGCTTCTGACGCTCCGGTTGCTTCGTTGCGACTCGCCGCGGATGTCTCTTCGATCGCGGTTGACTCGGTTGCCCCCGCCTGTGTGACCCTCGTGCCAGATAGGCGCAAGGGATCCGGCGGTTGTGCAGCCATTTCCGTTTCTGTTCCTCGTTTTGTTTCAAGGAGTAGTGATAGCATGTCACAAGGCACGATCAAGAAGCTGGTTCCCGCAAGAGGCTTCGGATTCATCGAAGGTGAGCGGGGCGAACTATTCTTCCACCACTCGTCCGTGAAGGACACGCCGTTTGAGGACCTTCGCGAAGGGCAGAAGGTGGACTACACGGAAGGTCCGGGGCCCAAGGGGCCGCGCGCTGAGTCCGTCAGCCTCCCCTGAACTCGCCGGACAACGGCTTGCCGAGGACGCCAAACGGCTGGTCCGTGGGCGTCCCCGGTACGTTGCCTCCCGGCGATCCCGGCCAAGGAGTGCGCCTTATTCCTCACGCTCTCGGCATCGACATCGGATCCGTGGCGGTCAAGCTGGCGCTCGTCGGCTCCGATGGGAAAGTGCGTGGTGTCTGGTCCCGGCCGATCCAGAGCCAACCCGCTAAGACACTTGGGAGCCTTATCGCCGAGGTCCCAATACCTCCGGAGGCAATCGCAGTTCGCATCGGCGTCACCGGCGACGGCTGCGATCTCGTCCGCGGTCCGGTACTTCGGGAGAGCGAGGTGGTGGCCCTTACTCGGGCCGTCCCCGTCCTCTTCCCCGACGCCCAATCGGCGATTGAGATCGGCGGCCACTCGGCCCGCTACGTGGTGATCGAACCGCGGACGCTCACGCTCCTCGACTACGGCTTGAACCAGCAGTGTGCCGCCGGATCGGGCTCCTTCTTCGAGCAACAGGCAGGACGACTCGGCCTTGACGTGGAGGAGTTCGCTCGGCTCTCGGCCAGCGCGCCACGCGGGGCGACCGTCGCCGGTCGGTGCAGCGTGTTCGCAAAGTCGGACATGATCCACCTCCAACAGAAAGGGACGCCTGTCGGGGAGATTGCCTACGGTTTGTGCCTCGCCATGGCCCGGAATTTCACGGCCGCGGTGGTCCGCGGCCGGCAGGTCGTGCCGCCGCTGGCTCTTGTCGGCGGCGGTGCCGCGAACCAGGGCCTGGTCCGGGCCTTCACGGAGATCCTGGGCCTCGAAGAGGGATCACTCCGTATCTCGCCCAACCCGGGCGGGGAGGGAGCCGTGGGCGCCGCTTTATCGGCCCTCGAGTGCGACGCGATCCCCAGCGTGCCGTGGGCCGATGTCATGCCGACGCTTGCCCTGGCGGACCTCGAGGGACGGGGCTCGACCCTGTCGCCCCTGGCGGTTGAGCCGAGCCCCGCGGCGCCGTTCGATCCGATGCCGGCCGAAGGTCCCATAAACGCCTACCTCGGCGTGGACGTGGGATCGGTGAGCACGAATCTCGTCCTCCTGGGCCCGAACGGGAATGTCTACGAAGGCATCTACCTGCCCACTCGCAGCCGGCCCATCGAGGCCATCGGCCGGGGGCTCGACATCATCCGCGATTCTGTCGGCGAGAAGCTGCACGTGCTTGGGGTGGCGGTCACGGGGAGCGGCCGCCATCTGGCCGCCCACTTACTGGGCGGGGACCTGGTTAAGAACGAGATAACCTGCCAATTGCGTAGCGCGGTCGAGATTGCACCTGATGTCGACACGATTTTCGAAATCGGCGGCCAGGACTCGAAATACATCCACGTCCGGGACGGGCACATCGAAGACTTCGTGATGAACAAGATCTGCGCTGCCGGTACCGGGTCGTTCCTCGAAGAGCAGGCGGACAGCTTGGGCGTTGCGATCGTGGACGAGTTTTCGCGTTTCGCGGCGACGTCCACCACGCCCTCCGACCTCGGGTGCCAATGTACGGTGTTCATGTACAGCGAAGTGGTCGCCGCTCAGCGCCGCGGCACTTCCACGCCGGACCTCTGCGCCGGGCTGGCATACTCAGTTGCCCACAACTACCTGGACCGTGTCGTCTCCGGACGACCCATCGGCCGTTCGATCATGTTCCAAGGCGGGGTCGCAGGCAATCCGTCCGTCGTCGCCGCGTTCCAGCAGATCCTCGGGACCCCCGTCCGCGTCCACCCCTACGCCAAGGTTTCCGGAGCCATTGGTGCGGCGCTGCTCGTGCGCGAAGCACCGCCGACCGCGACCTCCTTCCGCGGCTTCGACGCCTGCCGCGACCAGAAAGTGGAATCCTTCGAGTGCAAAGGCTGCGCGAACTGTTGCCAGGTGAACCGAATCCTCATCGAGCGGCACGAGGTTTACTTCGGCGACGCCTGTGAGCGGTACTCGAGCCGCGTCGTCGCTCATCCTGATACCGCGGTGCCCGACCTCGTCGCTCGTTGGCAGGAAATCGAGCAGCCCTACCTAACGCCGCCACCCGAGCCGCGAGGACGCATCGGCATCCCGCGGGCCTCCACCCTCCTCGACCAGCTAGCGTTCTGGACCCCGTTCTTTGCACGCCTGGGCTATGAGGTCGTTCCCTCGCAACCGAGCTCCCAGTCGACCCTCCAGGCGGGCCTGCGCCGGCTCCCGGCCGAGACCTGCCTGCCGATCAAGCTGGCCTTCGGCCACGTGCAGGAGCTCGTCGACGCTGGTGTGGAGCGTATCTTCCTGCCGTCGATCCTCACGCGGTCCGGAGACGACGCGAGGTTCTCCCACTCCTGCCCTTACGTTCAGGCCGTGCCCTACATGGTCAAGGCGGCTCTCTCCACGTCGTTCCTGACGCCGGAGGTTCACTTCGCGCATGGCGAGGACGCCTTCGTAGCGGGGCTGGCGCCGGCTCTGGCTGAGCTGGGCATCGGCCGGCGCGAGATCAGGGAAGCGTACCGCGACGCATCGAACGCCTGGGCGGATTTTCGTCGCCGGATTCTCGACGCCGGCCGCGAGGTGCTCGATAGTCTTCAGCGAGCGATCGTGGTCATCGGCAAGCCATACAATGTCCTCGATCCGTACCTCAACCTGAACCTCCTGAAGCACCTGAGACGCCTCGGCGTAACGGCGATCCCCATGTGGTACCTTCCGATCGAGGATGTCCAGCTCGACCCTCAGTCCGATCGTCTCCCTTGGCACCTGAACCGAATGATTGTCCGCGCCGTTGCCTACTGCCAACGCGACGACCGCCTGTTTCCGCTCATCGTCTCGAACTTCGGTTGCGGCCCGGACGCCTTTACGCAGATGCACCTGGCACAGATGCTCGACGGCCGGCCGGCGCTCATGTTGGAATTCGACGAGCACCGTGCCGAGGCGGGACTCGTCACACGCCTGGAAGCGTTTTTCGATGAGATCGAGGGTCCCCGCACCCCGTCCGCCGCGCCTGCCGGAGTGACCCGGCGCGTGCTCCGGTCCGCGGCCCCCGCGCCGGAATCCGCTCGCCAGTCGTTCGTCATCCCCTACTTCTCGGACCACGCCTACGCCTACTCGGGCGCGCTAAAGGCCGCGGGCCACCGAGCGCGAGTGCTCCCGCTCCCCTCGGAGGAGATCCGGCTGCTGGGCGAGGCGAACACGTCGGGCAAGGAGTGCCACCCTACGCCGGTAACTGGAGGAGGGAGCGGCAGCGAAGTAAGTCTTGATGCGACAAGCACTTATGTGCTAAATGCGGTTGGATCGAGTCTGCAAGGGGTTGCAGGCTGCTGGCCACATTTC